>OFHN01002039.1_pt1 | contig 12810 bp, 9 predicted proteins | sample 1521321 | NCBI WGS metagenome assembly OFHN01 (sample SAMEA3504130, study PRJEB24116) | mouse gut metagenome | biome: mouse gut; feature: mouse-associated habitat; material: faeces | place: Denmark | collected 2011
CAAGCGCGCCGAAGAGCACGACCGCGTAAAGCACGACGTGCCGGCAGCCGAGTAGCGCACCCCTCGCCTCCCCGCACCCCACGGGCGGTCCTCCGGAACCGCCCTTTTTGTTTTAGGGAGACTACCGAAGATGTCCCAGAGTTGAAAAACGTCGCAAATCAAGTTCAGAAAACGCGAAAACTCGTCGCAAAACAGTAACTAAAACCAAAAAACTCGTCGCAAGAAGAGGTTATAATGAGCGAAAACTCGTCGCAAGACGAAAGGATCAGCAGTATGGCCCTTCAAAGGAAAGCCTATGACGACTTCCTGAAATGGAAGAGTGCGCCCGACAGGCGCGCCCTCCTCGTGACCGGCGCGCGGCAGGTGGGGAAAACGTATCTCATCCGTAAGTTCGGCCGAAACGAGTACGAGGTCTTCCTGGAGATCAACTTCATCGAGACGCCCAAGGCGAGGGAGATCTTCGAAGGCGATCTCGATGCCGATACGCTCGTAGCGAACCTCACGGCCTTCACGAAGGTGCCGCTCGTTCCCGGTCAGACGCTCGTCTTCTTCGATGAAATCCAGGAATGCCCGCGCGCCCGTACCGCCATGAAATTCCTCGTGGAGGATGGTCGGTTCGACTACATTGAATCGGGCTCGCTTCTGGGCGTCTCCTATAAGGAGGTGCCGTCGTACCCGGTGGGCTACGAGCAGCATCTGCGCATGTACCCGCTCACGTTGAGAGAGTTCTTCGACGCTATTGGCCAAAACGATCAGACGCTGGAGCTGGTGCGGGAACGAATGCGGAATCGCGAGCCCATTCCGACCGCTATTCACGAGCGGCTACTCCGGGCATTTTCCCTGTATATGGTCGTCGGGGGCATGCCGGCGGCCGTCGAACGGTTCAATGAGACCTCCGATCTGTCACACGTGCTGGCTGTGCAGCAGGATATCGTCGACCTGTATCGGCAAGATATCGCCAAATACGGGGACGATAGGCCCCACATCAAGATGATCTTCGATGCTATTCCCGAGGAACTCGACAAGAAGAACAAGCGCTTCAAGCTCAGTGATCTGGCGAAGAGCGCCCGCATGGAGCGCTATGCGAGTGATTTCATGTGGGTTGCTGACGCCGGCGTGGGGCTGCCCTGCTACAACGTTAAAGCGCCGGAGCTGCCTTTGTCGCTGAACACCCAGCACAATCTGTTCAAACTCTTTCTCTGTGACGTGGGGCTTCTGTCCGCGCAAACGTCGGGCGATGCACGATTCGACCTTCTGCAAGGGAACCTTGCGGTGAACTGGGGCAGCATGCTGGAGAACGCCATCGCCCAGGAGCTGACGGCCCACGGCTTCGATCTGCGCTACTTCGACAAGGCCAAGTACGGCGAAGTTGACTTCGTCATCGAGAAGGGATCGAAGGCGCTTCCTATCGAGGCTAAATCGGGAAAGGATTACGAGAAGCACAAAGCCCTCGACAACGTGATGGCCGTGCGAGAATGGGGCATCGACAGCGCCATCGTCTTTTGCCGTGGAAACGTGCGCGAGGAAGGCAAAGTGCTGTACCTTCCCTGGTATGCCGTTATGTTTATCGAAAAAGAGCGAGGCCCGCAGAAAATAGACCTCGCAGAGTTCTTGGGATAAGGGGGTTGCCATAGTGAGAGGATTGAAAATGCCTCCTTGGTGGCTTCTCGGTATCGGCTTTACTCATGTGCAGATTCTCTCGCAGTATGCGGGGTCAGGCCTTTTCCATGGGATGGCCGGTCTTCCGGTCAGCACCGACGTTGCCTGGTTTGTGGGGATGGGGGCGAACATCTTGGTGCTTCTCGCGTGTGGCGCCGTGTTCCGCGGTCCGCGCCTAGATCGTTTGAAAAGGCTGCTGGCTCCGTCGATCATTCTCAACATCGTAGGGTTTCTGCTCTCTGTATGGCCGACAGGGGTCACGGCGAATGACGATCCTGTGGCTTTGCTGGGAGCAATTGCTCTGGGAATGGGTCAGGCCATCATGTTTCTTCTGTGGGCCGACGTGTTCAATCGAGCCAAAATCGAAGAGGCGGAGATTGCGCTGCCCCTTTCCTCGCTTGTCGTTCTCGCCTATGCCGTTGTTGTCCCTCTGCTGCCGGCAAGTCTCAACGGCATTCCGATGCTTGTGGCTCCATTGGCGTCGGGGGCGACCCTCTACCTTTCCTTTCAGAGGCTGCCGGTGGCACAGGCATGCGAGAAGGCAGTCGCCATAGAGGGATCGCGGCCGCATTCGATGGTAAAGGAGCTGGCGCGCATAGCCGTTCCTCTGGCCGTCTTCTACCTGGTGGTAAGTTGGAACGGTCTTCTCTCGCAATTCGAAATGACGGGAGAGCGTTCCCTTCCCGAGATAATAGGCTCCTTGGCGGGCGTGCTCTGCATCGTCGTGTTCGTGCTCTTCTCGCTCAAGATCGATTTTGCCGCTTTGTTTCGGTGGCTTTGCCCTTTGGCCACACTGGCACTCATTCTCAATTTCTGGAAAAGCCCCGCTTCCGCAATGGCGGTATGTTCGATATCGAGCGTTCTGGACATTACCATCTGGATCGTGACCTACTTATATTCCTCTCGAATGGCGAGGCGCGACTATGGAACGAGTCTCACCAGGATCGCCGTCCTGCTGGCGGTTTCTCACGGAGGGGCGACAGTTGGCAATATACTCGCTGTTGCCGTTTTGGCAGACCTCGCCCAGCAAGGAGCGATGCCTCAAAGCATCTCTCTTGTGCTGGTGTGTCTGCTGGTTGCTACGACCATGGTCGTCGTCGGGCGGCCGGCGCTCCGGGTGGCTGCTGATTGGCGCAACGAGGATGGGGCGGCAGCGCCGAATATGTCCGCGCGCTGCAAGGCGATCTCCGAGCAGCATGGGCTGACGGCTCGGGAGCTCGATGTGCTCCTCCTTTTGGCCGCAGGCCGCTCGCAACCATATATTTGCGACTACCTCGTTCTCTCGAAAAGCACGGTGTCGACCCATGTGAGCCATATCTACCAGAAGCTCAGCGTGCATTCTCGGCAAGAGCTCCTCGATCTTGTGAGCGAATAAGGCCAGGTCGGCTTATCGGGTAAAACGCCCGAGGGTGAAAAGTTCGCATGAAACACCCGATTTCTCCCGTCGTCCTGTCGTGGTTGCATGATCTTACGGGGCCGAAAAGGACGGCCACATTCTGAGGATCGGAGGAGCATCATGCAAGAAGCACATGGGGGAAGACTGATCGGACGTCGTAGGTTTATTCAGCTGGGTGCTGCAGCGGGAATGACCATGTTCGCCCTGGGTGTGACGGGGTGCAGCCCCCTGCCGGCCACCTCGTCCGCAAAGAGCAGTTACGTCCCCGGGGCGTATACCGCACAGGCTCAGGGAAAGCAGAGCCTTGTGACCGTTGAGGTGACGTTCGGGGAGAATGCTATCGAGGCGGTAGAGGTGCTTGGACACTACGAGTCAGAGCGCATCGCCAATACGGCGATTTCCGCCATAACATCCGACATCGTCGAGCTTCAGTCCCTCGATGTGGATGCGGTAACGGGCGCGACGCTGACGAGCATGGCCATCCTCTCTGCGGTCAGAGACTGCGTCGGACAAGCTGGCGGCAGCGTTTCCGATTTGGAGAAGGTCCCGGGGCGCGAGAAATCGGACGCTGTCGAGGTAATTGAGACGGAGGTGGCCATCATCGGCGCCGGAGCGGCTGGCCTCACGTCGGCCATTGCTCTGGCAGAGTCGGGCACTGAGGTGCTCGTTATGGAAAAGTGCGGGTTCATGGGCGGCAGTATGCTCGTCTCGGGAGGCCGCCTTCAGTACCCCGAGGCGCCGCTTGAGTATCGCCAGGAGACAACGGAGCCGATGAGACGGCTTTTTGCCGAGGTCATGGAGCGCGCTCGCGATTTGGGTGTGTCCGAGGAAAGAGTCTCACAAGTTGAGCAGCAGTACGAGCAGTGGTATGCGGAGGGAAACACCAAGACCTTCGACAGCGACGAGTTTTACGCCGTGCTCGGCGCCGTCGGTTTCGGCAACCCTCTCGCTGCGGAGACGACGTTGGACGCTGAATCGGCGCGCCGCGCGTGCGAATGGGTGACTGCGCATGGCGTGGAACTCGAGAAGCCGCTTCTCGGCATCATGGGTTTCTCCTGGCCCCGTTCGACTCACCCTGTGGGCAGGCCCGCAGGCGAAGGCTATGTCGACGCTCTCGAGGCATACATTCAGAGTGCGGGATTCCCGGCGCTCGATATCCTCTTCAGCACTTCAGCGCAAGAGCTTCTGGTGGAAGATGGCAAGGTCACGGGTGTAAGGGGCCAATGCGACGACGGAACCACTTACGAGATCCATGCGAGCAAGGCGGTCGTTCTGGCTACGGGAGGCTATACCGATAGCCCGAAATGGCTTGCCCGGCTTCAGCCCCAGTACGGATTCAATGAGGGTGAGAGCATTCACTCGGTAGCTCCCGCTGGACATTCGGGAGACGGCCTTGATATGGCGGAGGAGGTCGGTGCGGCTGTTGTCAGCTGCGGCGAGGTGATGCTCAACCCCTATGCTCATCCCCAGTACCACATTGTCGGCCACATTATTGGCGACACGGGAAACCCTCTCGTGGTGAACAAGGAGGGGAAACGCTTCGTCAATGAGACGGGGAAACGCACCGACTTGGCTCTTGCCGTTATGGATCAGCCCGACCAGTTGTGCTACATCATCGCGTGCGATCAGAACTCCAACATCATGCCCGATGGAAGGAACTTCGATGGCGAGCCTGCTGAGGGGCTGTTCGAGAACGGGCTTGCCTATCGAGCAGATACGCTTGACGAACTCGCAGATCAGATCGATATTCCTGCCAGTGCCCTAAAGAAGACTGTGGAGGAGTACAACGCCGCCTGCGTCGCTGGCGTACCGGATGAATTCGGACGGACATATTTTGAGGAAACAGCTCCCATCGTTGAGGGCCCCTTCTACGCTTCGCCAGGGACGTGGGCCGTGCTTATCACTGTTGACGGTCTTACGGTGGACGAGCGCTTCCGTGTGCTCGACGACGGTGGCCAGCCGATTGCGGGTCTTTTTGCCGTCGGGGAGGTGTGTGGTCAGCCCTGCCTCCAGGTTCTGGGGTACGGAGATGTTATTGCAAAGGGTGTTCTAGGCTAGGCGAGCCCTCTCTTGACCGATCAGCCTTGGAAGCTTAAGGCTGCCGGATGTAGACGAGCCCTCCCCCGAGCGGGGCGCCGATTAAGGTCGGTGCCCCGCTCGTGCTTCATCAGCAAAGTTTTACTTTCCCTTTACGTGTGGCTTACTCGGGGCGCTCATGGGGGCTCCATACTGCAGCCTACGGAAAACCGGCGTGCGCGAGGTGCGCCGCCATGTCTGTCCCGCGGAGGAGCGGGCCGCGTGAAGGAGACGCATAGGTGGAAGAACTGCTGCAAATCGGGCTGGGACTGTTCGGCGGTTTGGCCCTGTTCCTGTACGGCATGAACCTCATGAGCAACAACTCCGCCGCATCACTGGCTACCTGGTAGGCACGCTGGATCGCTTCAACGACGCCAAGCGCGCCGAAGAGCACGACCGCGTAAAGCACGACGTGCCGGCAGCCGAGTAGAACGCCGTCCGAGTAGAGCGTCGCGTCCCAAGCACCCGAGCACTCAAGCGCCCGAGCTTCTAAGTATTCGAACGCCCTGAGGGCCGTCCCAACGACGGCCCTCTTTTTGTCTTTTCGCATAGTAAATGCCACTTCCACCCCGAAATGGTCGACCCGTTTGGGGGTCACTGCGCATTTCTGCCCTCAACTGGCATTTTTCTGCCACTTCAGGCCTGCAATGGCAGAGGCGTCCCGCGCCTGTCGACCATTTCTGCCCTCAACTGGCATTGTCTCGGGAAAATCGGAAAATGGCATTTGCGAAGATGGCACAACGGAAGGATCTTCAGCATGTTGTTCGGACACGTTTCTTGCGGAAGCTGGCGGCGGCTAGGGCGAAGAACAGGGCGAGGAATCCCCACAGCACGGCCAGGTCGAACCCTACGGCGGCAAGGTCGGCGCCGCGCAGCATGACGGCTCGCAGGGCATCCACGCCATAGGTCACGGGCATGAAGGCGCTCAAGGCTGCGAGCCAGTCGGGCGCACCGGAAAGGTCGAATAGCCCGCACAGCAGAATTTGCGGCACGACGAACAGCAAAATGAGCTGGATAACCTGGAACGGCGTAGCGGCCAGCCCCGATACCAGAAGACCGAGCGCTACCGATACCATAGCCATGGAGACGCAGGTGAATACCACGAGTCCCAGATTGCCTTCGTTGGGAAATCCGATGAACGTGAGCGCCACCCACAAGATGATGGCCGATTGCACGCAGGCCAGAAGCCCGAAGGCCAGCGTGTAGCCGCCGAGAATCTGCCCTGCGTTCACCGGCGTGGCGAGAAAGCGCGTCATGGTGCCACCCATGCGCTCGGTGACGAGCGACATGCCGCTGGTAATGAAGGTGAACACGAACAGGAAGATGCCGATGAACACCGGTCCGTAGAAGTCGAACATCCGCCAGTCCTCATTGCCGTGGAGATAAACGGTTTCCATGTCCTCTATGGGCAGGTAGTCGCTCACATTCATCGAGAAGTCTTCGGCGGAAAGCGCTTCAGCCGCATCGTCGTCGAAGAGGCCTCCCAACGCCTCGGCTAGGCCGGAGCGGGCTTCGGCAGGCATCGAGACCATCACGCCCGTGAGTGCCGTTCGGGCCTCTTCGCGTTGCTGGCTCGCCTCTTCGATGGTGTCTTCTACTTCTGCTCGTTTGTCGACAACGGCTGCTTCCATTTCCTCAGCCGCCTTGCCGCGCAACTCGCCCAAGGCTTCGGCGCACGCGGCGAGCACGGCCGCCGACTTCGTAGAATCGGTGCCTTCCAGCTCTACCTTCAGCATGTGCTCGCCTTCCATGGAAAGCACGGCTGCCACGTCGTTGGCGGCGAGCAGCGCGCTTGCCTCGTCGGCATTGGCCTCGGTTATGCGCGCATCGGTCTGCCCGAACTGCGTTTGAAACTCAGCAGGTAAGTCCACGGTGGCGATTTTAGGGCCTACCGTGTCGGCGCCAAGAATAACCGACAGCAACCACAACACCACGAGAGGCGCTACAAACAGCAGCGCCAGCGTGCGTTTATCCAGTGCGAACTGCGTGAGAATGCGGCGAACAATGGCGAACACGCTAGTCATGGCACGCCTCCTTTTCGCCAAGAGACGGCGAGACGTTCGGCTCCGCTGCCGTATCCGGCGACTCCGACTCTTCTAATGCCAGGAAGGCGTCTTCCAAGGTGTTCGTGCCCGTGCGGGCCAGGATATCCGCCGGCGAGGCATCGGCGATCAGCCGTCCCTCGCGAATCATGGCAATGCGGGCGCAGCGCTCGGCTTCGTCCATGACATGAGTGGTCACTACGATGGCGCACCCTTGGGCGGCCAGCGCTTCCAGATGATTCCAAATGTAGCGGCGATGCTCCGGATCGAGCCCCACGGTGGGCTCGTCCAGCACGAGCACGGCAGGTTCGTGCACTAGGGCCCCCGCCAGCGAGAGCCGCCGCTTCATGCCGCCGGAGTAGTCATGAACGAGCTTCTTGCGATGTCTCTGAAGACGCACGAAGGCGAACAGCTCGTCCATGCGGCGGGCGAGGTGCTCGCCCTTCACGCCGTAGAGCGCCGCGAAGAAGCGAAGGTTTTCCTCGGCGGTCACGTCCTCGTAGAGCGCATCGTCTTGGGGCATAAATCCGATGCGCGCCCGCGCCGTGCGGAAGGGGGCCGTCTCGCCGAGCACGCGCACGGTGCCGGAGGTGGGCACATCCACGCCCATGATGAGGTTCACGAGCGTCGTCTTGCCGCAGCCCGAGGGCCCCAGAAGGCAGAGGATGTCGCCCGCCGCTACGGAAAGCGAGATGTCTTTCAGCACGAGGGGGATATCCCGCCGCCGCGGCCCGGGGCGCCCGTAGCGGAACTGGACGCGGTCGATGGCGATGGCCGGGGTGTCTGCGTTCATGGCTGAGCTCCTTTCGCGGCGTGGGTCTTCCGGCTATGATAGTAATCCAACAGAGTGTCGGGAAAAACCAGCAATGCGCGACGCTCTGTCGGATTGTCGCTCGTAAGAAGGAGGTCAGGTATGGGTCGTCCCCGGAAAGATGAAGCAACCCATAAGGTGCGCGAGCGTTTGATTTCTGCCATGGCCGATCGGCTGATTCGCGAGCCAGTGGATGCCGTGACGGTGACTTCGCTCATAAAAGAAGTGGGCTGCAATCGTAGCACGTTCTACTACTATTTTGCCGATACCGAACAGCTGGCCGAAGCGGCGCTTGATGCGGTGGTGCCCGTGGAAATTCCCCGGGTGTTGCTCTCGTTCGTGCGGCTCGGCGCCTCCTTCCGCGAGGCGATGGCTGCGGACGTCGGCCGCGACTCTGATGGGGAAGAGGCTGCGCGCGGCGAGTCTGGCGAAAGCGAGATGGCCGCCGGCGAAGAAGCGACTGGCCGCCCCTCTGGCCCAAGGGACCTGGACCTTCCCGACTTGGTGCGACGCAACTCCCAGAGCATCGACACGCTGTGCGCGGTGCTGAACGGCCCTAATGCGGCGCTCGCCCAGAAGCGGGTGAAGCGCCGTCTTCTGGAAGATGTGCTGCCCGAATTGGATGATGTCCTGCCGCTTGATGCCAACGATCCGACGCTCCGCATCGTCGTCGAATATGCGAGCGGAGGCATCCTGGCGCTCATGGCCTACCGTGCCGAGATGGGATTTGCCTATCCCGTGGAGACGTTCCTGCAATGCCTCGCCCCCGAGATCCCCGCCGCCCTGCTCGCCGTCCTCTCGGAAAAGCGACCAACCTTCACACCTCTTGAAAAAGAAAGGTTAGTGCAGTAACCTTTCTTTTCTGCAACGAAAAAGAAAGGTTACGAGCATGGGAGTCTATCTCGACCGCTTCTGGCAGTCCGATGGGGCGGGCATGAACAAGGCTGAACGCATGGGAGGGCCGTACCACCCGTATCTTCCCGACACGCTTGCCGATTACGGGCTTCTGCTCAGCCCCTCATGCGCAAGCGCGGTGGCGGATGCCCAGGAGGCCCTGGCGAAGCTCGAGCTTTCCGGCTCCCGCATCGATACCGAGCCGTTGGCGCGCATGATGCTGCGGGCCGAGGCCGTCTCTTCCTCGCGCATCGAGGGTCTTGAGATGCCGGCGGGTAAACTTTTGGAATACGAGGAGCTCGACCGCCTCGGCGTCGATCATCGCCTCGATGGCACGGAGGCCCAGATTCTCGGCAATCTTCATACGCTCGTCGATGGTCTGGCGCGGGCGGAGGCGGGCTCTCCGCTCACGGTCGAGGAGGTGTGCGAGCTCAATCGCGTGCTTCTGGCCGGCACGCGTCTCGCAGAGAGGGGAGGGGTCATCCGCGCCGAACAGAACTGGATCGGCGGCAATCGCGTCAACCCGGTCGGCGCCGCCTACGTGCCTCCCTCTCCCGATGCCGTGCCAGCTCTTATGGAAGATCTCGTCGCCTTCGCCAACCGCAGCGAGCTTCCTTCCATTGCCATCGCCGCCATTGCCCACGCTCAGCTTGAGACCATCCATCCGTTCGCGGACGGCAACGGGCGCGTGGGCAGGGCGCTCGTTCACCTTATTTTGAAGAAGGGCGGCACGACGCGCGTCACGGTGCCTCCCATCTCGTTGTTGCTGGCCACCGATCGTGAGCGCTACATCGCCAATCTCGCCGCCTTCCGCTTCGAAGGCGATGATGAAACCGAGCGGCGCGAGACGATGAACGGATGGGTGGAGTACTTCGCCCGGACGACCTGCGAGGCTTGCGAGCGCGCCTCGGCGTTCGAGCGCGCGCTGCTTGCTGTTAAGGAGGGATGGCGCGCGAAGGTGTCGCCTCGGGAGGGGTCGGCGGTGGCGCAGCTTATTGAGATTCTTCTGGGGACGCCGGTCATCAGCATCAAGACTGCCCAGAACCTCACGGGAAAGAGCTATCCGGCGGCCCGGACCGCCGTGGGCGAGCTCGTTGCGGCGGGGATTCTGAAGCAGAATGCGAAGAACCGCAAGAGCGGCATTTACGTGGCGGGGGACGTCGTGGAGGCCTTCAACGCCTACGAGCGCTCCCTGGCCACCATCTCGGGCAACACGGCAACGGAAAAACCGAAAAGGCCCGTCCCGCAAAGGGGCGCGAAGGCGACTTAGAGGTAAAACATGTCGCAAAGACAGGGTGAATTTCCTGAAAACGGTCGCAGAAGCATCCTGAAGTTTTGCCAAATGCGTCGCAGATTGGCAGGGACGCCCTGCGCTCTTGGCTCGTAGCGCCTCGCGGGAACTTACGAAAAGCGCTCAAAGGTTTTCCTTGCGGCTTACCGGAGTTTTACGATGCCGATCTATCGTTGAGTTGTTCGCTAAGAGATAAAACTCGAGAAAGGACTTCTCATGATAGACGATGCGACTCCAGATCTTGTTTCCCGTCGCAACTTCCTGCGTGGGGCGGCAGGCCTGGCGGGGATGGCGTCGCTGGGGGCGCTGTTCGGGTGCGCTTCGGACGAGCCAAGTTCGGTGGCCATGGCTGCCACCGGTGAAGGCGGGGCGCAAGGAGGCTCTGCGGCCATGGTGCCGAAGTACGTGTTCCTCTTCATCGGCGACGGCATGAGCTACCCGCAGATTCAGGCGACGGCCTACTTCAACGGTGCCCAGCAGAGAGGGGAAGAATCGACCATCGAGCGCGTGAGCTTCATGGACTTCCCGGTCATCGGTTCCCAGTACACCTACGATAGCACCTCGTTCTGCCCTGATTCCGCCTCCACGGCCACCTCCATTGCCTCTGGGCGCAAGACGGCCAGCGGGGTCATCAACGTGTCGCCGGACGCTTCCGAGCGCTTCGAGACCATCGCCGAGAAACTGAAGCGCCAGCTCGGCTACAAGGTAGGCGTGCTCACCAGCGTGAATTTGAACCACGCGACGCCGGCGGCCTTCTACGCCCATCAGCAGTCGCGCAAGAACTATTGCGAGATTGGCCAGGAGCTTATTGCGAGCGGGTTCGACTACTTCGCCGGTGGCGGCCTGCTCAACCCCACGGGCGCCAGCGATAACCGCATCGATCTGTACGAGGCGGCGCGCGATGCCGGCTACGAGGTAGCGCGCACCTACGACGAGGGCGCCGCGCAAGTGGCCGAGGCCGAGACGGGTAGCCTGATGCTCACTGCCTGCGAGGACGAGCAGCTGCGCGAGGCCTACGAGCGAACTGTGGCCGTCGGCGCCGGCGATCAGGAGGACATGACCCAGGAGGAATACGTCCACTACGGCACCTACGAGCCCTTTACCGTAACGCTCACGCACCTGCTCAACCGCAAGTCGGGCGTCGATTTCTCTACCTGCGCCCATTCGGGTCTCACCGTGCCCGTGTTCGCCCTAGGCGCCGGTGCCGAAGTTTTCGATGGCTTCTACGACAATACCGAGATCTACGCGAAGCTAGCCGCGCTGACTGGCGTCGCTTAGGTTGTTCTGTCACCCTTCATCTGTTTTCTCCTCTCTGTCCGGCCGGAGCGCGTCCCCTCCCAAGCGCTCCGGCCTTCTTGTGCTGAGTCGCACGATTAAGTAACTTTCTGGCATATGAAAAGCGCCTGAATGACCGGAGGGATGCCAAAGGTGCCTGAAGCGCGCGGGAGACTGCCAGGGCAGCTGCTCGGAGCAGTCATTGCCATGCGAGCCAAACGGCGGTCAAGCAAGCGCTGCAGGTGTTTGGCGCTGACGCTTTACCAAAGCTTTTCGAAACTGACGGAGACTCTTTACGGGCGCTGCTCGGTTCTTTTACGGAGCGGGGCCATCATGAATGCACGGAAGCGACGTTCCCTTGTGGGTCGCTTTCGCGAGTTGAATGGCCCTTGCGGGCGGTGGTTCTGGGATGCCGACCCGCGCGTTTGAAAGGAACGACGACATGAAAGCATCTTCGGTATCTTCTCGTTTGCCGCGGCGGTTGCAGCGGCTGGCGGTGCTCGCTGGAGCGGCGGCTCTGTGCGGGGCGCTGGCAGTGGCGCTTGCGGGTTGCGCAGGCACATCGGCCGGCGATACGGCCGCAGCGGGCGACTCGGCCAGCGCATCTGGCGGCAGCGGCGCATCCGCCAACGCTCCCATCTCGGTGTACTCCCGCGAGGACGGCTCCGGCACCCGCGGCGCCTTCGTTGAGCTGTTCGGCATCGAGCAGAAGGACGCCAACGGCGACAAGGTGGACATGACCACGCCCGCAGCTGCCATCACCAACTCCACGGCGGTCATGATGACGTCGGTGGCCGGCGACCCCAACGCCATCGGCTACATCTCCTTGGGATCACTGGACGACACGGTGAAGGCGGTGTCTATCGATGGCGTCGCGCCCACCGCTGCCGCCGTGAAGGACGGCTCCTATGCCATCGCGCGTCCCTTCAACATCGTGACGAAGGGCGAACTCGCCGCGCCGGCCGCCGACTTCCTCGCGTTCATCATGAGCGCCGAGGGGCAGGCCGTGGTGAGCGACAACAAGTACATCGCCATCGACGATGCGGCCGCCCCCTTCGCTTCCAATGGCGCCAGTGGGAAGGTGGTTGTGGCTGGATCCTCCTCGGTCACGCCGGTCATGGAGAAGCTGGCCGAGGCCTTCCAGTCGGCTAATCCCCAGGTGACCGTGGAAGTGCAGCAGTCCGATTCCACCACGGGCGTGAACATGGCGCTCGATGGCACCTGTGACATCGGCATGGCTTCCCGCGACCTGAAGGACTCCGAGACCGGCGCCGGCGCTGAGGGCACGGCCATCGCCCTGGATGGCATCGCGGTCATCGTGGCTCCTTCTTCCTCGGTGAACGACCTGACGAGCCAGCAGGTGTGC
>OFHN01002043.1_pt1 | contig 12787 bp, 11 predicted proteins | sample 1521321 | NCBI WGS metagenome assembly OFHN01 (sample SAMEA3504130, study PRJEB24116) | mouse gut metagenome | biome: mouse gut; feature: mouse-associated habitat; material: faeces | place: Denmark | collected 2011
AAACGGCGGCTTGAAATCAAAACCGCCGCGAAAGTTGAACTTTTGGCATGGGAAATCGGTCTGCCCAGCAGCGGTTTTTTTCTTTTCTGCCGCTGGGCAGATATTTTTGATGCTTATAAAAGTTGCAGCTTCTATTTCATGCTTTGCCCTCGATTTTTTGTGTTATAGTCTGTGTCAGGAATATAAATCTGTAATTGACCTTTACGGAGTTGAAAAACCACATCAGCCCCTTTTGCCAGTTCGTTAGAGTGAGTAACGACCACTACACACTTCCCTGACTGATGGGCGCTGTTTTTGAGGATAGATGTAATTTCAGCGGCGGTGTCCTCGTCCAGATTCCCCGTGGGTTCATCAGCGAGGATAACCTGCGCGTCGCTGGCCAGGGCGCGGGCGATAGCCACGCGTTGCTGCTGGCCCCCGGACAGCTTCAGCACATTCCGATTCGCTTCCTCTGCTGTCAATCCTAACTGCTCCAGGATGGGGAGTGGTGGCTGCTTGGAGGTCAGGGCCACATTCTCCATGGGGGTCAGATAGTCGATTAGGTTGTAGCCCTGGAAAATGAAAGCCACATTGCGGCGTCGATGCAGGGCAAGGCCGGTTTTAGCAATGTCCTCGCCCTGGTATAAAATCTGTCCACTGGCCGGGCTGTCCAGGCCACCCAGCAGGGAGAGCAGCGTTGTTTTCCCACATCCGGAGGGGCCGAGAATGGCGTACATTTTGCCTTGCTCCAGTTGGACGCTGATCCCGCGCAGCACAGTATGCTTCCCATAGGCATATCTGAGATTTTCTGTTTCTAAAATTGGCATGATTTAACCCTCCTTAACCCATTTTTGACAGGATTTCTTTTGGCTTCATTCTCATAACTGGAACACTTGCGATGCAGACAGCGATCAGGGAGATCAGCAAACCCAGGCCATATACTGCCGTGAAAATATCGTTGGTAATCGCAACGTCTAATGCTTCCACCTTGGGTGCTGCAAAGACCGGGCTCAAATCGAGATCGTCGGAAGTGATCGGCATCCCGGGCTGTATCGTATCGGAGGCAGATTCGAGGACGATCTGCTCGTTGGCCCGTGTCAGCAGCATATCCCCCACGCTGTTCGCCGCCATGCCGCTGATGGGATAGGAAAGGCCGAAGGCCAGCGCTGAGATCAGCGTTATCTCTGCCATCCGCTGGGCAAGGACGTTTCCCTTGCCCTCTCCCAGCGCGAGCATCACTCCCGTTTCCCAGACGCGGAACTTTGCCCAAATGGAGAGCAGCAGGATCAAGATCGCGATCCCGGCCAGGACGATGATAACGATCATGATGCGAATGGAGTGATTCATCCCCTCCAATGCGTTCTCCGCACTCTGATAGCTGGCGTTGTCAAACTCGATTTTGAAACAGTCCCAGTTAATCGCGCGGTTATTCTGAACACTTTTGATGATTGTGCCCATTTCAGCCGGGTCCTCAATGCTGAATGTGACCTTTTCATATCCATTGGGTTCCATCCCAATGGATTTTAACTGCTCATTCAAATACGGCAGCAGCGTCCGGGAGTCCACAAACACCCAGTTCTGTAGCATCTGCCGCGGGCCTGTGTATTGGTCGATTTTCTGTTCTTTCAAAATGTCGAATATCCCAACGATCTCAAAGGAACACTCCTGCTTTTCGGCGGGAAAGTCAATGCCCGTCACATCCCGGTTGATTTCCAATGTAATGTGGTCGCCTACAGATAGCCCGTTCAGATCCGCCAGTTCCCGGCTGATGACGGCCTGCCCCGACGCTCCGCCGGAGAACATCTCTCCCTGTGTTATTTCCAAAATGCCATTTGCAAAGTAGGAGCATTGCTGTAAAGAAGTCCATCCCTGTATTGGCGCGACATGGGCTAGGGCAGAGGAATAATAATTCTGCTTGTTTTCAACCAGGTCATAATACTGCCCATCATCAGATTTCAAATTGGCAACCACCTCGATGTTGGCACTGTAATCGGCAATACCGGGGGTTTTTAAGACTTCATCAATTACCTCATTGTCGATGGTATCACCGCTATAGTAGCTCCCGGTGTATCGGTCTGTGGAACCTGCGCTTTGCATATTCGCAGGGTTGCTCATGTCGATTTCCAGGCTGAATGTCCCACCAAACTGCCCCCGCAGGTTTGCCGCCGCCGTGTCGGAGGCTTTCAGGATGGAAAGGCCGATTGATGCAGAAGTACAGATGGCGAGCAGGATTAAAAAGGCGATCGCGCTTTGCTGCCACTTTCGGGCTACATATAGAAACGCCCTTTTCATAAAGTTCATCGTGCGTCCTCCTCAACTCGATTTTGAAAGGATCTCTTTGGGGTCCAGCCGCATGGCTCCCAGGCTCGAAAGGGCAGTAGCCAGAAGCAGCACCGACATCCCACATCCGGCAGTTACCGCAAACATGGCTATGGTCGAAACGGCTCCTATTGGCCTTATTTCGCTTATGATCCTACCTATAAGCCCCAAAATCAGAAAGCTGGCACAGGCCGATAGAACAAGCGCGGCAGCGGCAACAAAGACGGCTTCCATAAAGCGCTGCAAAAGGATCTCGGCTTTCGAAACACACACCGCCAGCATGATGCCCAGCTCATGCTGGCGGCTCTTATTAAACAGGGCCTGCATCAGCGATAAAACTGCTATACTGGCAATGACCATGATGATCAGCAGAGTGCGGGCCAATTCCCTCATGCTGAGCAGCGGCCCCGCCGCTTTCTCGTATTCCTCCACGCTGGCAGTCAGCGCAAAACTGTTCCAGTCGATGCCGTCTATGGCTTTGATTTCATCTATGATCTGATAAACCTGCGCCGGGTCGTTGATATAGAAGTCTGCATAGTCGGCTCCCGCCGTTCCCATCAATGCCCTGCCGCTTGCCAGATCAATGAAAATTTTGTTTTCCAGCAAGTGAACAGGCGCGGCAACGTCCGTGTTCTGCTGCGCTGCCTCCACCGTGAATAGTCCGCTGATCTTCACGGTAACAGGCTGGCCAGCATGACCTTCACGGGGCGATAGCTGTATTTCGTCCCCAATATCCAAACCGTTCTCTTTTGCCAACGGTTCACTGATGAGGGCCCCATGTTCGCCGGACGGACCAACCGCTGTAAGTTTCACCCGTTCCATTTGGAATGCTGCGGAAAGCGATGGACTGGTATCTGCCTCCACAGACACCAAATGCGCGGCAACGGGATCATCTTGATATATCCCGTTATCATCAATTAGGCGCAAATCCTCCTGCAAAATCGCTTCCCCTTTGAGAACGGCGTTGTACGCGTTGATTTCCTCTCCAGCTTGAACCGCTTGGATCAGGGTTTTGTCAAGGGGTGCTCCGATATAGGTGATATTGGTTTGCCCGTCAGCTTCGGTCATCATGACATTCTCCCGATTCTGCATATCGGGGGCAATGCGAAAACCGCCGCCTAACGTCTGCCGGGTCTGCTGTATTGCCAGATCGGTGGCGCGATAAAGCGACAGGCCCACCATTACGAAAGAGAACAGCAACAGCATGACAAGCAGCAAAGGGATGGATTTTCCTGTTTTTCGCCGGACATAGAGATATGCCCGCTGCCATATTTGCATTGTGTATACAGCTCCTTTGTTGGTTTTATGACGCTTATCAAAATAGCACGCCTGTGTTTCACCAATATGGAGCGTATATTTCACCAGTGTTTCAAACAAAAAAGCTCCCTGCCTCAAAAGCAGGGAGCTGATCGTGTGATTGCTAAAGGAAAATGGTGAAACGCATACCACTGTGCCTTTCTCCGTCCGGGCCAGCAAACGGCTCAAAAGAAAACCGATAAGAAAGGGTATTCAAAATTCTTGCGGCGATATATAGGCCCAGGCCATTTCCGCCATCCGGGTTTTCACTTCCTTGGTTCCGGCTGCGAGAGAAGTCGGGCCGGTAGAACGGCTCAAAAATGTGTGTCAGCACATTTGATGGGATAGGCTCACATTCATTTTCAATCATAACAGCTCTACCACTAAAATAGGCATTTACTTTTCCGGAAGGTTTTGTATACTTAACGGCATTTGAAAGAATATTTGACAGGGCCTTTTCCATGGCATTCACGGGAAAGCTAGCTGAAAAGTCATCGGAAAAATCCGTGTCCAACGGAACGCCCTTTGACTTGGCAATCAGGATATAGGGGGACAAAACTTTTCCCATGAAAACCCGCATAGATGTTTCCACCGTCACTTCCTGTTCAAAGGAAAAATTCAATTTGGAGGCGTCCAATATTTCTTGTATCATCACGCCAAACTTTTGTACTATGTCCCGGCATACCGGCAGATAGGTTTCCCAGTCCCGATACCGTCCAATGCCCATGATCATATTGTCGAGCATCCCCTGTAATGCGGTGACAGGCGTTTTCAATTCATGGGACGCCGCTCGCAGGAAGTCCACCTTTGCCGCCTCCGCTTCACTAACACGGGCATTTTCTTCCTGCAAATCATCTATGGTCGTGAGCAGACTTTGATATAGAGCATTGACATTTTCTGAAAGCATCCCTATCTCGTCCTTGGTTTCCACATGGCATATCGCCGATGGGTCGAGTTCTTTCATCCGGGCTGTCATGGCTGAGATCTCGGATAACGGAGAGGATATTTTTTTGGAATACAGCAGGGCAAAAATCACTGCCAGCAGCAGGGACAGAAGCAAGGTAAACGGCAAAAAAATAATCACCGCTTCCTTGGCTTCACTGACCGGCTGGAGGGTGGACAGCAACACCAAATAGCAGGGCTTTCCCTGCGCTGTATCAAAATGGATGCCGGAGAAAAGCTGTGAATTTGTTTTGGTATAAAAATCCTCCTGCAAATAGGCGAGGTCTATGTCCTCACTGGGAATGCTCCAAAAGGATTTTACATCTTCCTTGTACGAATGATCGTTATCCGCTTGAGGTACGCTGTCTACCATGAGACTATACACCGCCCTATCATAATACAGGAAAATGCCCATTTGATATTGAAGCGCATACCGCGATACCATATTCTCAATGCTATCCGAGGGAGCATCTTTCAAAGTCTTGATAAGCTGATCTTGTGTATCTTGAAATTTGGCTTCCTTTTGGCTGGTGTACACAATGGGCATCATGAAATAGAACAGGGCGTGGCTGATGAGCGAAATAGCTGCCATCAGCGAAAAGACATATAAAAATGTCTTGGGAAACAGCTTTAACCGCTTCATGGCGACACCTCAAAACGGTAGCCAACGCCCTTCACTGTTGTGATACAATTCAAGTCAAGCTTTTGGCGTATCCTCCGAATATATGTGTCGATCGTCCGATCATAAAGCGGTGCGTCTATTCCCCAAACACCATCGATTAGTTTTTCTCGTGTCATGACCCGCCCTGTATTTTCAATCAGCAGTTTAAGCAGTTGTATTTCCTTTGGAGCCAGTTCTATGGGTTCGCCGTCCTTTTCCGCCAAATAGCCGTTAAAGTCTACGGAAATATTTCCGTGTCTCCAAATATCCCTTTCTTCCATTTTTCCGGCACGACGCAACAGGGCCAGGACACGTTTGCCCAGCAAGACCATGGAAAACGGTTTTGTAATGTAATCATCCGCTAAAGCATCGAAGCTGTTGATCTGTGTTTTTTCATCGCTTAATGCGGTCAGCATCAGAATAGGGACGTTGCTTGCTTTGCGTATTTCTTTTAGGACTTGGATGCCATCCATGTTGGGAAGCATAATATCCAGAATGATCAACTCTATAGATTCCTGTTGAAAATAGCGTAGTGCTTCCAGACCATCGTAGGCCGAAAATATAGTGTGACCTGCGTCAATTAAATAGTCACCAACCAGATTGTTTGTTGTCATGTCGTCCTCGACAATCATAATTTTTGCCATGTCGCTCCACCTCCGACCACTACTATACCATCTGTGTGTGTCACCAGTGTGAATTTCTACAAAAAGATGTTGCAAAGCGAATTGCAAAATTTCGTAATTATTTGATTAAGGCACAGGAGAAAGGGCATAGCGTGACCTTTCCCCTGTGTTCGCTATAAGCCACAAATCAATTCCTTTCTCTCAAAGCGTGGGACGGGTCTGGACAGTGGCCCTCTGCGGCTCCTGGCGGGGCAGACTGGCGGCGATGGTGAAGATACCACGCTCCATGTCCTCGGCCCGTAAAGCGGCCCTCTTTGCGTCCATGACGGGCTTGCGCTTGATGCTGTACCGCCGGTCATACTCCTGTTGCTTGCCGCTGGCCTTGCGGCGAAGATATGCCTGATGCAGCTTGTCCCGCCGTTCCTCCCTCCTGCGAAACGCCTCCTGTTCCTCCGGGGTCAATTCCGCTTCCCGGAAAGAGGGCGGTATGTATCTGCCCACAAAATTGAAGTAGATTTCAACCGTCTGCGTGGTGTCCTGGCATCCTTTGCGGTCACGCTCATGGACAAGGATTTTATCGACAAATTCATTGAGCATGGTGTTTGTCATGGTGTCAAAGCCCTGGTATTTGTCAATCAGAGCGATAAACTTTTCCGCCGATTTCTTGCCCTGGTCGTAACTGCTGACGGCCTTTTCCAACTGCGTGATTTCAGCGGCAAGTTCCTCCTGCTCCTTGGCGTACTGTGCGTCCAGAGCGGCATACCGGGCATCGGGCAAACGTCCGAGGGCGTTGTCCTCATAAATTTTACAGACTAACCGTTCCAGTTCTCCGGCCCGTTTCTGTGCCGCTGCCAGCCGCCGCCGTTTTTTCCTGATGTCGCTGTCCTGCTGACTGGCCTGGGCCTCCTGCACTTCCCGGATGAACGCCGCCCGGTCGGACTTGGCATAATCGCTGATGGCTTGGAGCATATCAGATACCAGGGACAAGACTATCTTTTCCGCGATACGGTGCTGGGTAGGACAGCGAGTGCCAACGGGGACTTTGCTGTATTGGGAGCAAGTGTACTGCGGGGTACGCTTGCCGTTGTAGGTGCGGTGAACATACATCTTGCCGCCGCAATCGGCACAGTAGATCAGCCCGGTCAGCGGTGCGGCCTCCCCAAAACCGTCCGCATAGCGTTTGGCATTTCCTCGGATGCGTTGCACACTGTCGAAGGTTTCTTGGTCGATGATGGCCTCATGGGTATTCTCGAATGGTAGACAAAGCCTATGCATAATGCTACTTATACGAATGTTTTGTTGATATTTGTCGAATTTGCTATAAAACTGTGTCGAAAATTAGTTATAATCATATGTTAAAGGATAGTGCAGTGCAGGCTTGGGTGAGGCTCTTCTCTCCCAAACCTGCTTTTGTTTATGTTTAAGAAAGTGAGGTCATCATGAAAATTCCGTATGGGTATGTTCTAATTAACGAGGAAATCATTGTCCATGGAGGAAAGGCGGATGCTGTCCGCAGTATATTTGGGTACTATCTTGCTGGAGCCAGTCTTGGAAAAATTGTGGATATGCTTTATGCAAAAGGTATCCCGTCCCCATCTGGTAATCCGAAATGGGGCAGAGCGACGGTGGACAAACTCCTATCTAATGCAAAATATATTCCCATTGTTGGTATGGAAACATATATGGATGCCCAGTTTGAACGGGATCGCCGTTGTAATGTGGATTATGATAAAGTCGGACGTCCCAGAAAGACGGTCAGATATCAATCTCCAGCCCTTGAGATAAATTAAGGCTTTCCAAATCCCGCTTTTTCTGTTATGCTGGAAGAAAAAGGGGAGAACTGTGCCATGACGCCGGAAGAATTAAGCAACCTATACATACGTATTGCGTTCCAGTATGAGTCTGCACTTAATCAGCTTGTCGATAAGGGGCTGGTGGATAAGGATTTGGCAGACGCGACCAGAAAGACCTTTTACGATTCATTAAATGAAAGGTAAAGTCATAAAGACAAGAGAAAATAGAAGGAAGTGTTTGAATATGGGGGAAACGGCAAGAATTGCTAGTACACAAAACCTGGAATATGAGTTGCAACTACCTCCGATCTACCAAGGAAATCTAAGCAATGTATACCGCGCACAAGATTTGCACATGAACCGAATGGTAGCGGTTAAAGAGGTCCTACTACAAGGACTGTCCCACAAAGACCGCCAAACATTAAAAAGTGAAATTTCTGTATGCTGTAAATGTGGTATCTGGTGTGACCATGTGCCGCAGATTTATACTCAATTTGAGCAAAATGACCGCCTGTACTTGGTTATGCAATGGATTCAAGGCAAAAATTTAGAGCACGTCCTTAAGGAAGATCATCTGAACTTTGCTGAGAAGTTGGATCTATCTATGCAGATTTGCAATGTAGTGGCACCTATGCACCGAAATTTAGTGCAGCATCGTGATCTGAAACCTGCAAATATACAGGTAGATTCTAGGCGACGAGTATGGCTGATGGATTTCAATATTACTGCCGCTGTACCGCACCAAGGCATTGGAAGCGGAATCTATATGGCACCAGAGCAGGCAGGATACTCTTGCCAAGCAGGAGCTGGCCGAGTAGATGTATTTGCTATTGGTGTAATTTTGTATGAAATGTTTACCGGCGAGGCTCCAATTATTGGAATTGATTATAGTGGCGATCCTCAAGACTTGCAATGGCAGTATTTTGAGGCACCCTCTACAAAGGAACCTCAATTGCCCCAGGAACTGGATGAAATTATTATCCAGTGTATGCGTTTGAACTGGAAAGAGCGCTATGCGGACGCCGGAAAAATTCTAAGTGCGCTCAAACGCTTACGCGGTGCCCGTAAGACTTGGGAAGCAGGAACAACATCTGGCTATCAAACGAGGAGGCGGTGAGCAGATGAAAGAAAAGGTAGCAAAGATCATGCAGTGGCTATATGAGCATATCTTAAAGGGCATTACTGCCCCTGATAGAGAACCCCCTCCTATTTCACCGGACCAGCTTCGGGAGGAATTGAAATACTATGAGTGAATTTATACTTTTGGATCAACCGCAGGCGTTGAATGGTACATTGAATTTGGCTGTTACCCCACGCTGTTATGATGACATCCAGCGGTGCGGCCAGGAGCCGATTAGTTTCCTGAGGAAAATAACTGGGTTGCCCATGCTGATTTTTTTGCAAAGAGGGACTAATCGGGTAACCTATTCTCTATATACCCATTGGGGTAGCTTTTCCGTAACATTTACAGATAAAGGAGTAGTGCTTCTCACTGCCTTTCGTCAAAACCGGTTGCGAGATAACACAGATTGCCTAAAGTATGGTATTTCTGTGAGAGGGAATAATGGTGTGTCCATAAGCATTAAGCTCAATGACGCACATCAGGTGTTTCGAACGTTCCAAAATGGACAAGAAGTTTTAGAAGAAACACACTCTCCCCAAACAGTCCAGGAACTAAGCTCTCTGTTAGCAAATAAGCACGGTAGCACAAAACCTCAGTGGCCACCATATTCTGGCCCGGACAAGCATCAAATTCCACCCCAAATGGAGGAATATCTGGCTCTAGCAGAGGCCTATACCCAAACTGAGGATGGTTTGGAGAGAGCACGTGCTCAGCAGAGTCCACCCCTGCTATATCGCGATTTGGAAGCTGCCCAAGGTTTTGACCGGCAAGATCGCATGGCCTACACTGTACGAGTAGACGATTTTGAGGATAGTGAATACGGCGTCAATAAAAAAATCCAAATCGAACAGCCAGACGGCACATCGCTGGCGGCTACCGTATTGGCAGCAGACCACTCCTCCGAAGGAAATACCTTAACATTACTGTTTGAAGATCAGGTTTCTTTTAGTGCTTTACCAAAGATGGGTGCATTACGGCCTACATATTCTGACATTCAGTGCGAGGTGCGCCAGAGCGTGATTGACGGACTGCGCAAGGGAACCAGTGAGGCCACCTTTTTGGAGCAGGTGTTGGGGTATCATCGAACTGCTGAATTCGGCAATCGAGATTTAAGAATATTGGATGCCGAATTGAAAAAACAAAAGTATCCACCAAACAACAGTCAGGTGGAAGCGATTCACCGAGGCATCAATACCAAAGATATCCTATTAGTTATGGGGCCACCAGGCACTGGAAAGACAACTGTCATTTTAGAGTGGGTAAAGTATTTCATCAAAACAGAGCACAAACGGGTCCTAATCTCATCTCAGAACAATAAGGCAGTAGATAATGTTTTGGAGCGTTTGACCGAAGAGAAGGATATTTCGGCAATCCGCGCTGGTAATGAGGCTAAAGTACAGGCCAATATGTACCCATATCTGTTGGAGAACCGCATGAAACAGCTCCAAAGTGATATGGAAAGCAGAAACACTACCAATCTGTTGCGTTTAACTAAGTTGCTGGAAGCTACCACTGCCTATGGACATACCGCGGATGAGATATATAGTGGACGCCAGACGTTGAATACGCAAAAACACAGTTTGCTAGACTTCGCTGACAGTCGTTATAGTCACATAAAACGTCAGTTTCTAGAAAACCAGCAGCAACGTACCTCTCAGCAATCAGAATTAGAACAGCTCCTGTCCGAATTTCACCGTTGGACGTTTTGGATGATGGATCCCCAGAAGCACCCAATCCTACGGCTGTTTCTCACACCTTTTCGCGGGATTTTTCGAAATCGGGCTATAAGAGCATTGGAGCGCTATGAACAGCTGTATCAAGTCTATTGTAAAAACAAACAGGAAGGCCAGAAGCTGTTTACACAGCTAAATGGGTTGCTTAATGACTCTGAGTTGCTGAGCAGGGCTAATCAACTATCCCAATTCAAAGAGCATCTGGACTACCTACAGGCAAGTTTGGCTCATTCTCAGCTGGCAGATGATATTTTTCCTGATTGGAAACAGCCTAGTTTGGCAACCAATATGGATGATGCACAGTTGCAAGTATTTATCCAGCAGGTACGGCAATATCGTGACCGTATCCAAGCTCTGCAGGAGACTTTGGTAGAATGGGACCAGCACATACGAGCACAAAGCAATTATGCACTGTCCGACCTCTTACTGGAAAGTGTGGATCTGGTGGGCGGCACATGTATCGGAATAAATTCTCAACGTAAGTTTGCCCGTGTGGATTTCGATGTGACCATTATTGATGAGGCAGGTCAGATTCAAATCCATAATGCATTGGTGCCTATGAGCCGTTCACCGAAAGTCATTATGTTGGGTGATCACAAGCAGATTCCTCCCATTGCAGATCAGGAGCAGGTTGCTCTATGTCAAGAAAGAGACATTGATGCTTCCCTTCTAGAAACTAGCCTGTTTGAGAGACTCTATGAACATTTACCGGAACAAAATAAAATTATGCTGGACACACAGTATCGTATGCCTGCCCAATTGGGAGATTTACTCAGCGAGTGGTTCTATGATGGCAAATATTATTCTTTTGATGGCAAGAAAAATATGCCTAGTATTTGTTCCAACCTGTTTCATGCCCCCTTCGTCGTTGTGGATACTAGCGGAGAGGCCAATCGCCGGGAATATAAACCAGAGATGGGAGCAGGCAACCGGCTGGAGGCAGATTTGGTGGCCCTTTTGGTTTCCTGTATGCTGGACAGCCGAGGACCACATCCACTGACGTCAGATGCATTCGGCGTCATCAGTCCATATGGTGAGCAAGTAGAAAATATGCGCAGGGCCATCAAAAGACAGATACCAGCACTGAGTAAGGCAGAGATTCATGAAATGGTGGCAAGCCTGGACAGTTTCCAAGGGCAGGAGCGAAAGGTGATTCTTTACTCCTGCACCCGTAGCAACACTCGTTCCCCTGAACGGTCCCGGATTGGCTTTTTGAAGGAACTGCGTCGACTTAACGTAGCTCTTTCACGCCCCAAAGAACAGTTGGTATTTATTGGTGATATGGATTTTCTGTCCAGTTGCCAAAATGGCAGTGGTATAGGGAGTGAAACGGAATTTTCCGCTTTTATCCGGCTGATGATGGAGCATGCCCGTCGAAATGGTGAAATCATCACTGTCGCAGAACTGCGGCATCGTGTGGAGGTGCATTATGGCCGAAACTAATTTAATGTATGCCAGCGGAACACTGAAAAAGTGGTTGGAGATTTTGGAGGACATGTCTGCTCTGGAACAGTTGGGGCCGTTGCAGCTATGCAGTACCGTCTATTACCCCATTGCACTGCTCAAAATGCGCTTAGAGGAGTATAGTTATGAAGATTTCGATGCAGTGGAGTTATCCCTGCTACGGTTTTGTTCAGTGGGAATCCATACGCCAGACAAGCTATGTCAATGGATGGGCCTTCCTTCTCAGCGCTATGTGAGTGAGCGTTTGTCCATCCTCACTGCAGAGGGACTTCTCAATAATGGGCAACTTACGTCTCTTGGTCGAGATTCCCTGCAGATAGGAAAGAAGAAGCAACTCTATGACGCAGAACAACTCTTTCAGTCAGATGGCATTTTGGGACTGTTGTTGCCCAAAGAATACCAACGGCGTGTAGACCGCCTAGAATCCCGGGATCAGACCAAGAAAGCTTATCCGCATCTGATGCGTAGTGACAGCATTGCAATAGACTCAATTCGCTCAGCCATACAAGGACCCGGAAAGATTCGAAACTATAAACGTTATCGTAAAAGTGTACTTAACGTAAATGTAGAACAGGTACAGGATGTCCGTTTTTCTGAATTAAAATATCTGCGGGTTCTCTTGGTAAAATTGCAGGGGATTGATGTACCGCTTGTCTTCCTGCCCCACTGGAAAGAGAAGAAAGGTAATCGTACCCAAAGCAGTGCGCCGCTATATCTTCCCCAAAGCCTGATATCGCGTCTACCCGCGTTGACTCAAATGGCGGAAGTGGTACCTGATGCTTGCTTAAGTAGCCTAACGGAGGTGTACAAACTGCTACATCAAGAGATGGCTACCCTGCCATTGGAAGCAGTTC
>OFHN01002046.1_pt1 | contig 12767 bp, 12 predicted proteins | sample 1521321 | NCBI WGS metagenome assembly OFHN01 (sample SAMEA3504130, study PRJEB24116) | mouse gut metagenome | biome: mouse gut; feature: mouse-associated habitat; material: faeces | place: Denmark | collected 2011
GGGTGAGGGGGTAGCCGGTCCGCCCCGGGTTATTGTACAGCAGGACGGGCAGATCCGGCACCGCTCGGGCCACAGCCCGAAAATGCTGGTATAGCTCCTCCTCCAACGGCGCGATGAACATGGGCTGGAGCACACTGACGGCGTTTGCTCCGGCGGCGGCCGCCATTTTGGCCAGACGGATGTTCTTCTGCGTGGACACCGCCCCCAGCCCGCAGTACACCGGCACCCGCCCCCCGGCGGCATCCAGGATGATCGAGAGGCCTCGAGCGTATTCGTCCTCTTCCACCATGTAAAATTCCCCGTTGCTGCCGAAGGCCAAAATGCCCTTCACGCCGCCCGCTATCACGAAGTCCACCTGTTCCCGCAGCTTGGCCTCGTCGATTCGTTCCGCCGCGTCGATGGGCGTCAGGATGGGCACGACGACGCCCTTATCCATAAAGTCCAGATCTGCCATGGCCTTTCGCCTCCTCCTTCCACTCTCTGTTCCGCCCCCGGGGCACTTCCTCAGACCGTGCTTCGAACAGGCACAGCTCCCCGGCGCCGTCAAAAGGCACGTCCATAAATTCAGAGCAGACCTGGATCTTGTCCCTTTCCTGGATCGAATCCAGCGCAGCCCTGGAGACGTAGATCTCACCCAGCGCGTTGGTATTCCGGATGATCGCCAGGCGCAGCCGGTCTTGATCCAGCTGTCCGCTGGCCTTCACGCAGCCTTGAAACACCAGCCGGTCGTTTGCCAGGGTGATGGGGAGCCGGGCGATCTCCGGATGCATCCCCGTGAGAGCGTTGACCCAGGTGGCCTCTTCGTCAACAGCGATCCGCAGCCGGTTGGATATGAAATCCGCCATACCGCCTTTGGCCTTCACCAATTCCACCGCCGTTTTCATCACCCGCACATACCCGGCAATACCCCTGCTGCCGCCGGTGATGGCGATGCGCATTCCTGGGCGGATGGGAATATCCCGCTCCGCCCAGAGCCGCGCCAGCTTTTCCTCCGGATCGTCCAGACGGGTGCGGTCGAAGATCTGACGGATCTTACAGACCTTCGGGATGGAATAGCCCTGGATCATCTCTTCCAGTTTTGTCATACGCCCTCCTTTCTCCCCCAGTACCGGCGCCGCCGCTCAGTATGCGGCCCGGACCGCGAAGCTTCTTCGCTGCGTAGAAGCGTAAAAATATTGGATGCCCTCCAGGATTTGGTCATGCTCCAGCCGTTCCAGATCCAACCGGATGGGACTGCCCTCCACGTCGGGCAGGTACAGCCGCCCATCCCGCTCCTCCGGCTTGACGGACAGGTATTTGCCGATGGGCGCGGTCATGGGCTCGTGGTTTTCCAACAGCTCCTCCTCGCTGTACAGGGCCCCAAAGGCAGCGTTGAGCCACACCGTCCCCCCGGAAGAGAAGCGCAGCCCCCGCTCCCGCGCCAGCTCCTTGATATCCAGCAGATCGGCCATTCGGCTCATGCGGCCCACCAGCGGCATCAGGTGGTCCACCCCTTTTTCCGCATAGGTCTCAAAGGCGTATCGGTTGCGCATGGACTCCCCATAGCCGATCACCATGCCTGTGCGCTCTTTCACCTGCCGGATAGCGTTCATATCGTGGGAGTGCACCGGCTCCTCATACCACGCCGGATGGTATGTCTGAATCATTTCGGCAAAGCACACCGCGTGCTCCACGCCCCAGACCTGGTTGGCGTCTACCGCGATCTCAATGCCGGGGCCGACCGCCTGGCGCACCAGTTCCATCCGCCGCGCATCCCGCTCCATATCACGGCCCCAATCGCTGCCCACCTTGAATTTGATCGTCTTATAACCCTGCTCCACATACCGGACCATGTCGGACACCAGCTCCTCATCGCTGGCCAGTAAAGAACCGCCGCCTTTGTAGGCCGCCGCCCAATCCTTCTGGGCACCCAAAAAGCGGTGGAGGGGCTGCCCTCTCCGGCGGGCCATGATCTCCAGCATCAGCAGGTCGAGCTGTCCCAAGTCCACGATCTGTCCGCTTTGAAAGCCGAAATTACGCAGCTTCCAGTAGATGGTGCCGTACCACTCCTCATAGGTCTTAGTCTCGCCGGTGAGGATCAAGGGCAGAATATTGTCCACCATTCCCCGGGAACAAAAGGTCCCGCCGCAGAAACCGTCCGCGTCGAACAGAGTCACCCAGCCCTGGAGCGGCACAAAGCCGCCGAATCCTCCCGTGGCGTCCCGCCATGGCTTTTCCACCGGTATGGGGTCAAAATTGTAGTAAACCGCCTTGGAGAAAGAGATCTTTTCCGTCACATCAATGGGGAACAGCGCTCTGCCGCCCCTCATGCCTTCCTGCATCACGCCGCCTCCTTTTGCGGGAACCGTCCGCGGATTTCCTTATAGGCCGTCCACAGCACCACCAGGATGGATATCCCCATAAAGACCGCCGCGATGGGGGAGCGGAAGAAGGCCAGGAAGCTCCCATCGGTATACATCAGGCCCCGGACCAGGTTCTCCTCCACGATATGTCCCAGCACAAAGCCCAGGATCATGGGGGCCTTGGGGAAATTGTGGGTGGACATGAAATAGCCGATCGCCCCGAACAGCAGAGCGGACCACACATCGAACATCTGGTGGTTCGTGCCGTAGGTGCCCACGATGCACAGCACCATCACCACGGGCAGCAGGATATATTTCGGAACCGCCAGCACCTTGGTGAACACGCGGATCCCGCCGTATTCCACCACCAGCATGATGATGGTGGCCAGAATGAACGCCCCGAAAATGCCGTAGACCAGCTGTCCGTTGTTTTTGAACAGCAGCGGCCCCGGGGTGATGCCGTGCAGCGTCAGCGCGCCCAGCAGGATGGCGGTCACCGTATCCCCCGGGATGCCCAGGGTGAGCATGGGGATCAGCGCCCCGCCAATAGAGGCGTTGTTGGAGGTCTCCGACGCCACTAGGCCGTCAATGATGCCGGTGCCGAATTTCTCCGGGTATTTGCTCTGCTGCCGGGCTATGCTGTAGGCGATGATGTTGGAGGTGGCCCCGCCGATGCCGGGCAAGATCCCGATGCCAATGCCGATCAGGGCCGAGCGGATGAAATTCACAAACTGGTCCTTGAACTCCTGCCAGCTCAGGCCGAAGCCGTGGAGCTTGGCCTCCTTGATCTGAGCCTTTGCCGGGTCGATCCCCTCCGCGCCCACCTGGATGATCTCAGCTACCGCGAACAGGCCGATCATCACCGGGAGCTGCTGAAATCCGTTTTCCAGCTCCACCAGGCCAAAGGTGAACCGCTCCGCGCTGCCCACCGAGGCGATGCCGAACAGGGAGACGACGATGCCGAACACCCCGGACATCAGCCCCTTGAGCAGGTTCCCGCCGGACATGGAGCCGATCATGGTCAGGGCGAACAGGCAGATGGCGAAATACTCCTGGGGACCGAACCTCAGCGCCACTTGCGCCAGGGAGGGCGCGATGAAGATAAGGGCCAGGATAGACAGCACCGTGCCCCAGAAGGAATAAAAGATGCCCACGCCCAATGCCTTGCCCGCCTCACCGCGCTCCGCCATAGGCGCACCGTCAAAGGTGGTGGCCACGGAGGAGGGAGTCCCGGGGATCTTCAGCAGGATGGCGGAGATCAGGCCGCCGGAGGTCCCGCCCACATACAGCCCGATCAGCATCCCGATACCGTTTACCGGCGACATGCCGTAGGTGAGCGGAAGGCACAGGGCCACCGCCATGGTGGAAGTCAGTCCCGGGATGGAGCCGAAGACGATCCCGATCACCACTCCGGCCAGGATCAGACAGATGGTAAGTGGATCGACGACGGACAGCAAACCCTCTAAGATCATATCCTCACCCTCCTAAAACAGTCTTCCCGCCGGAAGCAGCAGGTAGAACACGTTGACAAACAGGCAGTACACCGCGACGGGCACCACAATGGACAGGGCCGCAAACAGGATGATATTGCGCTTTGTCCGGTAGACCGCCGGGACGAACAGCATCATCTGGGCAAACATGTAGAGGATGGATGAGAGCGTGAAGCCCAGCAGCGGTATGAGAACGACATAGAGCACCAGGAACAGGATGGTCAGCGCAAAGCCGTTCAGGCTGACGCTCAGCTTCTTCTCCCCAGCGTCCCTTATGCTCACCGACTCCAGCAGCAGACCGGCCGCGATCACGATCCACAGCGTGGTGCAGAGCTTCGGCATAAAATCGCTGCCTTTGCCCATGGTGTTGCCGATCTGGATGGTCTGGGCGCTGATACGCAGCGCAATACCGGCGATCAGCAATATGATGCTGACCAAATTTTCCGAGAGTTTTTTGATACCCATAGGGGCTCCTCCATTTTATCCGAGGGGCGACCCCGAACAGCCTGTTCGTGGGCGCCCATTGATCAAAACCTCGGGTTTTCCGATCAGGACGCGGCCTCCACCTTACCGGTCAGGTCAACGGTCTCCAGCAGCTGCTCGATCTCCGCAAACGTAGCCGTCCCGTCCTCGGTGTTCTTATAGAACGGCTCCTGGAGATAGGCGTCATATATCTTCTGCTGATAATCGGCGTCATTCTCCACGATGTCCTTCACCGCGTCGCTGAACGCCCGGACCAGCGCCTCGTCCGTCCCCTTGGGGAAGGCCAGGAAGTAGTAGAACGGCAGCTTGATACTGTCATGACCCAGGTTGTGGATGGCTTTCACGTTGATGTTCTGGTCCGCCACCGTCAGATCCGCCTCGCCGTCCATGGCCAGGGCCACCAGCGTGCCCTCGGCCACATAGTCCTTGATGGAGCCATAGGCCGCCAGGATCACGTCCACATGTCCGCCCGCGATGGCGGCCAGGCGGTCCGCCGCGCCTCCGGCGTCCACCACGTTCATGTCAAAGCCGGCCGCCTTCATCTGCATGGAGATGGCGTAGGAGGTGGCGCCGGTCTGGGCCGCCATCTTCAGCTCGCCGGGATGGGCCTGGGTGTAGTCGTACAGCTCCTGGAGGGTGTTGATGCCCAGCTCCGCGCGGACGGTGACCACATTGCCTCGGCTCATGGCGGCGATGCAGGCCAGGGAGAATTCATCAAACCCGTAATCCGTGGTCCCGCTGGCCTTGTTCACCAAAAAAGCCGTGTGATAAAACAGCACGGAGGAGCCGTCCGGTTCGGCGTTCTTCACCTGGCGGGAACCGGTGGAACCGCCGCCGCCGTTGACATTGGACACCACCACGTTGGCCGGCAGCTTTTCGTTGAGCTTCTCGGCCAGCGCACGGGCGTTGAAGTCCGTATCGCCGCCCGCGCCCGCAGGCACCACGATCTCGATGTTTTTCGGCCACTGGACCTCCGGGGCCGCAGACTTCTCCGGCGCGCCAGACTCCGCAGGGGGTGCCGAAGGGGCCTGTGAGTTCTTGGCGGCGCCGGAATCGCACGCCGCCAGAGACAGCAGCATGAACGCGGCGAGAATAGCGGTGACGATCCTTTTCTGTCCTTTCATTGATGGTTCCTCCTTCGTTTTTGTATAAACTGACCTGCGGATCACAGCCCACGGGCCTGGTTTAACGAATCAACCGCGCCGCAGCCCCCGGATCCCAGACGGATTCCCGCACGACGGCGTCCGGCCGCAGTTTCGTCTCCGGTTTGAGGGAAACGCCGAGCCCCGGCCTAGTGGGAAGCTGCGCCATGCCGTCCCGGATGGCGGGCAGCTCGTCCACAAACTCCGCGTACCAGGTGGCGAGATTGGCTCTGACCACCTCCATGAACAGGGTGTTGGAGCAGTGGAACGCCAAGTGCATCCCAGACCAGAGCAGGACCGGACCGGTGCAGTCGTGGGGGGCGATGGGAATGTTGTAGCTCCCGGCCAGGTAGGCGATCTTTCGCCCCTCGGACAGACCGCCGCACCAGCCCAGATCCAGCATGGCGTAATCCACCCCGCCGTGTTCCAGCATCTGCCGGAACATCACCGCGCCGGAAAGGGTCTCGCTTCCGCAGATCGGCGTCCTGGTCCCGGCCCGCAGCTTGGCCAGCGCGTGAGGGTCATCCATCTTGCACAGCGGATCTTCGGCCCAGAATACGTTATACTGTTCCATGGCCCGGCAGATCCGCAGGGCCGCGGGCAGGCTCCACATGCTGTGCATCTCGCACATCACCTCGATTCGATCGCCCACCGCTTCCCGAATCTTCCGGAAGGGCTCCAGCCCACGGCGCAGGTCCGCTTCGGAGATGAACGCCCCATCGGTCCGCGCGGCGCAGGGGTCAAACGGCCAGATCTTCATGGCCTTATAGCCCTCGTTGAGCAGGCTGCGGGCCAGCGCTCCCGCATCCTGGATGAACGCGACCTGATCGTCATAGGGCCCGGCCATCTTCACGGCGTCCTCCGCCATTCTCCGCCCGTTATAGTGATCGAAGCAGCCGCCCGTTTTGTTGTACTGGTAGCCGGAACAGGTGTTGTACACCTGCACCTGGAGGCGGCTGGCACCGCCCAACGCCTCATAAACGGGGATCCCCTGACGCTTGCCCGCCAGATCCCACAGGGCGATGTCGATGCAGCTTGCCGCCCTGGTCTCCGCTCCGGCGCTGTGGAAGCCCACATAGGGTGTCAGCAGCCTGCGGGAAATGTACTCGATCCGCCTGGGGGCCTGGCCCAGAAGGAAGGCTGCCACATCTCCGTGGATCGCCGCCTCGGTGGCCTGCGCCCCACGCCAGCACTCGCCCAGCCCGGTATAGCCATCGTCGGTATCCAGCTCCACCCAGAGGATATTGGGGATCTCATCCAGGCGTATGGTGCGAATCGTTTTGATTGCAGGCACATGCCTCACTCCTTTCAAGAGCATGATAGCATGTCCTTTCCGAGAGCACAAATCAAAAAAATTACTGTGGCTTTTAGTAAAAGTTATGCTATAATGAAAATCGTTCCAATCGCAAACTGTGCAAAATGCCATCCGGGGAGGGCGGCTCTATGGATTTGAAGAAGCTGGAATACATTCTTGAGATCGAGCGGACAGGGAGCGTATCCGACGCCGCCCGCAGACTGGATGTCACCCCTTCCGCCCTTGTTCAGCATCTTCAGAAGCTGGAACGTGAACTGGGTACGCCGCTGTTCCACCGCACCAAGGGAAAATGGCTGCCCACACAGGCAGGCAAGATCTACATGGAATATGCCCGGCAGATGCTCAGCGTCCGCCGGGACGCCTACCGGATCATCAACGACATCACCACTAGTCAAAACGGCCCCATCTCCATCGCCTTTTCCTCCGGGCGGGGCGTTCACCAGTTTGCCCAGATCTATCCCCGGTTCCACAGCCTCTACCCCGGCGTCCGCCTGCAGCCCTTGGAGCTCTGCGTCCGGGACCAGCTGGAGCTGCTGCGACAGCGGGAGCTGGACGTAGGCTTGGTCTGCCTGGAGAAAGCCCTGCATACCCACGAGCTGCAATACTTCGATGTGGCTCACGAGAACCTCTCGCTGATCGTGCCCGCCGGGCACCCGTTATGCAGCCGTCTGCGGGACCCGGTGGACATACGGGACGTGGCGGAGGAGCCCTTTGTGGTGCTCTCCCAGCAGTTCACCCTCCGGCCCATCGTAGACCGCATCTTCCAAAGCGCCGGCGTCACCCCCAGAATCCTCTTTGAGTCTGAACACAACCTCACTATCATCACCATGGTCCAGCACGGCCTGTGCTGCGGCATCGTCCCAGAGTATTATTTGTATGGCGGTGTACCCGGTATTCAGACATTTCATCTGGCCGGCCTGCCGAACTGGCACTTTTATGCCGTATGTCCCCAGGGCATCTATCTCAGCGGACCCATACGCAAGTTGATCCAGCTGTACGGGGAAACATATCACAGCCACGTTGAATACCGCACTCAGCTTGATAAGCAGCAAAAGGAGCTTTGGTGAATCATGGATCTACAGCATTTAGAAAATATCCTGGCCATCGCGGAAGAGGCAAGCGTCTCAAAAGCGGCGGAGAAGCTTTTCATCTCCCAGCCCGCCATCACCCACCAGCTGCTGAAGCTGGAGCAGGAACTGGGCACCCCGCTGTTTATCCGCTCCGGGCGCAAGCTGGAGCGGACGGAGGCGGGATCAGTCTACATGGACCATGCCCGCAGGATCCTAGCGCTGAAGCAGGAGGCCTATGAGCGGATCGCGGAAGTCCGCACCCGGCAGCAGCACACCCTGTCCATTGGCTTCACGCCTGCCCGGGGAACAGAAATGTTCAGCCAAATCTACCCGCAGTTTCATATGCGGTGTCCGGATACCCGTGTCATCCCACGGGAGGTCATGACCCTTGAGATGCAGCGCATGATCGCTGAGGGGTATCTGGACCTGGGGTTTGTCTCCATCACACAGGAGCAGCGAGATCACCGCAACAGCTACATCACCCTGTGGGAGGAGGAGCTGTCCCTGGTGATCGCCCAAGATCACCCACTGCGGCACCGGCTTTCCCAGCCGGTCGATCTCCACCTGCTTCGGGAGACTCCCTTTGTTCTCCTCCAGCGCAATTCCACAGTGCGCATCGTCACCGACGAGTTCTTCCGCCGCATGGATTTTGCTCCCAACATTCTGTTTGAGACGCACCACACCCCAACGATCCTCACCCTGATCCAGCAGAGCATCTGCTGCGGCATCATTCCCAAATACTACACCCAGCACGCCGATCCGCGCCTGGCGGTCTACTCCCTGGCCGGCAGCCCCTCCATCTCCACCTGCGCGTGCTACCGAAAAAACCGGCCCCTCAGCGCCCAAGACCGCTGCTTTATCGAACTGTCCGGAGAATTCTGGAGCCGTTTCAGCGGATCGCACCCAGCGTAACAGAGATACCAGCCGGCGCCCAAGGCCGCCCCAGGTCAGGGAAAGATCTCCATCTCGCTGCAATGCAATTTTACGCCTGGATCCTTGCATTTCCAGCGGCGATATGTTATATTCGACATGCTCACACCGGAAATTTCCGCTCCACAGGCGTGTTTCCGGCATCAAAAAGGGAAGGGAGCTGTGGCTTATGCAGCAGCTGCGGGGCGTACTTGCGATCCCCCCTGCGGTCTATCGGGAGGACCTCAGCGTCGATCATGAAGGCGTTTCAAGGACGGTGGATTTCTGCCTTCGCTGCGGGGTGCACGGGATCGTGATCCCTGTCTACGCAACGGAATATTTTCTGCTGACCACGCAGGAGCGCAAGGCCATTCTGGAAACCGCGATCCGGACGGTGGACGGAAGAGTCCCCGTCATTGCAGGGGTGTCCGCCGCCTATGTCAAAGAGGCGGAAGAACTGACGGCGCACGCCTGCGCGGCGGGGGCAGATGCCGTCATCGCCGCGCCGCCCCATGTGGTGAAGGTCAGCCTGCGGGAGCTGGCAGACTATTATGGGCGGATCGAACAGGTCACCAGCGTTCCGGTCATCATTCAGAACTTATTCCCGCCATTGGGAATGCCGATGGACTTTGACTATCTCCTCCAGCGCCTAACGGAGTTGGAACATTTTTCTTATGTGAAGGAGGAGACGGCGGATTCCCGGCAGCTGATCTCACGGCTCCATCGATATGAGCTGGAGCATCCAGACGGGGTGTTGAAGGGCGTGATGGGGGGAAACGGCTCCCGGAACCTGGTGGAGGAGTACGACCGCGGCATTTGCGCTACTATGCCGTCCTGCCAATTCTCCGATCTGGTTGCCGCAGTCTGGAACTTGATGGAGGCGGGGAATATGGAGAGAGCATATGAAGTATACAGCAGATGTCTCCCAGCCTTTTTGTTCAGCGGCGCGTATGGAGTTGGGTGTTACAAGGCGGTGCTGAAGCGCCGGGGCGTGATCGGTTTCGACGGCTGCCGCCCGGCGGGCTGGCCCGTAATGGATGAGAAAGCACACCGCGAATTGGACCGGGTATTGCATTTGGTCAGCCCTTTGTTCAGCAAAGACGCCCCCATGCCATAAATATGACCGGCACCCGGTCCCGGCCCGTGAAATTTTGGGCCCGGCGCCCAGCGATGGTTTCCCTGGGCATCAGAAGCACCTCAGTCAAAATGACAGGGCCATGTACGTCTCAGGCGTACATGGCCCTTTATTCAGCGATAGTATTCGATGGTCCTCAAATGCCCTGACCCCACTCAGATGAAGGGTCCTGTTTGTTCGCTGCATACCGTCCCGCCTGAGCACAGAGCAGTTTTCATAAAAGTCCACCACTCCGGGCAGACAGTCCTCCCCCACGGTCTCGTTGGGGCGTGCATCCCTTTCATCTGCTCCGGCCCGGCCACTACCGGGGCAAAACGGATATCACTTCTACAGATAACCTGATAAACGCTGGCGTCGGTGGTGCCAGTCATTACATTGGGGCACACCGGCAGATCGAGGGCGGTGTCTCTGATGACCCGCTCCACCTGGCGGAAGGCGGGACCCTGGATGTCCGCCGGCTGGGTATAGCCACTAGAACGCATGATTTCCCTCTCCAGGCCGTACTTGTCCGCTAGCAACCCAAATCAGATCCAGGCGCTCCCGCTTTTCCTCGGCGTTTTCTTACATTTACACCGTAGCCGGATACTTCGACAGCATTGCCTCCGTAGGCATGATCTTCACTCTGGAGAGCGTGGCCCGCTGTGTGGCCATCCCCATCAGCGGCAAACTCAGCGACAAGGTAGGCCACCGGCAGCTCTTCCTCTCGGCCCTGGTGGTGTATATCGCCGCCTACGCTGTGGCCGCCTTTGCGCCTTCCTTCTGGGTGTTCACCATTGCCCGGACTGTGACCGGATTCGCCTGGGGCCTGTTTGTCTCCAACATTTTTGTGTTAGTTTCTGATATGTTCGGCCAGGATGACGCCCCCCGTTACTCCGGCATCGCCCAGTCCCTGTCCACTGTAGCCATGATCGTGGGCTCGCCTGTGGCAGGCATCCTGTGCAGCGTCAACTGGCGGCTGTTCTTCTACATCTCCGTCCCCATCCTGGTAGTGGGCGCGGTGCTGTGCTTTATCGGTATCCCCGACGTGCCCAAACAGAACGGGGCCCACAGCGGCATCGACGTGGGCGGCTGTATCGCCACCTTCGTGACCCTCATCCCCTTCTCCCTGGCCATGAACTGGGGGAGCACTTACGGTTGGACCTCACCCCTGTTGCTGGGGCTGATCGCTGTGGCGGTGATCGGACTGATCGGCCTGGTCCTGGCGGAACGGAAGGCGGAAAACCCCATCTACCCCGCCAAACTGCTGGTCAACAAGTATTACCTGGCTGTCTTTATGGTCAGCTTGTTCTACTCCCTGGGCAACGCTGCCAACAACTACACCCCCACTTACGTTCAGCTGGTGCTGGGCTATAACAGCACCGTAGCCGGGTTCATCACCCTGCCCGCCCTCATCATAGCCACCGTCCTATCTGCGGTGTTTGGAAACATAGCCGCAAACACGGGACGTTATAAGAAGATGACCGTATTTTGGGCCCTCTCCGCCGTGGTGGGCGGCGTGCTCTTCTGGGCCATGACCGGCTCGGCCACTCCGCTGGTGGGGCTGGTACTGGTGGTGTTGGCCTCCCTATTCTACGGCATGGTCAACGGTGTGCAGCAGATCGTCCCCTACACTTATCCCATGAAGGTGCTGAAGCCGGAGGAGCTGGCCGGAGGAATGGCGTTTATGGGGGTGGGCGGTGCCCTGGGCAACACCATCGCCAGCGGTATCTACGGCGCACAGCTGGCCGCCGATCCCACCATGGTCACCCTGTTCAAGATGCCCTTGCTGTGCGCAGCCATCATGCTGGTGTTCGCGCTGATCTTCAAAGACATCAAGGCCGGCGAGAAACTGTGAGCAAACAGTGTCGTCCGGTTTGATCCATTCAAATTTTTATTAGGAGGGGTGATGTTTTCGCTGTCCGCCGGAAACTGCGGTGATGGACCGGAAGGGCGCGCTCTTTTACAGAAACTCAATCCAACTGACCATCCGCTTTACCTCCTGATGAATCGGGCTTATGAGGGGGACGAGACACAGACTTTGGCCGCGGAACTTGGTCATATAGCAGTCGTTCCTCCCAAAAGCAATCGCAAAAATCCTTGGAGCTATGATACGCAGCTGTATAAACAACGCAATCAAGTCGAGCGGCTTTTTCGCCGCATCAAGCGCTTTCGCCGTATTTTCACTCGCTATGATAAACTTGACGTTATCTTTTTTGCCTTTATCTATCTGGCTCTTATTGTTGATGCATTTATGTGAACACTGCCTAAAAGAAACAGTTCAAAATCAGAGTGCAAAACGTGTAAATGGCGGGAAGCGAATCCTCTGCTAACATCACTTGCATCGTGTTATTCAAAGTTTCTCTTCTTTTCTGCTCCTCAAATCCTTGAATCGTCTTGAGTTCCAGCAAGGTGGAAGGCTTTGACACTTACCTAAATTGTGGGCTTACACAGGTTTTGGACGCTCCCATGCAAGACACCAAACCAGACGCTGTCCTAAACACGTCAGCCTACCGGGATCATTTTGAAGGGCCGCTCTTCAATTGAAACCTTCCTACCAAACTCTTCATAAGCTGTGACTGACTGGACAGCTCTTCGCTTGCCGCCGCGCTTTCCTCTGCGGTTGCCGAGTTTGTCTGTACAACATTGGAGATCTGATCAATTCCCACAGTGAGCTGAGCGAGGGAATCCGCCTGATCGCTGCTGGCCTCCGAAATCTGTTCGATAATGCCGGCCATTTCGTTCACGTCATTGACCGCTTGAATCAAGGACTGCGCTGTATCGTCCGCAATCTGCGTTCCGTTTTCGATTGCCTGCAAAGAATTTTCAATCAAAACAGCGATGTTTTCAGAGGCCTCTGTGCTTTTGTTTGCCAGATTGCGGACTTCATCGGCTACTACGGCAA
>OFHN01002047.1_pt1 | contig 12764 bp, 10 predicted proteins | sample 1521321 | NCBI WGS metagenome assembly OFHN01 (sample SAMEA3504130, study PRJEB24116) | mouse gut metagenome | biome: mouse gut; feature: mouse-associated habitat; material: faeces | place: Denmark | collected 2011
CGGCCCTCTTGTTGCGAATTCGCAACAAGAGGGCCGGGTACTCTTCCCTGTTGAATATTTACCTGAAAAAATACGGGTGAAAACGCGAAAAATCGCATAAAAATTGTGCACAAAAAGAGGCTGTTTGATTTGTTCAAGGCCATGAAATCGGTCAAAATGTATTTACTTTGGCTTTTTATGCCCATATAATGGCCTTGTTAGAGGGCTGAACTGCCGAAGGCAATGCGCGGGAAAGCCGTGTATACTTTTCCGCGCCGGAGGCTATGGCAGCCCGGCGGACCTGCATTTTATAAAGAAGAGAGGAGAAAACGCATGGCTGAAACCAGGCGCCGCCGCCCAGCCCCAGCTTCAAATGCCGGAGGGCTTTCGCAGGGAAAGCTCTCCCGGGCCTGACCGCCCGGTATCAACAACGCATTGATGAAAAGGAGGAACCAGCCCATGTCAACCAAAGCACGCACCCGGCCCACTGCGGCGTTTGTCGGCGTCCTTGGATTTGCCGCGATCCTTTACCTTGCGATGTGCGCCGCCCAGCCCCATCTGCCCCACGTCCTTTTTGATTACAACACCTGGTTTGAGCGCGAAGCGGACAGTGTGCTCTACCGCGTCCTCTGGCTCCTGGGCGACGCCACCGAGCCCCACTTCCAAAAGACCCTGCTGGGCGGGATCGGCGTACTGGCCGGCTCTGTGATCGCTTACCTGCTGGCCAAGGCGAAGTCCCCCCTGGCGGGCACCACGATCTGCTACAGCTCCGGCAAGTGGCCCTACGTCCTGCTGGCGAGTATGCTCAGCCTGGCGCTGTCCGTGGCCCTCTACGGCGGGCTGCGGTTTGAGGGGGACGCCTGGATTCCCACCTTTGTGCCCTATGTCTGTGTGGCCGGGGCGGTTGTGCTGCTCTACGGCTGTACCGCGGCCTCCGTTTTGACGGGCGCGGTGCTGGGCGCGCTGCTCACCACCCCGGTGACAATGTTCATGCGGGAGGTCATCTGCCTGCCCGCCGGGCTGCCCGGCGTGATCGCCAGCGTGAGCGGCATGTGGATCGGCGGCATCATCGCCTTTGAGCTGTGCCGCATACTGCCCTGGATGGAGCCGGTTGACTACACCACGCCCCACAGCGGGCTGCTGGCCCCGCCCCCCTCGGCGGAGGAGAAAAGCGCCCATCCCAACCGCTTTTTCCTGCGCCGTTTGTTGGCGGACTATTCCGAGCCCATGTTTGTGGGCAACGAGATCGCCGGCGGGATGCTGGTGCTGGGCAGCATGCTCTCCTGGATTCTGAACCCGGACCATCCCTTCTACGGGACGGGCTGGTTCCCGGCGCTGATTACCTGCCAGCTCATCACGGGGGCGGTGGCGCTGTACGCCTACTGGCCGCACTGGATTGAGGGCGATTTCTTCCCCTCCTTTGTGCCTGTGGTCTCGGTGGCCCCCGCCATGGTACTCACCTTTGGCGCGTCCCCCTTTATCATCGTATTTTCCGCCGTCCTGGGCGGACTGATGTGCCCGCCCATCGCCAATATGATTAACGAACGCATCCCCGCCCACTGGCACGGCATGGTAGGCTTCACCTTTTCCATGGCGTTCTGCTCCTTCAGCGTGGGCGTCCTGCTCCGCTATATCCTGATGGCCTTCCCTATGCTGGGATGACATAACGAGGGACATTTCACCAACACAACACGAATTAGGAGGAAAATCAAAATGGTAGAACTGAACAAAATCGACAACCGGGAGAGTATGGTCAAGCTGTGCGCGATCCAGATGGAGCCCCGCATCGGCTACAAGGAGGAGAACGTCAAGCGCTCCGTGGAGATGATCCACGAGGCGGCGGACCAGGGCGCCAACCTGATGGTGCTGCCCGAGCTGTGCAACACCGGCTATATGTTCAACAGCCGGGCCGAGGTCTATGAGGTGGCGGAGACCATCCCCGAGGGGCCCACCTGCCAGGCGTGGATCAAGGCCGCCAAGGAGCGGGGCGTGTACATCGTCGCCGGCATCACCGAGCTGGACCACGACGGCGTGCGCTGCTACAATTCCGCCGTGCTCATTGGCCCCGACGGCTACATCGGCACCCACCGCAAGCTGCATCTGTGGTGCGACGACAAGATCTTCTTCGAGCCCGGCGACCTGGGTTACCAGGTGTTTGAGACACCCATCGGGCGCATCGGAATGCTGATCTGCTTCGACATGTGGTATTTTGAGAACTTCCGCATCCTGGCCCTGAAGGGCGCCGACGTGGTGTGCTGCCCCACCAACTGGGTGGACATCCCGCCCGCCGAGCTGCGCACCATGGGCACCCACCTGGCCATGGTCAACGCCAACTGCAATAACATCTTTGTGGTGGCGGCGGACCGCATCGGCACGGAGCGGGGCTGCAAATTCCCCGGCCGCAGCCTGATCGTGGGCCCGGACGGCTGGTACCGCGCCGGATTGGCCAGCGACGACAAGGAGGAGATCCTCACCGCCGAGGTGAACCTCATGGAGGCCCGCAGGCTGAACTGGAACGCGATGAACGTGATCTTCCGCGACCGGCGCACCGACCTCTACGACGCGGCCCTCGGCAGCGGCGAGGCCATTATGCCGCGCTGACCTGTCCCGGCCCTGGCGCGGAGCAGGCAGGCTGCTCCGCGCCGATTCTTTCAGAAAGGGAGTTTTGAACCATGGCCCTGATGACCGGCGAGCAATACATAGAAAGCATCCGCAAAATCCCGATGGAGATCTATATGTTCGGCGAGAAGGTGGAAAACCCGGTGGACGACCCCATCCTCCGCCCCTCCCTCAACTCCGTGCGCATGACCTACGACCTGGCCCAGATGCCCGAGTACCAGGAGCTGATGACCGCCGTCTCCCCCGAGACCGGCGAGCGCATCAACCGCTTCACCCACATTCACCGCTCCACCGAGGATCTGCGCAACAAGGTGAAAATGCAGCGCCTGCTGGGCCAAAAGACCGCGGCCTGCTTCCAGCGCTGCGTGGGGATGGACGCGTTCAACGCCGAATACTCCACCACCTATGAGATCGACAAGAAGTACGGCACCCGCTACCACGAGAACTTCAAAAAGTTTATGCTCTACTGCCAGGAGAACGACCTGACGGTGGACGGGGCCATGACCGACACCAAGGGCGACCGCTCCAAGCCCCCCCACGCCCAGGCCGACCCCGACCTGTTCCTGCGGGTGGTGGAGCGCCGGGAGGACGGCGTGGTGGTGTGCGGCGCCAAGGCCCACCAGACCGGCATCATCAACAGCCACGAGGTCATCGTCATGCCTACCCAGTCCATGGGCCCCGACGATAAGGACTACGCCATCTCCTTCGCAGTGCCGCTGGACACCCAGGGGCTGTTCATGATTATCGGGCGGCAGAGCTGCGACACCCGCAAGCGGGAGGGCGGCGAGCTGGACGTGGGCAACAGCGAGTTCGGCGGCGTGGAGGCCCTCACCGTGTTCGACCACGTGTTTGTCCCCAACGAGCGCATCTTCCTCAACGGGGAGACGGAGTTCGCCGGTATGCTGGTGGAGCGCTTCGCCGGCTACCACCGCCAGAGCTACGGCGGGTGCAAGGTGGGTGTGGGCGACGTGCTCATCGGCGCGGCCGCTGTGGCCGCCGACTACAACGGCGCGGCCAAGGCCAGCCACGTGAAGGATAAGCTCATTGAGATGACCCACCTGAACGAGACCCTGTACGCCTGCGGCATCGCCTGCTCCGCCGAGGGCCACCCCACCCAGAGCGGCAACTACATCATCGACCTGCTGCTGGCCAACGTGTGCAAGCAGAACGTCACCCGCTTCCCCTATGAGATCGTCCGTCTGGCCGAGGACATTGCCGGCGGCCTGATGGTCACCGCCCCCTCTGAGGCCGATTTCCGCAGCCCGGAGCTGGGCCCCGTTATCGACAAGTACCTGCGCGGGGTGGACGCCGTATCCACAGAGAACCGCCTGCGCATCCTCCGCCTCATTGAGAACCTAGCCCTGGGAACGGCGGCGGTGGGCTACCGCACCGAGTCCATGCACGGCGCGGGCTCTCCCCAGGCCCAGCGCATCATGATCGCCCGCCAGGGCAATTTGGAGCATAAGAAAGAGCTCGCCAAGGCCCTGGCCCACATCACAGAGTAAGCAAACCGCTCTCCCTCCCCGTCCAAGGCGGGGAGGGAGAGCGGAAGCAGGGAGGTAAACCCGCCATGTTGGAACAGATTGAACAGGTTTTAGACGCCCGAGTGCGGCCACAGCTTGCCCTCCACGGCGGAGGCATCCAGTCCTTGGACTGTGAGGGCGACGTATACCGCTTTCGGCTGCTGGGCCAGTGCGCCGGCTGCGCCGCCGCCGACCTCACCACCGAGCTCCTCATTCAAGAGGAGCTGCTGCAAGCCGTCCCCGGCCTGATCGGGGTTGAGCTGGTGTGCCCCGTGAGCGACGAGCTTCTCCGCCAGGCCAGGTCCATTTTAAGTCAAAGCCATGGCGGATAAGCCTGTGGTCGGCCTGCGCTACTGCGGCGGCTGCAACCCAAGATACCACCGGACGGGGGCGGTTCAGCAGTTGGAAAAGCTGCTTCCCCAGCTGGAATTTGTCCCCCTCCGCCCCGGCGAGAGCTGCCCGGTCGCGGTGGTGGTGTGCGGCTGCCCCGCCCGGTGCGTCGACGTATCCGGGATGGAGGGTAAGCTGATCCGGGTGTGCGCGCCAGAGGATTTGGACCAGGCCGCCGCCGCGCTTCAGCGTATCATTTGTAACGAATAAGAAGGTGCTTTTATGTCCTGGAATGAATATTACGCAGCCCACACTATGACGGCGGAAGCGGCAGCGGCCCTCATCCACTCCGGCGACCGCGTGGTGGCGCAGCACGCCTGCGGCGAGCCGTCTCACCTGCTGGACGCCATGGTGGCCAACGCCGCCGCCTACGAAAATGTGGAGCTTGTTCACATGGTGGCCATGGGCAGGGCTGAGTACGCCCAACCGGGGATGGAGACCCACTTCCGCCACAACGCCCTCTTTGTGGGCGGAACCACCCGCGCCGCCATAGCCCAGGGCCGGGGGGATTTTACTCCATGCTTTTTCTCCGACGTGCCCGGTTTTTTTGAAACCACCCTGCCGGTGGACGTGGCTCTTGTCACCGTCACCCCGCCCAACGAGGACGGCAAATGCTCCCTGGGCGTGTCGGTGGACTACACCCTGGCCGCCGTGAAGCACGCCAAAACCGTTATCGCCCAGGTCAACCGCAATATGCCCTTCACTCACGGCCCGTCCACTGTGGACGTCACTGATATCCACTGCTTTGTCCCCTTCGACGCCCCCATCATCCCCCTGGCCCCGCCCAAAATCGGGCCGGTGGAGGAGGCCATCGGCAAAAATGTGGCGCAGCTGGTGCGGGACGGCGACACCCTTCAGCTGGGCATCGGGGCCATCCCCGACGCGGTGCTCAAATTCCTCACCGAAAAAAAGGACCTGGGCATCCATTCGGAAATGTTCTCCGACGGAGTGGTGGATCTGGCCCGAGCGGGCGTCATCACCAACGCCAGAAAGACCCTCCATCCCGGAAAGTATGTGGCCACGTTCCTGATGGGCACCCAGAAGCTCTACGATTTTGCGGATGGGAACCCCAACCTCTACCTGGCCCCCGTAGACTATGTAAACGACCCCTTTGTCATCGCTCAGAACGACAATATGGTGTCCATCAACTCCTGTGTGCAGGTGGATCTGATGGGCCAGGTGGCCTCCGAGTCCATCGGCCCCATGCAGATCTCAGGCACCGGCGGGCAGGTGGACTTCATCCGGGGGGCCGCCCGCAGCCGCGGCGGTCGGGCCATCATTGCCATGCCCTCTACTGTGAAGGGCAAAACCTCCAAAATCGTCTCTGTGCTGGATGCCGGCGCGGCGGTAACCACCTGCCGGTGCGACGTGGACTACGTGGTGACGGAATACGGCATCGCCCACCTGAAGGGGCGCACCCTCCGGGAGCGGGCCCGGTCCCTTATCCAAATCGCCCACCCAGATTTCCAAGACGGCCTCAAAGCCGAGTTTGAACGCCGGTTCCAAACGGCCTACTAAACCCACAAAAACAGCGTCAGGGACGGGAACCCCGTTCCTGCCGCTGTCTCAGTTCCATGGAAGAATCCGCCGTCCTCAGCTTCTGCCCGCGGCCCGATTCATTTGGTCCACAAGGGCGTCAATCTCCTCGTCCCTGAGATGCTCGCCCACATAGGAGGCCAGGGAGTGGAGGGTCATGTTGTTGAGCAGCGCCCGCGCAAACGGCTCCCGCTCCAGGTCCATCTTGTCCAGGCCGAAGGGGAGATAGGGCTGAATCTGCGCGTATTTTTCGCTGAAAATGGCGGACCATTGGGGTGACTCCAGAATATCCCGCAGGATGGTGTTCCGCGTGACCTCCGGCTGCCAGGGCTTTTCCGGGCGGACCCGCACTGTGTCCCACAACCGGATGTCCGCAGAGGAGGCGCCAACCAAAATCTGATATTGGCCATCGGGGACGTAATAATCCCCCAGCGCCGTATTGTAGTAGGCGAACGCCCGCTTCCCCAGCCGGAAAGCGACCTCCTTTGTCTCCCCCGGCTCCAGATGGATTTTGGAAAACTCCCGCAGCTCCTTGACAGGCGCCGGCACGAGGGAGTCCACCCGGCCCACATAGACCTGAACGATCTCCCGACCCGCCACGCGGCCCGTATTGGTGACCCGGCAGGAGACCTCCAGCTCCTCCCCATCGGACAGCTCTTTCCGGTTCAGGCGCAGCTGGGAATAGGCAAACTGGGTATAGCTCAGGCCGTGCCCAAAGGGAAATACGGGGTCGATTTTCTTTTTTTCATAGTAGCGGTAGCCGACGAAAATTCCCTCCCGGTATTCGCAGCGGTCGCTTCGGTCCTCCCCGGCCGGGGTATACAAATAGGCGGGGCTGTCCTCAATTCGCCCCACGAACGTCTCCGCCAGCTTGCCGCTGGGGTTCGTCCGTCCAAACAGGATGCTGCTCACCGCCTCGCCCCCGGCCTCGCCGCACAGATAGGCCTCCACCACGGCCTTCGCCCTGAGCAGCCAGGGCATCGAGATGACGGAGCCGTTGCTCAGCACCACCGCGAGGCGGGGGTTGACGGCCGCCAGCTCCTCCACCAGCCGCACATAGGCCGGAGGAATGTCCAGGCTGGTGCGGTCGTAGGTCTCCGACTCAAAGGACTCCGGTAGGCCGATAAACGCCACCACGGTATGGCAGGAGGCCGCGGCGGCCCGCGCCTGCTCCAGCAGGGCCTCGTTGGTCTCAGCGCCGGAATAGCCCGGCGCGTAAACCAGGCCTGGGCACAGCTTTTTCATCTCCTCCAGCGCGCTGGACACCCGGTACGGGTTAACGTGGGAGCTTCCGCCGCCCTGATAGCGGGGCTCAGCCGCCATCTCGCCGATGACGGCTATTCTGTCGTTTTCATCCAGCGGGAGGATGGAATCCTCATTTTTCAGCAGCACAACCGCGTTTTTCGCCACCTCAGCGGCAAAAGCGTGACCCTCCTCCGGCGAGATTGGCTCAGCGGCCGGAGTTCCTCTCAACGACTGGATCACCCGCAGTATGCTCAAAACGGCGCCGTCCAGGCACTCCTCTTTTAGCCGGCCATCCTCCACCGATTTCACCAGCTTCCGGACGCTGCTGCCATCGTTACCGGGCATCTGCAGCGACAGCCCCGCTTGCAGCGACGGCACGATCTGATCCATCGCCCCCCAATCCGTCAGAAGAATCCCGTCAAATCCCCACTCCTGTCTCAAAATATCCCGGGACAGGTGGGGATTTTGGGCCGGATAGTCTCCATTGACCTTGTTATAAGAGGTCATAACGGCCTTTACGCCGCCCTTTTTGACCACCGTTTCAAAGGCGGCAAGGTAGATTTCCCGCAGCGTGCGCTCGTCCATCACCGCGTCTACGGCCTTCCGGCGGTTCTCCTGGCTGTTTGCGGCGAAGTGCTTGACGCAGGCCGCCGCCGGCGCGGACTGAATCCCCTCCACCATGGCCGCCGCCAGCTCTCCGGCCAGGCAGGGGTCCTCGGAATAATACTCAAAATTGCGCCCGCACAGGGGGGATCGCTTGATATTGATCCCCGGGCCAAGGAGTATGTCCACTCCGCTCTGCGCCGCCTCCCGGCCCAGAACGCAGCCCATCCGGCGCAGCAGGTCCCTGTCCCATGTGCAGGCGGCGGCGCTGGCCGTGGGATAGCACACCGAGGGGTGGCTCTCGTTGATGCCCAGGTGGTCGCTTTTCTCCACATCCTGCTTGCGCAGGCCGTGGGGCCCGTCCGACATAAACAGAGATGGAATATCATATTCCGGGTAATTCTGCGTCATCCAAAAGTTCATTCCCACACACAGGCGGGCCTTCTCCTCCAAAGAGAGCCGGCTTAATTGAATCTCAGGCTTTTGCATATTTGACACCTCCCGCAGTCATGCGCCGCTCAAAACAACAGTTCAATCACCCTGGTGAGGCAGCCAACCAGGCCGGACAAGCTGGAAAATTCAATGCGCGTGCGCTCCCATACCCACGGCCACACCCGCTCCTTAACGGTATTCCGGCAGGGAACCATGACCAGGTCCCCCGCCCGGACGACATCACCGCCCAAAACCACAAGCTGCGGATCAAAAATGCTGACCAGATTGGAGATTCCCAGTCCCAGGTTCCGCCCTATCTGAGCCAAGGCTGCTACCGCCGCCCCATCCCCCTGCTCCGCCGCGTCGCAGAGCTCGCTGAAGGATTTTTTTGTGGCAATGGAGGACGCCATCACCTCCCAGCACCCCCGCTTTCCGCAGGGGCAGGGCGGGCCGCTGGGGTCAATCACATAGTGCCCCAGGTCTCCGGCAAAGCCGTTGGACCCCCGGTACAGCTGGCCGTCCATCAAAATGCCCCCGCCGATGCCATATCCCACGGACAAATAGATCGCGTTGTCCGCGTCCTTGGCCGCGCCAAAGTGCTTCTCTCCCAAAATCGCATTGTTGGAGGCGGTGTCCGCGATAATCGGCACCTGGAACCGGCGCTGCAAGTATTCCACCACCGGAATATTCCGCCAGTTGATGCTGTGAATGGCATAGAGCATTTTGTCGTCCGGCCTCAGCAGGCTGGCCGTCCCCACGCCGATGCCCAGCAGCTTGTCGGAATAAGCCCCGCAGGTCGAAAGCCCCTCATCCAAAAGGTCGGCCACCTGCGTCAGCACCTCCATGGGGGATTGGGCGGAGGAAAATGGAAGGTCCTTCATCCACAATATTTTGGCCCGGATATTGCTGATGGCGATTTTCATCACCGGCGGCCGGAACAAAATCCCGGCGCACAGGGCGTACTGCTCATTAAACATCAGCAGATTCTGCGCCCGCCCCACGCTTCCCTTCAGCGACCCGCTGGGGACAATCATCCCTTCCTCCTCTAAAGAAGCCACGATGCTGGTAATTGTGGCTTTGTTCAGGCCGGTCACTTTGGCCAGGCCGGTGCGAGAAATGGGGGCGTTTTTCCATAGGGCATAGATTACGCTGGTTCGATTCTGCTGCTTCATCCTTGATTGATTAATAACCGACTCTGATTTCATATTCTGTGAACCGCCTTCCCGTCGAAGATACGCGCTGTGGGCATCGGCACTGCCGCCGCTTTTTGCAGCTATTATATACCATCCGGCGGAACAATGCAATATTTATTTTTTTAATAAAAAAACTATTGCTGTTTAGCTCCCAGGTTCTAACAGAAATAAACAATATCCACCGCTTTAACCCCAGCTATTGTGTACTATTTATAAAAATTTTCAAGATATTTTGGTTGTATTGCTAATTCCTTTTGGGGGAATCGTCTGCTATAATTAGTTTGTTCAATAAACCAATTTAACCCGCATAAAGGAGGAAATCCATCTTGCAGAAGGTAATCGACATCCATGTGCACGTCGGGAGCAGCGCCGCGCTTTACGTGGGTGGCAGCATCGACGTCGTCACCACAAGAATGAAGCTGCACGGAATCACCCATTCCGTTGTCTCGCCCATTCCCGGGTTTGAAGACCCCAACGGCATCGAGTCCGTCCGGCGGATGAACGAGCAGGTGGCCGGCATTCAGCGGGATAACCAGGAGGTATTCCCCATGGTCCTCGGCGTGGCCGAGGCCAGGCACGGAGCCCGGGCCGCTGTCGCCGAGACCGCCCACGCCCTGGGCGAGCTCGAGATGGGCGGCTTGATGTTCCACCACGATTTTGCGGGCGTAGAGATTCACGCCCCGGTGATGGAGAACATTCTGGACGAGGTCATGCGGTATCCCGGCGCCCGCGTGGTGCAGATGCACACCGCCCAGCACTCCATGCTGGAGCCCCCCTTCGGCCTGTGGGTAATGGCCCAGAAATATCCCGACATCACATTCCTCTGCGGCCATCCCATGATGTCCATGATTCAGCTGGACAACATGGCCGCGATTTTAAAGCACTGCCCCAATATCTTCGTGGATACCTGCTGTACGTACACCCACGACCGCGCCATTGAAACCATGGCGGACAAGCTGGGCTCGGTGGATCAGATCATGTTTGGCTCGGATAACCCCTATTGGCACCCCGGGCTGTGCATGGACAAGGTGCTGGTGGACCAGGCGGACCTGTCCTCGGAGGACAAGCAGAAAATCTTCAGCGGAAACTTTGAGCGCGTGTTTGGAAAGGTCGGTGTGTAAAAATGGCAAAAATACTGGACGTACACGTGCATATCGGCGAGGACCTGTACCGCAGCTGCACGCCGGAAATGGCGCTGGAGCGCATGGACCGCAACGGCATCGAGCAGGCGGTCATCTCCCCGCTTCCCACCTATCCCACCCCGGAGGGCGTCAAGAGCAGCCAGAAGCAAAACGACCGCATTGCGGAGGCCCTGCAAAAATATCCCGACCGCTTTGTGCGAGGGCTGGGCGTGGTTGATCCCCGCCACGGCCAGGCGGCGGTCCCCGAGGTGGACCGAATTTTTGGCGCGCTGGGGCTTCACGGCCTGCTGTTCAGCAACGACAAGACAGGCCTGACCATGGACAACCCCGTGATGTGCGAATTTTTGTCCCACGCCGCTCAATATGAAAATCCCGTGGTGTTTGCCTACACCTCCCAGTACTCCGTGCTTCAGGCACCCTTCATGCTGGAGAAAATGGCCAGAAGCTTTCCAAGCATCCAATTTATCAACGGCTCCGCGCTGAAGGACTCCACTCACGCCAACTGCTCCCGCTATATGTCGTCTATCCTGGACAACATATACATTGACATCGCCGACATGAACCAGCTCCTGGGCGTTCTGCGCAGCGCCATCACGGAGAGCGGCATCGACAAAATCCTTTTCGGCAGCAATATCCCCTCCTGCGATATCTGCCCGGAAATCATCAATCTGGAGTCCACCGATCTCTCCGACGAGGAGAAGCGCCAGATCTATTACGATAACGCCGCGAAGCTGTTTCGACTGTGACGGCCAACATAAATAAAGGAGGACAATCAAATGAAAAAAAGGATCGCTCTGCTCTTAGCCGCCGCCATGCTCACCGGCATTTTGTCCGGCTGCGCTCAGCCCCCCGCCGCCCAAACCGACCCGGCCCAGCAAACAGACCCGCCCTCCAGCGCGGAGCCAAACCAGGCGGACAGCATTTATGCCCCCTACCAGGGGACGGAACTGGTCTTCATCCGCCACTCCGGATACGAAGCGGATTGGATGACGGAAAAGGCCGAGGAATTTTATCAGATCAGCGGAATCCGCGTGACCGTGGAGCAGATCGCGTACAGCGAGCTGAAAAACAAAATACTGCTGGATATCTCCTCCGCCAGCGGCGCATACGACATGATCGCCACCACAGAATACTGGCTTTCAGAGTTCAACGAGGGCGGCTGGCTGACGGATATGTACCCCCTGGTCCACAATTCCGACCTCACCGCCGCCGCCTTTGAGTTGGAGGACATCGGTCAGTCCACCCTGGACGCCAACACCATCAACGGCCAGCTGCTGGCCATGCCCTGGAAGTTCAACGGGCAGCTGCTGGCCTACCGCACCGATCTGATTGATACGCCCCCCGCAACCTGGGAAGAATACCTGGAGCTGGCCGAGCAGTTCACCACAAGCGACATGGTGGGCGTATCTCTGGCCCTGTCCCCCAACTCCATTATGGACGTGTACCTCAACCTGCTGTACCAGGCGGGGGGAACGTTCCTCAGCGAAGACAGCACGGTATGCAATCTGGACTCCCCCCAGGCCAAGGAGGCTCTGGAATTCCTGCTGGAGTTGACCGCCTATACCAGCGGCGGCGCCACCAACAACCAGTGGCCTGAGTCTGCCGCGGTTTTCGGGCAGGGCGCCGCGGCCATGTACCCCACCATCAGCTCCCAAATCGGAAACCTGGTGGACCCCGAGGTCTCCGCAGTGTCCGACAGCGTAGGCTATGCCGAGCTGCCCGGCGGCGTGGGCTGCCTGTCCACCTGGGGCGTCGCCATCACGGCAAACTGCAAGCAGCCTGAAGCGGCCTGGCTGTTCATCCAGTATATGCTGTCCCCGGAAAACACGCAGGAGTTGGTCGTGGGCACGGCAGGCGCGGACATCCCCGTTCGCTCCTCCCTGCTGCTTTCCGATTCGTTCATCCAGGCCTACCCCCACTACGCGGTCATGAACGCCATCACCCAGGCCGAGGGCCACACCTGGACATACCCCAAAACCACCGCCACCACCGCCATCATGGAGGCCCTCGCCGTCCATCTGCAAAACGCGATTCTGGGCAGCGAGACGGTGGAGCAGGCTCTGAGCAGCGCAAAGACGGAAATCGAAGCGCTGCTGAACGGT
>OFHN01002058.1_pt1 | contig 12716 bp, 18 predicted proteins | sample 1521321 | NCBI WGS metagenome assembly OFHN01 (sample SAMEA3504130, study PRJEB24116) | mouse gut metagenome | biome: mouse gut; feature: mouse-associated habitat; material: faeces | place: Denmark | collected 2011
TGACGTTGCCCTCGAGATCGATGACGTGGGCGTCGGTGTCGATCTTCAAGCCGCCGCAGCTGGCGGTGTACAGGGTCTCGGAGCCGGCGTAGTACACGACGAAGGGCGCCTTCTCCAAAGCGGTCAGGTACTTCGCGGCCTTCCCGAACTCGCGGTCCTCGCCCGCGGCCGCCGAGGCGTTGTAGAAGTCCACGGTGCTCTTCAGCACGTCGGCATTCACGCCCGTCAGCTGGGCCGCCTCCTCGATGGTGGCAACCTCGCCCATCGGATCGCCGAACCGGTGGGACAGATCCACCTCCTCGGTGTAGGACTTCTCGATAAGCAGGTAGCAGTCGCTCGTGGGGGCCTGGATGGTAGCCTTGCCCACAAAGGCGTTGTACTCGTCCTCGGCCACGATGCGGTGGCCGTTGGCGTCCACGATGATGCAGTGGGCCGCCGCATCGCCCAGGGTGGACACGGTGGTGCCGATCTGGAAGCAGCCCATGCCGCGGGTGTCGGCGCCGATGGCCTGGCCCATGAGGATGCCGGAGCCGTTCTCGTTGCCGGCGGCCGTGATCTGCGGGCCGCGGCGGTTGGTGTAGGGGTAGTAGGCGTTCAGCATCTCGTCGTTGTTGCCGAAACCGCCCGCCGTGAGCACCACGCCCTTGCGGGCCTTGATGGCCATCTCCCCGTCGGAGGCCTCGGCGATAATGCCCACGACGCGACCGTCGTCGCCCACGACCAGACGGCGGCCAGGGGTGCTCAGCAGCACTTCGACGCCCTCGGATTCCACCGTGGCCGAAAGGGCCGCGAAGATGTCGGCACCGGAGGAGCCGGGCTGGGGCATATGGCCGCGCGGCACCGGGTTGGCCGCCTTGGCGAACTCGCGGGCCTGCTCGTTGCCGCTGTAGCCGAGGGAGAAGCCGGCGTTGTAGCCGCCCAGGTGGCGATCGACGTCAACGGCGCCGCTGGCGAAGTCCATGCCGCATTCCACGCACCAGTCGTACAGCTCCGGCGACTTGTCGGCCAGCACGCGGATGGCGTCCTTGTTGGCGTTCTCGCCGGCCGCCGCTACGAGGTAGTTGTAGAAGTTGTCCGTGCTGTCCTCGAGGTCGAACTGCTCCTGGAGCTTCGTGCCGCCCATCATGATGAAGCCGCCGCAGGCCGCCGTATGGCCAACCATTTCCCTGATCTGCGCCGTTTCCCGTTTGATCTCGCTCATTGCCTCTGAAATCTCCCGCATCGTACTGGAAAAAGATTCAATGCTGTTCAACAACGCCTGCTCCCGCCTTGCAGCCTCCTCCTTCAAAATGCGCTCCCGCTTTTCCGCCTCCCCCAGTATCAGTTCCTCCCGCCGCAGGTTTTCCGCTGTCAGGATATCCTCCCGCCGCTGGAACTCCGCCTCCTGCTTCTGCAGCTCCTTTTTATGGCGTTCCTCGCGCTCCTCGTTCATGCGCAGGAAATCCTGATACAGTTCCTCCTCTTTTTCCTGCTGTTTCTTACCTGCCAGAATATAGAAAACCGCCGCTCCGGCCATAAAAATCCCGGTTATTAAAGCATAGCCCATCCGCACACCTCCAATAAAAAATACTGGTAAAGATTACTCCTTACCAGTATCTTACAATAAAAGCTCTGCCAAGTCCGTATGACAGTGTCAGAAGTTTCTGTCAAAAAGAGAAGTCTGCCCATCCAGAGGCTTTAACCTTTCCACCTTCAAAAGCCCGCTCACCAGCCGGTAAACCGTCCGTTCCGACACATCGTACTTCCTTGCCAGCTGCCGGACGTTGCTGCCGTTAAATTCCCGGATGATCGCGGCATATTTCTGGCTTTTCAGCAGGTCGTCAATTTTCGGGATATAGATTGCCGCGCCGCCGTAAGCCTCCGCAAGGCGGATCAGGTTTTCCACCCCTATGATCTCTGCGTACTCCCTGTGCTGCTCTTTCAGCTCCTCTATACGGATTTTTTCATTCCTGCCCACGCGGCGTCACCTCTCGTCCAACATCGTCTGAATGCCGTTTCAAGCCTGCCGGGCCTTTTTGCCCGCATGCGTGTCCTTCTCCATGATCGCTTTCAGCCCTTCTATCATCTTTCCTGCCTCCCGGACCGTCAGCCATCTTACAGCATACTTTTTATAGTTCCGCAGGGCAAATTCATCCAGCTTCTTCGTGTCGGCGTTGCCCTCCCTGTCCGTCCAGCCCAGCTCCTTTGCCAGCCCCAGCATATATTTCCACTGTCTGGGTGTGATGCCGCCTGCCGTAAAGCCGCCTGATGGGCCCAGCGCGTCTATCACACGCGCGGCCTCCTTCATCGTCAGGTCTTTCAGGCTCTCCCTGCCCGTCAGCTGGCAGACATAGGCGTGCAGCATTTCATCATCCAGTCCGCGCTCCCTTGCCAGCGCATAAATGCGCCGGAGCTGGGCGGGCGTTTTCATCTTTACCTGTGCCATGCGCTCACCTTTCCTCCAAATCCCCCGCAGGCCATTCCTCGTATATGTCACGGAAAATCACTGGGGAAAGCCTGCCGATAGCTCCATATCCGTCACGGATAATGTAATAGCCTGCCGGTACCCATAACGGCTTTTCCTGCATGCCCCGCAGAAAAAGCTCTGTCGGCGGCTCCCCGGTTTCCCGCGAACCATAAAACAATGTCCCTTTTTCAAACGCTTCCGCTGCCCAGTCCGGGACGTAATATTTCCCGTCCGCCCCTTTCAAGTCACCGTCATATCGGAACGCCTCCGCCGTTACATCCTTCTTTATGCATTTCATCTCCCATATCCATCCTTTCCGCTATTGCCCTTATGACCGGTGCCGTCACGCCGTTTCCGGCCTGCTTGTAAAGCTGGCTGTCGCTGTTCACCAGCTCGGCACGTTCAAAGTAAACATCCTCCCAGCCTTGCAGCCGGAAACATTCCTTCGGCGTCAGCCGCCTTATCGCCACATAGCACCCGTATTTTTCACACCATACTGCATAGGCAAAGCCGCCGTCCGGCAATCCAACCATCACACCGGCGTCATGCTTATTTGCCTTCAGGCAGCGGCTGACACCTTCCAGCGGCTTCCTGTCAAAGCCTTCGCCTGCGTTCAGATACAGCCCGTTGGCAAATACGGGCACCGTCACCCTCTGGTTACACGAAGTGTCAAGTGTATTCGCGATCCCCCTGCCAACCCTGCCGCGCCTTGTTTTGCTCTCCGGTGCCGCAAGATTGATAGAATCGCCTATCCCCGCATCCGCATAACCCTTTTTTGTTGCTTCTTTTACCTGTACCAGCACCCCTTGACGATCCTGCGCGGTCAGAGTATACATCGGTTCGCCGTTCTCCTTGAACCGCCGGCCGTTCTGCCGCTTTTTCACTTTGTCCGGCGTAAGCACAGGGACAGCAACGCCGCTTGTTTCCCCATGCCTGCCGCACACGCCCTTATTGTACCTTGCCTGCAGGCTGGACGCCGTTTCCGAAATCTCAAGCCCCGCCCCATAGCTCATATCACAGAACGCAGGCAGAATAACACTCGGCTCTAACCCGCCGCCCGCCATACTGTTAAGACATGGCGCAGTCCCCACGGGATCATATATCCTTCCCTGATTAGGATTTTTCCTTGTCTTAGTTAACAGATAATTCCCTATTTGAGAAACAGTATTTTCTCCGTCTGTTCCCTCGACAGGAAATATTTTGCGGGTACTTCGTCCTCTAAGACGTCCCACAATGAATACGCGCTCCCTGTTCTGCGGGACGTATCCGGCAGAGTTGATAACCTGCCATTCTGCGTCATACCCGACCGCGTCCAGCGCAACGAGAACGGCGAGGAAGTCGTATCCCCTGCTAACTGACAGTAAATTTCTAACGTTTTCAATAAATAAGTATGCGGGTCTATCTTCTTCTTCGAGATCGTTAACAAGCTGCATAATTCTGAAAAACAGGCTGCTCCTGCTCCCCCTAAGCCCTGCCTGCTTTCCGGCGACGCTGATGTCCTGGCAGGGGAACCCGAAACACCAGCAGTCGGCTTTTGGAATATCCCCTGCGAAAATCCTCCTGACGTCATTTGCATACCATTCCCCATGCCTGTACTCCTCCTTTCCTGCCTCCGCCACGCGCCTTTTTTTTGGCAGCGCGGCGATCCTTTCCCTGTCCTCATCGGTCATTAAATGCATTGCTGTGTAGCTTGCGACGGCAAATTTGTCAAATTCGCAAAAGCCAATACACTTATGCCCTGCAAGCTCCATCCCCCGCCGAAAACCTCCGACCCCGGCGAAGAAATCAATAAATGTCAGCATAGTCCTGTATGCCTCCTCCCCTTCAAACACTTTCCCTGATCATCCGGCTACGCCTGTTCTGTCCTCCCTCCCTGCAAAACAGTAAATGCCCGCCGCCTGTCCTCCGGCGGCTTCTCGCTCTCATGATACCTTGCCACAACGCATATCTGTCGTGCGGAAAAGTCCACCCATTCGACAGTTACAACCGTAAGCTCCATACCGTCTTTGGTTTCCAGCTTCTCCCCCCTCTTTACAAGCGCGGAGGGATTCCAGCCATAATCAATCAGGAAGATTTCCTGCAGCACGCGGCCCCTTGGCTCTTTTTCAAAATAGAGGCAGTTCCTTCTCCCTCCGTAACAACTGCCGCCCTGCATGGAATACTTTTTACACACATCACATTCGTACATCAAGGCTCACCTTCTGACCTTCTCCTTGTCCGGCTCACAGAAAAAATTATCTTCTCTTACCATTTTAGCCCCAACCTTCAGCACATCCTCTTCTTTATAGGTTGCCAATACTTTCCTGTTAATGCTCACCTTTATGTTGAGGCAGTTGTCCATGCCGAACTCCCTCAGATTTTCTATGACGCTCTCCGTTTTCCCTGCCGGTATATGTGCTTTGGGAGGGGATGTCCTGTACCCTACTGTGCCAAATGTCAGCTGCTTGCTTTTGCCATCCAGGTCGGCACGGTGCCCATCTGTAAAATCCTGCACAAGCCCCGTCTGTTCCTTGACCGCCAGCTGCAGGGGCGTTGCCAGCTTGTCCGCCTCCGCCTTGGCGTCATTTATCTTCATGTTCATTTCCGCGTCTATCGTGTCCAGCGCGATCTGGCACTCCGCGATCCTCCTCAGTGCAATGTCGACTTCGTCCCAGTCCCTTAATTCTATCCGTGCCGCTGCTTTTTTTGCCATATGTATGCTCCTTTCCGCTTATCTTCTTCTGCTGTCCCTGCGCACGATCGCAAAAGCCGCGATCATGAACGAAAGCCCCAATAATTCAAATATAAAAATTGTCGGGTAGAGCCGCATCCGCAGCTCCACTGCTCCTTTCAGAAAATGCCCGCAAATACTGATCAGAGTGTCTGCTGTGGCAAACACGCAAACAATAGACCCGCCAACCGTTTCCAGTTCTTTTGCTTTCATGAAGTCCCTCCTATTCAGCCATTAAAAACTTCATCATTTCCTCATTTTCCTGCCTTGACATCTGCCGCCTGACCGATTCCTCCGGAAATTTCACAGGCATCGCCATTTTGTCTATCCTCGCCAGCAGCCGCCCGTGGTACGGCAATTCCTCCATTTTCAGGTTGGATGTAAAAAACGTGATCTTCCGCGCCGCCATACGGCGGTTCAGGATATTGTAAAACACCTCGCCCGCCCATTCCGTAGGACGCTCCGCGCCAATATCGTCCAATAGTAAAATATCAACCTCCCGTATTTCATGCAGCATTTCGGAATACGTTTCCCCGCTGGAAGCGTCAAACGTCCTGCGTATCTCCTCCAGCAGGTCTATCAGCGTCGCGAACCGCACCCGTTTCCCATGCACCCGCGTCAGGGCGTTCCCAATGCCCGCCATCAGCATCGTTTTCCCGCTTCCGCGCTCCCGGCTGTAAAAATACAGCCCCTTGCCCAGCCGTTCCATTTCCGCAAAGCCCTCTATGTACCGGATCGCAACCTTCTTTGCCGTATACGCAACCTGGCGGCTTTCCGCCTCCTGGTACCGCTCAATGTCAAAATCGTTGACCCTGATACGGGAAAATTCCTTCGGGATATGCGCAAAGGACAGCTTTTTTTCCATGTTCTGCAGTTCCACGCACCTGCATGGATAGCCGCCGTTTTGCTCCGGCACCCATATGATGCCGCTCCCATCGCACAGCCCGAAGGGGCATTTTCCCGTTTCAGAAGTCACAGACAAGCTCCCCGCCGCCTGCGGCGTATTTCCTCCGGAGCCGCTCTCCTTCGTCCCCAGAAGCTGTTCCCGTTTCCTGCTGATAACCTGTTCCGCGCTTTCCATAGGCTCCCGCCTCCTTTTCTTTCTGCCTGTTGCGCATGATGCCTTTCAGATACCGCTCGTTCTGCGCCGGGGTGGTATCCATCCGCAGGTAAAGCCTGATCGCCCCCATCACCACATCCACGTCAAACACTTCCCACTCCGCCATGATATTTGCGCGGCGGCTGGGGGAGATCCTCCCAGCCTTCCGCGTCCGCCTTGCCAGCTCCTTGAAAAAGGCGTCTATTTCCGCCTGCTCCCCGGCGGTATACCGTCCTGTGCCGCTCATACAGCCCGCCTCCGTTTCAATTCGTTCTCCAACTCCTTCGTGCTGCAAAGGGAGAGCTGCTTTTTCCGCTCCGCGTATTCTTTCGGTGGGCGGTGCTCCTTGACCCGTCCCCTTGGCTCTCCGTCTGCCATGTCAAACAGCTCAAAATTGGCTTTATTTCGGACTTCGCCGTCCGGCAGCAATACCCACCACATATTGTTGATATTGTGGTAAACAACACCCCGGCACAGGTAGCCGCCCCAATCCCGGAAATACTTCGTTTCACCGTTATGCAGGATTTTCCCATCCCTGTCCTTTGCGTTATATTCATGTTCCGGCGTCTGCCCGTCAACCTCCTCCAGCCGGAACCACTCCTTTTGCGGATGGTGGCAGCTTCCTATATAGTCATTGACAATGAAGGCTTTCCCGCGCATCATGTTTTTTCGGGGGCAGACCCGAAAACCCTTCCCTTCAAAATAGGCAGTTAATTTCCGTTCTGTCAGCTCGTACTGCTTCCGTATCAGGTACGGCATTTTTTCCAGTTTGTCAAAATCATAATAGCCGCCATTTGGATTCTCATGCTGCACGTCTTGGTAAAAGTGGATGCGAAAAACATTCTCGTGCCATTCTGCTTTGAATTTCAAATCTGCCGTGCAGTCGCTTCGCGACAGCCGGCCAACAGCAGGCGCAGCCTGCCATACGGCATACCTGCCCGCCCTGCGGCTGTCATTCAGCGCCGGATACATCCGCTTTATCTCTTTATCCTCGCCTACATAAAAGCCGATGGAGCCAAGGAACCGCATCGCGTCCTTGAAATTTTCCCAGTGCGGGTTGTTTTCCTTTTCCTGTATATGGGGCAGTTCCCCTCTGCATACCTCAAACCGCGTATCATAGATAGATACCTCTGGCATTATTCTCCCTCCGTTCCTGCCGCAGATGCAGGCGTTCTGCCTGCATCTGCTTCTTTCCATTCATACCGGATACCTTTGAAATTCTGCCGGACAATCCTCCGCGCCGCCCTGACAGGGATATAATCATCCTCCCCCAGCAGGGCTGTGCCTTTATATTTGCCGTAATCCGCAAGCTCATCAAGGATATTCCGGAGCAAAGCCTGCTGCTCCATCATGAAGCCCCCTCCGCCTTTTTCCAAAGTGTTTTATATTTATCCGCATACCTGTATTTCAAAAACATCTCATCAGGCGTATCCTTACAGACAAGCCAGTTTTCGGCGTTCAGTTTTCGGCTCCTTATGTACTGCTTCTGCTTTTTCGTTGGCTTTTTGCCCATCATGCGATATTCATCTCCTTTGCCATCCGTGAGATTTGCTTTGCCGTGACCTCGTCGAATACGGCGGCGGCATTCACAAACACATTGACCGCGCCCCGCAGCCCGTAATTCGTCCTCGATATCCGGAACAGGATCTCCACCGCGTCCCCATCCACGCCGCTCCCGCCGAATACCAGCGCAATGTCTTCCCTTGTGATATGATTCGTTAAAACTTCCTGACGATTTGCAATCCTGCTGTATAGCTGTGAATAGGCTTTCTCCTGCCTGCCGCGCATTTTCAGATAGATTTCCTCGTTCCCTACAAACGCCATGCCCGTGCCGCTGTCTTCCGCAAGATGGCGTAATTGCTCAATACCTTTTAGTGTCAAATGCTGGGCTTCGTCAACAATAACAACTTTATTGCTCCCTTTCAGCCTTTGCACTGCCTCCGAATATATCTGCCGTGCCACCTTTTCCCGGATGCGCATTTCCTTTGCCAGCAGCTCCATTGCGCCGTTAACCGTTGCAAAGCATGGCGATATTGTCATATAAATTGTCGTATCCAGATTCAGCCTGACATACTCCCTGACAGCCATCGTCTTTCCAACCCCCGCATCACCATACGCGACGCCAACCTTTCCCTGAATATGACAGTGTTCAATCAAATCCAGCACAATACCGCTGACCGTTGTCCGCTGGAAGCCCGGCTCCCTTGGCGCAACCTCCTTTTTATCATTGATTTTCAAAAGCTGTTCTATTTTGGGAATCGCCGTTTCCGGTGACTTATAAGTGCCTTTCAGAAATTCGGATACATAAGCAGGGGAAACATCCATCTCCTTTGCCACATCCGATTGGCTTTTCTTCGTCCGTTCTATATATTCCACCAGCATCTGCCGTGCCCGTTCTTCGCTCATCATAGGGTTCCCTCCTTCACTTTCCGCAGCCGCTCCAATCCGGCTGCCCAGTTGATAGGTTCGTCATAATCACCCGCTGCCTTCCGCAGTTCTGCATCGTCCCCGCCGAAAACAGGTCGTAAAATCTTCGCGTTGATTTCAAAATCCTCCATATCGCCAGCGGCGGCGTCCAACAGGAGCTTCAGCTCGTTCTCAGCCTCCACGCCTTTCTGGTGCTTGTACGCCCTGACCGTTTTCACCGCCCTGCGGTTCTCCGCCGTTGCGGTCCGGATTTCCTCCTTCGTTGCCTTGTAGCTTAACGCCGTACGCAGCTCCGCCGTACAGATAAACTGTTTTTCAAGGTTATACACCCGCACGCTGGAAAGGTCGTCCGGCGCGTACCGGACATATACGTCCCTGCCGTAATGCAGCCGCCAAAGCTCCTCGTTCCAGTATTGCAGCTCCTGCCCGTAAAATTTCAGGCTCACGCCGTTCTTGCCGACCTTCAGCGTGCCTTTATTCCCCTTCGCGTAACGCATGAACATCAGGTTCAGCTTGTCCGCCGGGACAACGCGCTTTTCCACCAGGTTTTCCGCGAATACCTCATCGGGGCATTTCCCGCCCATGCCGTCACCGCTATGGGGCTGTTTGTTGTACCAGCCCCTTATGAAAATATCCACCTGCTGGCAGAACTCCTCCAGAGCGACCAGCCTGCCCGGCTGTTTCACAACATCCTTCAGCTTGTCCGGCTTTTCCAGTATCGTGCCGCCCGTATAGCTTTCGTGCAGCTTGGAAAACATCTCCTTCAGCGTATAAAAGGCTCGCTCGATGCCCTTCGCGCGGGCGTTGCGCGGGAGGGCAGTCTGGAACTCAATGCCCAGGTCGTCAAGGATACTGGGCAGCTTCAATTCCCCGTCCTTCCGCTTTTTGCGGAACCCGTTCCCGCCCAGGTCATGGAACAGGAACTCCCGCCCGTTGTCGGTATAAAGCGATTTCGGCAGGCCGTATTCCCCGCATCCCTTTTTCAGGGCGTAAATAGTCGCGTCCGAGGACGGCGAATCCGTAATGCACCAGCCTACCGCCTTGCGGCTGCGCACATCCATGAATGCGGTCAGGTATACCCGAACCGGCGCACCGTCCCGCTCCACCATCACGTCAAAGGTATGGTTGTCCGCCACCCATATGTCATTGCTCTCTAAATCCTCATAAATCCGCTTGATATAGGGGGCACATTCGCCGATAAACTGCTTTTCACCGTATCGGAAGAATTTAATATAGGGCAATGGTATCGCGCGCACTGCCCGCTCGAACGTTGTCCGGGAGGGCAGGGGCAGGAGGTCGTCCCGCCCCGCCTGCCGGAAGTTCAGTTCTGTCAGCGTCATGCACAAAGCCACGCTTTTGCGGTTCTGGTCAAGATAGTAATATTCAAAAACATCGTAGACCTCGCTGTTCAGCTTCTTTTCGTGACCGCCATGCTTGCCGCGGCGGTCAACCAGCGCGGCTTCGCCTTTTTTCTGCCAGTCCTGCCATTTGCGGTAAAGCGATGGACGTGTCACTTTCACATCGGGATACCTGATTTTGAACATCTCCAGAAAGGCTTCGTCAGCTTTTTCCTTGCTTGACACCCCATTCCGGTACTGCTGCCACTCCTCCAGCGTCCGTTTCCAGAAAATAATCTGTTCACGTTCCTCATGGGTCAAATCTTCAAGGCTGATACTCGCAGTTTCCTCTTCCGGATCTGTTGCCTTTTCAACAGCTCTTAAACGCCGTTTGAACTTCGTTTGAAGTTTTCTTTCAAGGCCAGACAGAGGGATACGGTACTGTATGCCGCCTTGTCCTGTTGCCTGACCGGAAATTTGGTCGGCCTGCAAACCTCCCTCTGCTATCCTCTTTCGGATATATCTTTCTGTGCAGCCTTTCAGTTCCGCCAGTTCCTTTACTGTCAAATAGATTTCCTCCACCGTATCACCGCCTTTCCAGCAATCCTGATTTAATATTCAAAAACCACGTTTTCTGAGCCAAGGTAGATGTTGCCATCCAGTCCGTATTCCCCACTGTTCCAGTCCTTTTCAAACCGCTCCCTATCGTTATAATACAAACCCATCCGGCTGTCCTGTTCCAACAGGTAAAACAGTTCCCGGTTTTTCAGTTTATTTTTCAATCCAAGGAAAAGGTAAGCGTCAGGGTTTGAACGGCTCTTATGTACAAAAGCAATTTCCCCATCCATAAAGCGAGTAATTTTGTCCCACAGCCTCCGATCCTCTGCACTGGCACTCTCGATGTCTCGTATATGTAAGATGTTCTGCATCGTTACTTTTGCATTCAGCTTTGCTTCTCTAACGTTATAAAAGTTATGTTTATTCATCGAAATCTTCCTTTCTGAAATCCTCAATTTAATCGTTACACAGATTTTTGCATCTATGTTGTTACAACAGTATCGCTGACAAAAGAAATCCGGCCCAGAAACCAATAACGGCAATGCAGCACAAAATAAAAACCGTCAGCACATACAATCTGCAATAATGCTCTTTTATTCTTGCTGTATTTCTGGTATACTGTTTATGTAATATTTTTTCGTGTGCCGCGGCGGGAATGACGGTTCCCAGCGGCACTTTTTTAATTGCCATAACGTAGCCTCCTTGTTTATGCTGCTTTCTTCCGTTTACTTTCCTTGATGTTAAGCGCGTTGCAAATAGCAGGGATATATTTCTCCCCTTTTTTGTTTCCGTAAAGCATCTGACTAAGAAAAGACCTGTTGATCCCCAACATCTCTGCCAGATCACTGACAGTCATATTTTTTTCAATCAGCCGTTTTTTGACCTTTATCCCAAACGGAGTAGGCTCCCATCTATTATTCTTCTTTTTTTCCTTCACATCACTCACCTCTGCTTTTGAAATAGAAATCCTCCACTAACACCGTTATTTTTCTGCACCGCCTCCTTAAAAACTGCTGTTCAAATCCGCTTATTTTGGTATAATAAAGCGTAACAACGGTTACTACATTTTTATAATAACTCTTTATAATTCGTTTGTCAATAAAAATAACTGCTTGAAAGGAGTAAATATGTTCTATACGCGATTAAAAGAAGTATGCAAATCAAACGGAACAACAGTAACAAGTGTACTAAAAGAATTAAAAATAAGTACAAGTGCTGTAGGAAATTGGAATAAAGGAAGTCTTCCTACTGGCGATACATTAGTAGCTTTATCAACTCACTTAAATGTATCTATTGACTATTTGCTTTTAGGGAAATCCGCTGTTGCTTCAAACAGTTTTTTAGATATGGTCGATATAACTCCAGATGAATACAACATATTGAATACTTATAGAGAAATGGATATGGTGGGAAAAAAGCTATTACAAGACCAATTAAAATTTATTTGGGCTGACCATCGTCAGCCTGACAGCAAAGTACCTCTCACAAACAGAGGAAACTGCGGATAATAAAGTAACAAATTTTACTTTTCTTTTGGGTAACAAATGTTATCCTTTTATATTTGAGATTTCGCGGTAACAAATGTTACCTAATCTGCAAAACAACATTAAATAGGTAGATTTTCAAATTTATTTTTTCTCATTCTTGATGAAGAATTTTTTTGAAAAACAAACCGGAAAGTCAGAAAAACGTTGATTTTTCGGGCTTCTTATGACTAAGGAACTAAATATGTGGTTCCTTTGATTAAGTTCCTTAGTATGCAAAGTATTTTCGTCTTTTCCCGCATCGCTTTGAAATCCATTAAAACCTGTTAAAGCCTGATTTTACGGACTTTTGAAAAGAATTGAAAATCATTGAAGATTTTTTGAAAAAATGAAGCTGGGCGTTCCGGCCCAGCTTTTCCCCATTTTTCTTTCACCACTAAAAATAATAATTTCCCCGCCGTCCCCCTCAAAAACATTGAAATTTCGGGCTTTCGCGGCTTTTTGCGGTTTTTTTCACTTTTTTCTTTTTTCTCATTCTTCATGCAGTATTACATTTCAGGTTATCACAGACAATCTTTACTGGTGTGCCGCCAAAGAACTGGAACATGTTCACATGACAGGAAAGCCATGCTTTTTCATTCATGCTTGTTGCGGC
>OFHN01002064.1_pt1 | contig 12680 bp, 12 predicted proteins | sample 1521321 | NCBI WGS metagenome assembly OFHN01 (sample SAMEA3504130, study PRJEB24116) | mouse gut metagenome | biome: mouse gut; feature: mouse-associated habitat; material: faeces | place: Denmark | collected 2011
TCACCGCCACGGTGATGGATTTCGTGCAGCCGGCCAGCCGCCGCTCCACCTCCTGGGCCATGGGGATGAGGTCAATATTCGTGCGCCCGCAGGTGGGGCAGGAGATGAGGTTGGGCCCCTCCTGCCGCAGTCCGGCGGCCAGCAGGATCTTCTTGGCCGCCCCGATCTCCTCCACCGGGTCCGCAGTCAGGGTCACCCGCAGGGTGTCCCCGATGCCCAGGCACAGGAGGCCCCCGATGCCCATGGCGGACTTGATGACCCCCATGCCCGGCGTGCCCGCCTCCGTGACCCCCAGGTGGAGGGGGTAGGGACACCGCTGGCTGAGCAGCTGGTAGGCCCCCATGGTCACGGGCACGGAGGAGCACTTGACGGAGATGCAGATATCCGTGAAGTCGAACTTCTCCAGCAGCGCCGCGTGGCCCAGCGCACTCTCCGCCAGGGCCTCGCTGGTTGCGCCGCCGTACTTTTTCAGCAGCTCCTTCTCCAGGGACCCGCCGTTGACGCCGATGCGGATGGGGATCCCTGCCCGGCGGCAGGCCTCCGCCACGGCCTGTACCCGGTCCTCCCCGCCGATGTTGCCGGGGTTGATGCGGATCTTGTCAATGCCCTGGGCCACGCACTCCAGGGCCAGCTTGTAGTCAAAGTGGATGTCCGCCACCAGTGGGATGTGGATGCGGCTCTTGATCGGGCCCACGGCCCGGGCCGCCGCCATGTCCGGCACAGCCACCCGCACGATCTCGCACCCCGCCTCCTCCAGCCGGAGGATCTGGTCCACTGTGGCGGACACATCGTCCGTCTTGGTGCTGCACATGGACTGGATGGACACCGGCGCACCGCCGCCCACCAGCACCGCGCCCACCATAATCTTCTTTGTCATGTCAACTCACCAGCTTTATCACGTCGTTAAAGGTTACAAAGAGCATCAGCCCCATCAGCAGGGCGAAGAACACCATGTTGATGGCCGCCTCGTACTTCATGGGCATCTTGCGGCCGAAGAGCTTCTCCGACAGGGTGGACACCAGCAGAAACAGGATATGTCCCCCGTCCAGGGCGGGAATGGGCAGCAGGTTCATCACCGCCAGATTCACCGCGATCATGGCCCCGAAGTAGGCGATGTTCTCCAGGGCCGCCTTGACGCTGGCGCTCTGGGCCCCCACCTCGTTGATGGTGGAGACGATGCCCACCGGGCCGCTCAGATCGCTGACCCCCGCGCTGCCTGTCACCAGCATCTTCAGGCTGTACCAGACAATGCGCACAAAGTCCACCGCGTTGTACCAGGTGTACTTCAGCTTCAACCCCAGGGTGGCCTCCTGGACCAGGGCGGTGCGGGTGAAGCCGTAGCCCTGGTAGGTGTCCCCGTCGGGGCTTGTATAGGTCCCCACGGCCAGATTCTCGAACGCCACCTTCTCCCCATTTCGCAGCACCACCAGATCAATGGGCCGCCGGTCCGCCAATTGCAGCAGCAGGTCAATGTCGCTGGCCAGATACACCCGGGAGCCGTTGATGGAGTAAAACACGTCCCCCTCCTCCAGGGCCGCGCCGTTCACCTGCTCGAACTCCGGCGCACCGCCCTGAATCACCGGCAGCAGGAAGCCCTTGGCCCCCATGTTCAGCGCCAGCAGGATCGCCACGCCCACCAGGAAGTTCATGGCCGCCCCGGCGGCGAACACGGCCACCTTCTTCCAGAACCCCTGGTTGCCCAGGCTGTGGGGGTCGTCGGACTCCTCCTCCTCCCCTTCCATGGCGCAGAAGCCGCCGATGGGCAGAGCCCGGATGGTGTACTGGGTGTCCTTCTTCCCCTGCTTCTTCCACACCACCGGCCCCATGCCGATGGCAAACTCGTGGACCGTTACGCCGCACAGCCGGGCCGCAATGAAGTGGCCCCACTCGTGGGCCGCGATCAGGATGCCGAAGAGCAGTATTGCCAGGATGATATACATAAGCGATGAACCTTCCTACAGGTAATCATACTTTTTCTTTCAAGAAAAAGTATCAAAAAGAACTTTTAGACCCTGTAATCATAACAGGAGGATGCGGGGCGGCAAAAAGGCCGGAGAGGCCGTGCTCAGCGGTTGTGAATACAGGTGCTTACATCGGATTTACACGAAAAACAGAATAATCCCCAGCAGCATGGCCGCCCCACCGCTGATCCGGCCCACGGCAAGAGCCGCCTCAGAGGGCTCCGCGTCCTTGTACCGCCAGCCGTGACTGAGATACCATGCGGCCTTGGGGACCAGTGCGTTAAAGGCCCCCACCGCCAGCAGCATAAGTCCCAGCAGCGGGTTTCCGCTCCGCTCTCCCGCCCATCCCGCAGAACCAGAGGCTGATTTCAGCGCATTCATCAGCTCCCCCGGCCCCGCAGCCTCCTGCCAGTCCTCGCTCCAGCCGCCGTGGCCTATTCCACCGGACTGCTGCCAGTAAGCTATCGCTCCATTGGGTGCGGTAAACGTTACCTTTCCGCCGCCATCGGTACTGTAGGCGCAGACCACGCCGTCAAAGGAGATGGTCTGATTCTCCTGGTCCACCTCGTAGGTCCTTCCGCCGTACTCCACGGTGCGGAGCCGGCTGTCCGCCCGCTCCCCGCAGGCGCAGAGCAGGGCCACCGTCGCCGCCAAGGCAAGGACCAGTCTTCTCATGCCATTCCTCCCACCGCCCGGGCCACATAGTCCCGGGCCAGCCGGTCTGCTTCCAGTATATCCTCCAGGGATGGATTTGATTTCATCAAAATTGCATTCAGCGCCCCCTCCACCAGCTCCGGGATCCGTCCGAAGGGGATTTCCTCCCGGAGAAACAGCGCCACCGCCGCCTCGTTGGCCCCGTTGAGCACGGCGCAGCTGGTGCCGCCGGTTCTGGCGCAGTCCATAGCCAGCCTCAGGCATGGAAACGCCTCCAGGTCCGGCGGCGCGAAGGTCAGGGGCGGACAGGAGAGAAGATCCAGGGCCGGCAGGTCCGAGGCCCCCCGGCGGGGATAGGTCAGGGCGTACCGGATGGGCAGGCGCATGTCCGGCGTCCCCAGCTGGGCCAGCACCGCCCCGTCCCGGAATTCCACCATGGAGTGGACGATGCTCTGGCGGTGGATCACTACGCTCACTTGGTCCGGGGGCATGGCGAACAGGTGCATGGCCTCGATAAACTCCAGCCCCTTGTTCATGAGGCTGGCGCAGTCCACGGTAATCTTCTCCCCCATGGTCCAGTTGGGGTGGCGCAGGGCGTCGGCGCGGGTCTTGCCGGCGGTCTCCGTCCGGCTCATGCCGTAGAAGGGGCCGCCGGAGCAGGTGAGGATCACCCGCCGGACCTCCCCGCCGGTATCCGGCCCATGACCGCCCTCCGGCCGCCGGTCCCGGCAGCCCTGGAGGCACTGGAAGATGGCGGAGTGCTCGCTGTCCACGGGGATGATCTCCGCGCCGTACTTCTCCGCCGCCGCCATCACCAGCTCCCCGGCGCACACCAGGGTCTCCTTGTTGGCCAGGGCCACCCGCTTGCCCTGTTCAATGGCCGCCAGGGTGGGAAACAGCCCCGCCATGCCCACCACGGCGGTGACCACCGTGTCGCTCTCCGCCAGGGAGGCTGCCCGGCGCAGGCCGTCCACTCCGTAGGCCACCTCAATGGGCAGCCCCTCCAGCCGTCGGGCCAGCTCCAAGGCCGGCTCCAGCTCGGACACCGCCGCCAGCTGGGGGCGAAACTCCCTGGCCTGCTCCTCCAGAAGGTCAATATTCCGGCCCGCCGTCAGGGCCGCCACCCGGACCCCCAGCTCCCGGCACACCTCCAGGGTCTGCCGGCCGATGGAGCCGGTGGAGCCCAGGAGGGAAATCGTCTTTGTCATAGCTCTCTCCCCTTTTGTCTATAGGCGCTTGAACAGTCTGGCGCTCCACAGCTCCATGCCCAACTCCTCCACGTAGAAGGGCAGGAGCGCCCGGTAATTCTTTGACACCGCGCTCAGGGTGATGTAGGCCGCCTCATGCCCCACCTGCTCCTGGGCATAGCGGAACAGGGCCGAGCCGATCCCCGCCGAGCGGCGCTCCGGCCGCACGTACAGCTCCTCCACCTCGAAGCAGGGCGTATTCTCCGGCATGATGGAGCGCATGCTCTGGGACTTCTCCACCGCGCCCAGGAGATAGCCCGCCAGGGAGCCGTCCTCAAAGGCTCCGAATATCCGCCGCCCCGCCAGATCAGAGGGGCCATTTCTCCGGTAGCCATAGCAGCTGTTCTCCTCCTCCCACTGGGCAGAGAGCTTCAGCAGCTCTTGGGCCTCACAGCTATCTGGCGCAATCTCCCGCAGCGTTATGCTATCCATGGCCCTGCACCAGCCCCGCCAGATGGATCAGTACCTCCAGAGCCGGGGCCACGAAGAGCACACTGTCAAACCGGTCCAGCACGCCGCCGTGCTCCAAAAAGATGCGGCCATAGTCCTTGATCCCGAACTCCCGCTTGATGAAGGAGAAGCTCAAGTCCCCCAGCTGGGCCACCACGCTGCACGCCAGCCCCACCAGGGCAATGGCCAGATAGGGGATGTTGTAGTCAAGGGCCCCGTTCATCACCAGGGCGAAGAGCGCCCCCACCAGGGCGTTGGCCGCCAGACCGCCCAGAGATCCCTCCACGGTCTTGTGGGGGCTGACCCGGGGGGCCAGCTTGTGCTTGCCCAGGGCCCGGCCCGCGAAAAAGGCCCCCGTGTCGCTGGCAAAGGAGAACAGCAGGGGCAGCAGCAGAAAGGCCCGGTGGAGCCCCAGTCCGCTCAGGCGCAGGAAGGACGAGAAGGCGTAGGGGATGGCCGACACGGCAAAGAAGCCCGCCATGATGTGGTGGAACTTCACCTCCCCGGCCCGCCGCACCGCCGCGCCAAAGGCCAAGAGGCAGTACAGGATCAGCAGCGGCAGCAGCCACGCGGGCCTTGCCCACTGGACGAAAACCGCCCCCAGGGCCCAGGCCACCGTCAGCCAGCACAGCGGCCCACCGGCGCCCGTGGCCCCCGCGCACTTCATCAGCTCATAGGCCGCGACGCCGGACAGCGCCGCCAGGGCCCAGGCCAACGCCCACACCGGCGCCCACAGGGTCAGCCAGAAAATCAGCGGTACGCCCACCGCGGCCACCAGTAATCTCGATTTCATAGGGAAACGCCTTCCTCTCTTCTCTCGTTTGCTGGGTTCCTACCGCTTCACCCCGCCAAAGCGCCGGTCCCGGCGCTGGTAGGAGGCAATGGCCCGGTGGAGCTCCTCCTTGGAGAAGTCCGGCCACAGAACATCCGTGACATAGATCTCCGTGTAGGCGCACTGCCAGAGCAGAAAATTGCTCAGCCGCAGCTCTCCGCCCGGCCGGATGAGCAGATCCGGGCTGGGAATGCCGGCGGAATAGAGGTAGCTCTCGAACATCTCCTCTGTCAGGTCCTCCGACTTTACAGCTCCTGCGGCGCAGTCTCTGGCGAATGCCTGCGCCCCGTGGACGATCTCCGCCCGGCCGCCGTAGTTGATGCAGATGCTGCAAAGGCAGCCGGTGAGGCGGTCCGAGATGGCGTTGCATCGGTCCACCAGCTCCCGCAGCTCCCCGCTCAGGGGCGTCATGTCCCCCATGAACCGCAGGCGCACGTTGTCCCGCTCCATGGTGTCGATGGCCTCCAGCAGGTACCGCCTGAGCAGCTCCATGATGGTGTCCACCTCGTCTCTCGGCCGCTTCCAGTTCTCGGTGGAGAAGGCGTAGACCGTCAGGTACTCGATGCCGATGTCCCGGCAGTAGGTGGCGATGGTGCGGAAGGTCTCCGCCCCCACCTTATGTCCGGCGGGGCGCGGCAGGCCCCGCTTCCTGGCCCAGCGGCCGTTGCCGTCCAGGATAATTGCGATATGGCGGGGCAGACGGCCAAAATCCACCTGCCCCGCCGTATCCGCCTTTTTCTTTCGGAACGAAACATTCATAGGCTTGCTCCCATGGAAATCTGCGCCCGGGGCGCGCTGTCCCCTAGAGCCTGGATTCATAACCGGGGGACGCCGGACGGGCGGGAAAAGGACTGTCCAGACGGCGTGCAGCGGCTGCGAATACAGGGCCTCAGACCTCCATCAGCTCCCGCTCCTTCTTGGCCAGCAGCTCGTCGATCTCCTTGCACATGTCGTCGGTCATCTTCTGGATGTCCTTCTCCGCGATCTTCATGTCGTCCTCAGTGATCTCGCTGTTCTTCTTCCGGGCCTTGAAGGTCTCCACCGCGTCCCGGCGGATGTTGCGGATGGCCACCTTGCCCCCCTCGGCGTACTTGGCAATCTGCTTGACCAGCTCCTTGCGCCGCTCCTCGGTGAGCTGGGGGAAGGCCAGACGGATAATCTTGCCGTCGTTCTGGGGGTTGATGCCCAGATCGGACTCCTGGATGGCCTTGCAGATCAGCTTCACCGCGCCCGCGTCCCAGGGCTGGATGGTGAGGGTCCGGGGATCCGGGGAGCCGATGGAGGCAATCTGGTGAATGGGGGTGGGGGTGCCGTAGTAGTCCACCATAATCCGGTCCAGCACGGAGGCGTTGGCCCGGCCCGCCCGGACAGCGGCAAAGTCCGCCGCCACGGAGTTGATGGATTTGCGCATTCTTTCCTCAAATTCTTTATACTCGGTTTTCATTTCGTGATATCCTCCTTCACAATTGTACCGATCTTCTCGCCCTTCAGTGCGCGGATAATATTGTAGGGGTCCTTCAGGGCAAACAGCAGCACGGGGATGCGGTTGTCCATGGACAGGCTGGTGGCGGTGGCGTCCATGACCGCCAGATGCTGGGAGAGCACGTCGTCGTAGGAGATGGCGTCGTACTTCACCGCGCTGGGATCCTTCACCGGGTCCGCGCTGTACACGCCGTCCACGTTCTTGGCCAGCAAAATCACGTCCGCCTCAATCTCCGCGGCCCGCAGCACAGCGGCGGTGTCCGTGGAGAAGAAGGGACTGCCGGTGCCGCAGCCGAAGATGACCACCCTCCCCTTCTCCAGGTGGTGAATGGCCCGGCCCCGGACGTAGGGCTCCGCCACGGCGCGCATCTCCACAGCGGTCTGCACCCGGGCGGCCACGCCGCGGCTCTCCAGCACATCCGCCACAGCCAGGGCGTTCATCACTGTGGCCATCATACCCATGTGGTCCGCCCTGGTGCGCTCCATCCGGCCGCCGCCGTCCTTCACGCCCCGCCAGAAGTTGCCGCCGCCCACCACGACGCCCACCTGGACGCCCATGTCCACGGCCTCCTTGACAGCGTCGCACACACGGCCGATCACATCGAAATCCAGGCCGAAATGGCGCTCTCCCGCCAGGGCCTCGCCGCTGATCTTCAGCAGCACTCTCTTATATCTTGGTTCCTCCATAGGCTTCTCCTCCACTCTCTTTTTCTTCGCCATACGCTGTTCCCTATTCTAATATATTTTCGTCTGTTTGAAAAGTAGTATTTGTAAATTTTTTGGAGATTGGCCCGTCCGCCCTGGGAAAAGAGGGAAACTTCTCCCTGCTCGCCGGTCCGGCAGTAGATTTTTCCCGCCGGATACGGTATAATGGCAGCACACACTCTATTGACAAAGGAGGACCGCCATGGTTATCATCGATCCCGCCCGCTGCACCGGCTGCGGCCAGTGCGCCAAAAACTGCGCCGTCCACGCCATCGTCCGAGAGGAGGACGGGACCTACCGCTGCAGCGGCAGCTGGTGCTTCGCCTGCGGCCAGTGCGTTGCCCTTTGCCCCGCAGGGGCGGCGTCCATGCCGGAGCTGGAGGCGCCTCTCCCCTACGAGAGCGCCGCCTTTGACCTGGACCCCCGGGCGCTGCTCAACGCCATGCGCTTTCGCCGCAGCATCCGGCAGTTCACCGGCGAAAAGGTCACCCGGGAGGAGCTGGAGCTGCTGCTGGAGGCCGGGCGCTGCGCCCCCACCAGCTCCAACAGCCAGTCCGTGGGCTTCACGGTGCTGGACCAGGAGTTTGAGACCCTGCGGCCCCGGATCTGGAAGAGCTTCGCCCGCCTGGCCCGGGAGGGGGGCCGCAAGCTGCTGCTGCGCCGGTACGAGAGCTATCTGGCCCATCCGGAGGAGCCGGACACTCTGTTCTACGGCGGCACCCAGATGATCGCAGTCACCTCCGAGCCCCCCATAGACGGTGCGCTGGCTCTCGCCAACATGGAGCTGATGGCCCACGCCCTGGGTCTGGGGGCTCTCTACTGCGGCTTCGCCGTGCGGGCCATTGACGGAGATCCGGACCTGCGGGCCTATTTCGGCATCACGGAGAAGCGGAAGCTGGACGGCTGCCTCATCGTCGGCCGCACGGACCTGCGATTCCACCGCACCGCCCCCCGCAATCCACCCCGTGTCGCCTGGAAATAAGAACCTGTCTTCATAACCGGGGGATGCCGGATGGACGAGGATTTTTCACGTCAGACAAGGAGATTTCCCCTGCAATCCTGACGAATTGCAGGGGAAATCGGCGAAGTATAGCGGGAAAAAGCCGGCCAGACGGCGTACAACGGTTGTGAATACAGGTTCTAACATACCGCCGGAGGATTTCAGGGGCTTGCGGGCGAGCGGCCCTTCCAGTAGAGATTTCGCCCCCTCTCTTGACACGCTTCGACAGTGCGCCTATACTGGTCAGTGAAAATACAAAAAAGGAGTGCGCCATGAAAAAGCTGAGATACATCCTCCCCGTCCTGATCTCCCTCCTGCTCACCGCCACGGCCCACGGGGCCTTCTCCGACCTGCCCCCCTCCGGCTGGGCCAGGGAGGCGGTCACCGCCGCCTGCGGCTACGGCCTCATGGACGGCATGGATGCGGACCACTTCGGCGTGGGCAAAACCATGAGCCGGGCCCAGTTCGTCACTGTCCTCACCCGGATGCTCGGCTGGGAGACCCCAGCGCCGGACGCCTTCTCCGATCTCTCCGGCCACTGGGCCCGGGAGGCCGTCAACGCCGCCGCTGCCGCCGGCGCCGTGGACGCCGGCGGCGCCTTCCGCCCGGACGAGGCCATCACCCGCCGGGAGATGGCGGTCATGCTGGTGCGGGCCCTGGGATATGACCATCTGGCCCAGAACGCCTACCCCCTCCCCTTCTCCGACGTGTCCGCAGACCGGGGGTACATCGCCGTGGCCTATGACCTTGGCATCATCAACGGCAGCGCCCCCGCCTCCTTCTCCCCGGACAGCTCCGCCACCCGGGAGCAGGCTGCGGCCATGCTGGTGCGGGTCTACGACAAGCTCCACTCCTCCACGGAGTGGACCCACGCTTTCTACGCCATCTCCTCCTACAGCCAGATCCAGCTGGCCAAATCCTTTGACGCGGTCAGCCTGGGCTGGAGCCGGATGACCTGGACCGCCGATGGCGGGGCCTCGCTCAACACCACCGCCCAGGGCGGCAACGAGTTCCGCGTCCCCGAGGGCTATGCCTCCGCCATTCAGGAGCTCCAGAGCGCCGGGGTCAGGCTCCATCTGAGCGTATATATGGATACCGCCTCCGGACTTACGGACCTGCTCTCCAGACCCGAGGGCCGCGCCCAGGCGGTGGAGGCGATCATGGCGGAGGTGGGCCGGCCCTATGACGGCCTGGACGCCAACCCCTACCAGGGCGTGACCATTGACTTTGAGGGGCTCCGCGCCCCCCAGCGGGAGAGCTTCACCCAGTTTCTCACCGCCCTGGACGCGGCTCTGGAGGCCCGGAATCTGACGCTCTACGTGGCCGTGATGCCCGCCACCGCCGACGGCGTGTACTATGACGGCTACGACTGCCGGGCCATTGGAGAACTGGCGGACAAGGTCATTCTGATGGCCCACGACTACCATGCCAAGGACCTCTCCGGCTTCCTTCGCTCCACCTACTACCAGAACACGGCCCTGACCCCCATCTCCTCCGTCTACTACTCCCTGCGCACGGCCCTGGACCCGGACAAGGGCGTACAGGACCCGGACAAGCTGGTTCTGGCCATCAGCTGCGCCTCCATCGCCTGGGAGACTGATGAGCAGGGTCTGCTGATTTCCGAGACGCCCCTCTACCCTGCGGCGGAGACCATCCGCACCCGCATGCTGGGCGGCGCGGAGCGGGGCTGGTCCGAGACCTACCACAACCCCTACCTGCGCTACGCCACCCCGGAGGGACAGCACGTCTTTCTCTGGTATGAGAACGGCCGGAGCGTGGGCGAAAAGGTCTCTCTGGCCCAGATGTTCGGGGTGAAAAACGTGTCCGTGTGGCGGCTGGGTCTCATCCCCAGCTACCAGGACCAGGGGCTGGACTTTGACGTGATGGCCGCTCTGAAATAGGATCTCTTCCAGAATTTACACCTTGCCTTTTGGCCGAAGCGTCCCTTATACTGTTTGCCGGGAGCCATATGGTCCCCACAAACAGGAAAGGAGCGATTCCCCTATGAAATGAAAGTCCCTGATTTGTCTGGCCCTGGCCCTTCTCACCCTGGGCCAGTCCGCCCGGGCCCTCACCGTCACGGTGGACGGCGAGCCTCTGCCCGGCGAGAGCTTTGCTGAGGACGGCGTCACCTATGTTCCCCTGGCCCCCCTTCTGGAGGCCCTGGGCGGCTGGGAGACGGCCTGGGACGCCCATCAGCGCGCCGCCTGGGCGGAGACGGAGCTCTTCTCTCTGACCGTGCCCGTCCAGCGCAGCCACGTGCTGGCCGACGGCTACCTCTATGATATCAGCGCCGACACCCTGGTCCACTCCGGCAGTACATACGTGCCTCTGCGGTCCCTGGCGGACCTGCTGGGGGCCCGGGTGGAGTTCGTGGACTGGAGCAGCCCCGTGGCCGTCCACTCAGGACAGGCCCCGGCCTACACGGAGGACGATCTCTACTGGCTCAGCCGCATCATCAGCGCGGAGAGCAAGGGGGAGTCCCTGCTGGGGCAGGTGGCGGTGGGCAACGTGATCCTCAACCGGGTGGTGTCGGATGTGTTTCCGGACACCATCCGCGACGTGATCTTTGACCGCAAAAACGCCGTGCAGTTCGAGCCCGTGACCAACCGGACCATCTACGATGAGCCCACGGCCCAGAGCGTGCTGGCCGCACGGCTGGCCCTCAATGGCACCAACGTGGTTGGCGGCTGCCTGTACTTCTTCAATCCCAGTCTCTCCAAGGGATTGTGGATCCGGCAGAACCGGGCATACTTCGGCTCCATCGGCTGTCACGCCTTTTATACGTAACGCATATGCGCCCTCCGATGATCGGAGGGCGCTTTTTACGATTGATTTGACTTTTTCGCCCGCAGGCGGTACAATGAGGAGAAAATGCAACGATATAAGGAGGGCTGCTCCATGCTGTATTCCGATCACCCCCGCGTTCACTACGAAAAGGCCCAGCTGGCGGAGGTCATCTGCCAGTTCCGCTTCCCCCCTATCCTGTCCATCGGTGCGCGGGAGCCCGTGGACTTTCAGGAGGCCGTCCGCTCCCTCCTCCCCCGCTACGCTGTCAAGGAGGACCGGCCCGCCCCCAAGATCACCGGCCTGGGTACGCCCAACGCCAAGCTGGAGCAGTCCAAACCCGTGGTCAATCACAGCTTTATCTCCGCCGATGGCCTGTGGAAGCTGAATCTCACCAATTACTTCATCTCCCTGAGCACCATCGCCTATCCCGGCTGGGAGCGCTTTGGCAAGCACTTTGACCTGCCCCTGGCCCAGTTTATCCGCATCTACCAGCCCGCCTACTTTGAGCGCATCGGCCTGCGGTACATGAACATCTTCTCCCGCGCGGCTCTGGAGCTGACCGACGAGCCCTGGCGGGAGCTTATCGCCGCCCCCTACCTGGGCGTTCTGGCGGAGGAGGACGTGGAGGAGAGCCGGGCCCGCAAGTGCTCCGTGGACGTGGAGCTGAGCCTGGACGGCAGCTGCGGCGCCAAGGTCCACGCCGGCCCCGGCATGGTCAAGAAGAACTTGCCCAACGCCCCCCAGGACCCGGAGGTAAAGTTCATTCTCGACATGGACCTCTTCATGTCCGGCCAGCTGGACCCCCGTCTGGCCGCCGCCGGCCTGGAGACCCTCCACGGCCACTCAACCCCCCTGTTCCAGGGGGCCATCACGGACCGGCTCCACACCGCCCTGGAGCCCCGGTAGATTCCCCTCCCCGCTGCCGTCCCCCCGGATTCCCCTTGACAAGGGGCCCGCTCCTATGGTATAGATTGGTAGGGAAATCCGGCCGGGCGGCAAGCCGCCCGTGGACATATCTATATCTACACAGAAGGGATTGCACACATGGGAAATATAGCCATTGTCACCGACAGCAACAGCGGGATCACGCAGGCCGCGGCCAGAGAACTGGGCGTGCGCGTGCTCCCCATGCCATTCTACATCAATGAGGAGCTCTTTTTCGAGGATGTCACCCTCACCCAGGAGGCCTTCTACCGCCGTCTGGCCGAGGACGCCGACATCTCCACCTCCCAGCCCGCCCCCGGGGACGTGACCGGACTGTGGGACGAGCTGCTGGACAGCTATGACCAGATCGTCTACATCCCCATGTCCAGCGGCCTCTCCAACTCCTGCGAGACCGCCATGATGCTGGCTGCGGACTACCGGGACAAGGTCTTTGTGGTGGACAACCAGCGCATCTCCATCACCCAGCGCCAGTCGGTGCTGGACGCTCTGGAGCTGGCCCGCCACGGTCTGGACGCCCGGCGGATCCACGACGTGCTCATGGCCCAGCGGCTGGAGGCCAGCATCTACATCACTGTGGACACGCTGAAGTACCTGAAAAAAGGCGGCAGGGTCAC
>OFHN01002065.1_pt1 | contig 12670 bp, 13 predicted proteins | sample 1521321 | NCBI WGS metagenome assembly OFHN01 (sample SAMEA3504130, study PRJEB24116) | mouse gut metagenome | biome: mouse gut; feature: mouse-associated habitat; material: faeces | place: Denmark | collected 2011
CAGGAGGGGCAGTTTGCCCCTGCCGGCGAAAAAGAGCGTCTGGAGGAACTGCAGGTGTTCATCAAAAATTTGCAGATACGGATGCACCTTTTTGCCAACTCCAGCTCAAATTTTTACCCGGTCACCGCCTATCTGCCGAAGGAGCGGAATCTTGTGGCCAGCGAGCTGCAGCACATCATGGATACGGTAAGCGAGGACGAAATGGCGGAATACCGCAGAAACCTGAAATCTTTAGGATAACAGAATTTACAAAAGCTAACCGCCGCTATGGCAGACCGCCATATGCGGCGGTCTGCCTGTTGGAAAACCTGATGGGAGTTTCCATGTTTGCATATGAAAAAACGGTAAAAATTAAATGGATAAATGATAAACGAGAAAAAGGGGATGTGCAATGGCTCTTTTCCTATACTTTTTTACAGACATATACATTAATCTATTTCAAAACTATTTTTCAAATCAGCAATCCATTTTTCAATCGCTTCCACCAAAACAAACTGCTGGCGTAAGACAGCCATTCCTGTTTCGGGAATATCCGGATTATTTTCTTTTTCATGGAGATTTTCTTCCAAATAAGCCTTCAAGTTTATTACATTCTTTTCAATGTCTGCCACACATTCTTTTCGTGTTTCAAAAGGCAGACTGTCTAAATTTACAATCACGGCATTAAAGTCCAAAAAGATATGGATGGGATTGGATGCAATCTCTAACATAAGCCTTTCAAATTCTTTCTCACCCGCATCTGTAAGGGAGTAAATGACTTTTTCGGGCATTTTTCCCTCTTTAACGGTACTGCCTTTGATAAAGCCCCTTTCCTCTAACTGTATCGCCTTTTTGTAGATGGAAGGGGTGCTGATCTTTACCCATTTAGAGATATTGCGGTATTCTACCAATTTTTGAATATCGTAGGCACCCATAGGTTCTTTTTTTAACATTCCTAATACAATCAAATCAATCGCAGCCATAGCATCCTGCCTTTCTTTATATAGATGAGAAACGGTTAATAACCTTTGTGCTGTAATTTATACTATTTTAATTTATAGCTTTTGTCAAGAAGGAGGAAGATTCTCTTGACAACCACTATAATTTATAGTAGGATTTCATTTGCAGCTAGATACTATAAAATATAGTAGTATAAATTACATTTCGAGAGAGGAGTAATGAAAATGAACGGAAAGAATAGTAAAATGGAATTATTAGGGAGTGCGCCAATCCCCCAGGCACTCATGGCTCTTGGTATTCCGATTATGATAGGCATGCTGATCAATGCCCTTTATAATCTGGTGGATGCCTATTTTGTGGGAGGCCTGGGCGAAAGCCCTATGGGGGCGATTTCCATCGTGTTCCCGTTAGGACAGGTAGTTGTGGGGTTAGGGCTGATGTTTGGCAACGGTGCGGCATCTTATCTTTCAAGATTATTAGGGCAGGGCGACAGGGATACTGCAAACAGGGCGGCGAGCACAGCATTGTATAGCAGTGTGTTGATTGGCGGGGTTCTGATCGTCTTTGCTGCAGTCTTTCTCAGACCGGTCTTAGCGCTGCTTGGAGCCACGAACACCATTATGCCATATGCTCTCACTTATGGCAGGATTTATGTCATTTCCTGTATTTTTAATGTGTGCAATGTGACAATGAATAATATCGTGGCAAGTGAAGGTGCGGCTAAGACAACCATGACAGCCCTGCTTTTGGGGGCAGTATTGAACATTGGTTTAGACCCGGTATTTATCTATGTGTTGGATATGGGCGTTGCGGGTGCGGCAATTGCTACCGCTATTTCCCAAGCAGTCTCTACGCTTGTTTATCTCATTTATGTACTGCGGAAGAAAAGCGCATTTACTTTCCGCTTACAGGAATTTAAACCAACCAGGCAGATCTATACAGAAATCTTGAAGATTGGTATTCCGACTTTGACATTCCAGCTTCTTACCAGTCTTTCCATTGCGCTGGTCAACCGGGCGGCAAACGGATATGGTGATGCGGTGATTGCAGGGATGGGAGCGGTTACAAGGGTTACTTCTATGGGCACTTTAGTTGTATTTGGTTTTTTGAAGGGGTTCCAGCCTATCGCGGGATTCAGCTATGGAGCCAAGAAATTTGAACGCCTGCGAGAAGCAGTCAAAACGTCCATTTTGTGGTCATCCATTTTCTGTATCCTTGTTGGACTTTTGATGGTTCTGTTTTCCACACAGATCATATCGCAGTTCGCAAATGGAAATAGTGATATGATTGCTGTAGGCCGGAAATCCCTTTTTACAAACGGGCTGTCCTTCTTCCTGTTTGGATTTTACACGGTATATTCCTCGCTGTTCCTTGCGCTTGGAAAAGGGACAAAAGGCTTTGTACTTGGAGCCTGCCGGCAGGGAATCTGCTTTGTGCCTGTCATTTTACTGCTTCCCAAAATCTGTGGTATCAATGGAATCCTTTATGCGCAGCCGATTGCGGATGTGTTTTCGGCTGTGATTACTATTTTTATGGCATGGCAGCTTCATAGAGAACTAAGGGTAACAGAAGAACAAATCTGTCATGATAAGTAAGAATAGTATTTCTGATGCATGGATAAGCTGAATAGTTACTATTTCTGCGTATCGGCTGTGTGCCGCCTTACAGGGCATCCTTAATAGTGGGTGAAAGTAACAGCGTTATCGAACGAAAGGAAAAAACTTTAGCCCTATTATTGAATTCCCGAAAAATAGTCGATTCATGCCAGCGGGTGAAAAACAGAGAATTTTTATGGTATAATTCAGTGGATGCTTTTGCTTTAGCAGGAACGGTATTCTGCCGAAGTAATAGGAAAGGACGGAATCCGAAAATGGTTTGTGAGGCATATCAGAAAAGCACAGAAAATCTGAAATCCTATATGCAGCGCCAGTGGAGCCTTGTGGGTGGGATGGCTGGCACGTTCAGGGAGATGGCATAAGGAGTAATGGTTTATACTCTTTTGGTAAACTACACACAAACTACAAATAAGTATGGTATGATATCTAAGGAGTGCGGAGGCGTTATCATGCAGAATATTTTAATTGTTGAAGATGATATGGATATTCAGGAGCTTTTGCAGGAATTTTTGCAGGAAGCAGGATATAAGGCTGATATTGCGGGTGATGGCGTAGAAGCTGTGGACAGGTTCGCCAATAATTCCTATGACTTGATCCTTTTGGATATCATGCTCCCTAAAATAGACGGGTTCACCGTTTGTGAACTGATACGGAAACAATCGCAGGTTCCCATCATCATGTTGACAGCCCTGGGCAGCGAAGGTGACCAGATCAAAGGGCTGGACCTGCAGGCGGATGATTATGTCACGAAACCATTTTCCATGCCTGTGCTGCTGCGGAAAATAGCGGCTGTCCTCCGGCGGGCTGGCTCCAAAGAGAATGGAGGAGGCGCATTGATTCATTATAAGGGACTGACTCTGGATATGGACGGTTACAGGGTTTATGCCGGAGATGTGGAGTTTGAATTGACACAGAGGGAATTTGAAGTGCTGAGGGAACTGCTGACAAATCAGGGGAAAGCGCTTTCAAGGCAGCACTTCTTAAACAAACTTTGGAAATATGATTTTTATGGTGATGAGAGGGTGGTTGATACACATATCAAGAATCTCCGTAAAAAGCTGGACATTGACTATATCGAAACAATCCGGGGAATTGGGTACAAAATTGAAAAAGAAGATAAGAAATAGCCTGTTTGTTAAAATATTTGCTGTGACCTGCCTGCTGATGGTGGTGTGCTGTGCCGCTACTTATGGCTTCATTGCATGGCTGGTTCCACAGACATACAGCACAGATCTGGATGCCGCATTAGATAAGGAGGCCAATGTCCTTATTTCTGAACTGGAATGCACTGCGGGGGCAGAGAGCGGAGTCCTGTTTGATGAATTCCTGCTGAACAATACTGTGTTGCTTCAGCTATATGACGAAAAAGGCAGGGAAATTGCATTGCCTTCACAATATAACAATGATTTCCCGGATGCGGTTCATGATGGTATTGTTTTTGAGGGTGAGCCATCCCTGTATGGTGCAACACACAGTTATCTGTTCCGTTTTAAGGATTCGGAAACAGTCTATACGTTATCTGTCGCCGGAAATGCAGAGCCGGTAAGCCAATTGACGGATACTATTGGGAGCATAGTCCCGTCTCTGATGGTCATGGCGGTTTTCCTCTCGGTCATTGGTGCAGTGCTTTATTCCCGGTATGTCACAAAGCCTGTCATAGAGATCAGCAGGGTGTCTGAAAAAATGTCCGGCCTTGATTTTACATGGGATTGTACGGAAGAACGTTCTGATGAGTTAGGCATACTGGCGCACAGCTTAAATGAACTGTCACGGAAATTGTCCTCGTCGCTGAATGACCTGCAGGAGGCAAACAGCCGGCTGGAGGCGGATATTGAGCGGGAGCGCATGCTGGAACAGGCACAGCTTGATTTCTTTTCGGCAGTATCTCATGAACTGAAAACACCGATCACGGTCATTAAGGGGCAGCTTGAAGGGATGCTGCTGAATGTTGGAAAATATAAAGAGCGTGACAAATATCTTGCCCGTTCTCTTGAAGTGGTAAAAGCAATGGAAGGGATGGTGCAGGAGATTCTGACCGTTTCCCGAATAAAATCATCAGAAAACACTCTGCAGGAGGAAACATTTGATTTTTCAGATCTGGTAAAAAGTGCGCATGGCCTGTTTGAAGATATGGTTGTAGGCAAGGGGTTGGAATGGCATGAGGAGTTACAGAAAGGGCTGATGCTCCGGGGCGACAAAGCGCTCCTGGGGAAAGTGGTAAATAATCTTTTTTCCAATGCAATCCACTATTCGCCGGCGGGCAGCGATATTTTTATTACGGCACATTCACAGAACGGAAGAATACAGTTTTCCATAGAAAACACCGGGGTACATCTGCCAGAGGGTGACATACCAAAACTCTTTGATGCTTTCTACCGTGTGGAGCGGTCACGCAGCCGGCAGACGGGCGGCAGCGGACTGGGGCTTTACATTGTAAAGATGATTCTGGAACAGCATGGAGCGGATTACCAGATAAGGAATACAGAACAGGGCGTATGTTTTCGTATTGATTTTTGATAAAAGCATCAGAGACGGGGCTGCGGCATATCAATTTTGCCTGCCGCCTTCTTTTCAACATAAGGATGGCTGGCGAAGCCCGACATCCGTTGTTTGGAAACTTCACACAAAACACATATAGTCCACAAGGAAACTCCAAATACTTTTGATAAGATAGAACTATCAAAAAGAGAAAGGAGAACTTCAGATGAAATTAAAAATGACAAAAAGAATCCTGTCCGCATCTGTCCTGATCAGTATTTGTATGCTTACGGGCTGTGCGGGAAATGCAGCCGCAGGTGTCCAGAATGGAACTTTGCTGTCTGCAATGCCCGCTTATGACACTGGAACCGTAAAGGAACCGTCCGCTGCGGAAATTCCCGGCAGTGTGGACTGGTCCGTATATGAGGCATATGGGCTGGCTTATGATGAAAAGACAGGCTGCTATTTCTACAATGGGAGCATCGTGCGTTTCTTCAATGATCCGGCAGCAGGGGCCAGTTTTACGAATTTCTTTACAGGGACGGTGGATATTGAAGCAAAGCGTGACGCAGACAATAATCTTATCGGTATCGAAGAATGCTCTCAGGAAGTATATGACCGTCATACGAGGAAGCAGGAGCATTTTCAGGGTATGTCTGTAGGTACAGAACCGAATGTGGCGATGGAGGCAGGAACCGGGAAGGGCAATGGGGAGCTGCTGAAGGATTATGAGAACTATGGGGTATCCTATCATAGTCAGGATGGCCGCTGGTATTATGGCGGTGATGAAATCAGGATACTGGTTGACAGTGAAAAGGCTTTTGTTTATTACACGGATGAAAAGGGAATATGCCTTGCTGTCAGCAGAGACGGAAACCATAATATTGCAGAGATAAAAACCGTTTCGGAAAGTGAAGCTGGATTACTGCTGCAGGCAAATAAGCCTAATGTCTCCGGCGATTATGCCACGGAGGAAAACTAATCATTTCAGATACTTAAATTTCGGTAATGAGAAATTTGCTTTGATGTAAGCAAACTAAAGAAATACACAAAAGCTAACCGCCGCTATGGCAAACAGCCATATGCGGCGGTTTGCCTGTTGGAAAACGGGGCAATCAGTAGAGGTAATATGCTTACACGGCGGTTTGCGTTTCCCCCATATCGGCTATGTGGCGTCTTGTGTGTTAAATATTGATGGCGCCTGTTCCACAGCACATAACGATTGAAATGGGGTGTGCAATCTACCCCGTTATTTAGGAATAATGAGGATAGCTTTGGCTGGCGGATGAAAAGATAAAAGCAAAAGATGAAAAGGAGTGTTCAAAAGCATATTTTTCACAACAAAACGAGGCCTGTTTACAACCTGCCGTATCAGGACAAAACAATTTTTATGATATACTATTAAGAAGTGTTGTTTTTTGTCATATGGCATGGATTACAAAAAATCTACATAAAGGAGATTGTAGCTATGGAGGACTTTATTGGCAGGACAGATGCCGCCACACGAACCGCAAAAGACGTCGTCTGTGTGGCAATCTGTGATGACGAGGCATTTATGCTTGACCTGCTGGAAGAAAAAGTAAAGAAAATGCTCCCTTCTGCGGCAGCGGAACGGTTTTCTTCCGGCAGGGAGCTGTTGGAAGGCAATACGAAAGCGGACATTTTATTTCTGGACATACAGATGCTGGAGGTGGATGGCATGGAAACGGCAAGGCTTTTCCGCAGGCAGCACAGGGACACGCTCATCATATTTGTTACGGCAGCGCCGGAGTATGTTTTTCAGGCGTTTGATGTAGGCGCGTTCCATTATTTAGTCAAGCCTTTGGAAGATGATAAATTCTTTGAGGTTTTTGGAAACGCAGTACAGGAGATTAAGCGCAGAAAGGCGGGAGGCGGGGAATCTGATGGAGAATACATGATGATACGGGCAGGGGGAGTCCATACAAAAATACTGTTTAAGAATATTATCTATGCGGAAGTGTTCAATCGTAAAGTCATAATTCATACCATAAACGGCGATACGGAATATTATGGGAAACTGTCTGATCTGGAGAAAAAGGCGGGTGAGGACTTTTTCAGGCCGCACAGGTCATACCTGATTCATTTTAAGTATGTGCTGAGGTATGATGCCATGTCTGTTGTTATGGAAAACGGGACAGCGTTGATTGCAAAGCAGAATTATCCGAAATTTGTGAAACAGTATCTGAAATATAACCAGAGGAAAGGAAGGGAGATTAGGTGAGCCCGGTAGAATTATGTTGGAATATTACGTCTTATGTATCAATTATTGTGCAGCTTATCGCTGCGGGCATATGCCTTGGAATATTTGTATTGCCCTATATGCCGGGCAGAAGCAAAGCGGTTAAGGCAGGCGCAGCGTATGGCGTGGTTATGACGGTTCTATACATCATGCCGCCCCGGATAGACAATATCCTTGCATATTTTATTGGCACGTTATCGGCATTTGCCGTGATGTGCGCAGAGGACAGGCGCAATATCAACCAAAAGATATTTTTGTCCGTCACGTTCTTTTCACTGCGCTGGCTGTCTGCTTCTATGACGGGGATTATGGACCGTTTTTTTGATATTGTCCTTTTCAATCCGGGGCTGACGGCGAGGGCATGGCTACACTACGGGCTGTATGTGGCAGTAAGAATCCTGAGTATCCTGTTCAGTTTTTTGCTCCTGTTATTGTCTGTCAAGGCAGTCAATAGGGCATATGAAAGCAGGGACAGATATATGGAAAAAAGGGAGCTTGTGATGCTGTCAGTGCCGTCCCTGTCAGGGATAGCCGGTTATGCAGTATTCCATTTTTACCAGATTAAATCCGAAACAACGGGATTTTATGATGCGCTTTGTTTTTTATACTATCTGGTATCCGTCATGGCAGTCCTTGTGATAACCATTATTTTCCAGAACTGGAAGACATCACAGGAGGAGCAATCCGGTCATGAGCTTTTGGAAAGCCAGATTAATACGATAAAAACACATATCAGGGAGATTGAAAAACTGTATGGGGACATCCGCTCCCTGCGCCACGACATGGGAAACCATATCCAGATGATAGAACGTTTGATGGAAACAGGCAACAGCGCCGAGGCTTCGGCATATCTTGGGAGGCTGAAAAAAGAATGGAAGGAGCTTACGCCTGAGATCCGGACAGGGAATCCGGTTACGGATATGATTCTTTTGGAAAAGAAAAAAGAAGCCGGAATGCGTGGAATCCGGTTCGAGTGCGACTTCCGTTATCCTGAAAATATAAAACTGGATGCCTTTGATGTAAGCGTGATTTTATATAATGCGCTGAATAACTGCATGGAATCGGTAAATGGGGAAAAGCCGTATATCAGGATTCAGGCATTCCGCAAAAACAGTGTCTTTATGCTGATGATCAGCAACAGCTTTGAGGGCAGACTTTTCACCAATCCAGCAGATGGACTTCCGTACACGACAAAAAAAGGCAGTGGGCATGGGATTGGCTTGAAGAATATGCTCAGGGTGGCTAAGAAGTATATGGGGGATCTGTCATTTGAACAAAATGGGAATGAGGTTATGGTAGGAATTATGCTTCAGGTTGCGTAAGGGGTTCACAACAGAATGAGGGCGGTTCACAGCATGGCACTTTGTTTATACAAATGATATCCCGATAAAATTGATAGAGATTAGGATTTTCTCATATGTGAAACGGATTTCAAATGTTGAGATAGGAGGACACTACTATGAAAATTAATGGTATCAATGGAGCAAACACACAAATGGGACAGATGGGGATGAATCAGGCAACGGATTCTTACAGTCGGAACATCCAGAACCAGATTGCCAACGCACAGAAGCAGCTGCAGGAACTTTCTTCCAATGGGGATATGACATTAGAAGAAAAGATGAAAAAAAGGCAGGAGATACAGCAGCAGATCAGCGACCTGAATATGCAGTTAAGGCAGCACCAAATGGAACAGCGTAAAGAGAAACAACAGGCAAAGGGAACATCTATGGATGATATGCTGGGCGGAACAAAGGGCGGCAAGTCAGGCAGTAAAAGTGCCGGATTTTCTCAGGCAAGCATGACGGCAATGATTTCTGCGGATTCTTCTATAAAACAGGCAAAGGTGCAGGGCAGCGTGGCAACCAGCATGGAGGGCAGGGCAGGCGTATTGGAGTCCGAAATCAAAAATAATCATGGCTCTGATGTGACAAAGAAGCAAGAGGAGCTTGCGGATGTGACGCAGAAAGCACAGGCGGCTACCGCATCGCAGATGAATACACTCGCAGAGGCAAATAAGGCGATGGAAGAAGCTGCTGCGGCAGAACAGGACGACAACAGGGCAGCCGGGGCAAAAGAAGAAAACACAGCCGAAAAGACAGCGGAAAGCGGCGCAGACGGAGAAAAAGCGCAGGGCGGTGTATCTGGCATCGGGTCACAGACAGGAAATGCGGAGAATGTACAGCGGGATGACAGTACACAGGCAGGAAATGTGCAGCCTGTTGAAACAGCCGTTCCGGAAGTTACAACAGCACAGGCAGCAGTTTATGCCCATGTGGATGTGCGCTTGTAGGAGGTGGTTCTATATGTCAGAAATTAACAGTTACAGCGGCTACGCAAGCAGATACAACACCAATATGGATTATTCAACATTGTTTGGCGGCGGTGCTCCCTATATAGACAGCGGCATGGGCGGGATTAACGTATCTGATTATGCCATGATTAAAAACGGCAGTTATGGAAAGCTGATGAAAGCGTACTATGCGAAGCAGGATGCGGATAAGCTGTCGCAGACATGGGATTCCACCAAGACACTGACGTTAATGCGTTCCAGTGCGGATTCTCTGAAAAAGTCCGCAGAGGCGTTAGGCAATGCTTCACTTTATGAAAAAAAGAAATTCAAGAAAAAAGATGAGAAAACTGGGGAAGAAACCGAAGTAGAGGATTATGACTGGGATGCCATTACAAAAGCGGTCAAATCATTTGTTGATGATTATAATGCCGTGGTGGAGCAGGCGGGAAATTCAGAAACGAAGAATGTGCTGCGCAATGCGGCGTGGATGACCGGCATAACGGAGAAGGCAGGCAATCTGCTCTCAAAAGCAGGCATTACCATTGGCAAAGGCAATAAGCTGGAGTTTGACGAGGATGCCCTGAAGGAAAAGACAGCTTTAGGGAAAAGCAAAATTGAGCTTGACAACATCTCTACTTTAAAATCCCTGTTTACCGGATATGGTTCCTTTGGCAGCCAGATTTCGCAGAAGGCATCCGCTATTTCCAATGCGGCGGCGAGGACAAAAGGCGTTGATAAGACCTATAACAAGAACGGCGCTTATTCCGACACAATCTCTAAGCTGTTCCAAAGTACGATTGATGAAAGAGTGGGCAGTAAAGACAAGGACAAGGATAAGGTAACGGATAAATCCTATTGGGAACAGAAATTGAAAGAAGAAAAAGACAAGGACAAAAACAAGAATGATTGACTCTTATAGAGTGCGATGGGAACTGAAAAAGCATATTTTTCAGTTCCCCTATGTTTATTAGTACGCCATGTAATAAATAACTGCTTATATTGCACCAGATAAATTTTTAACAGTATATGATAAAAAAACGGAGGAGTACCGGAGTGCATTGAAAATCTCAGCGGTGCAAAGCATTTATTAGTTCGGGCGGTAAAGTATAAGAGGAAAAATGTCTTAATAGGGCAGATTGATATGCCGGAAGAAAAATGAAATCAGGAGGATAAGTTATGGCAATGGAAATTACAAACAACTATAGCACTTATGAGAATATCTATGCAACACAGAAACAGCAGACAGAAAAGAAACAGGCTGCATCAGGAAAGGAAACATCAGAAACGGTGGACGCACAGAAAAATTCCAAAGTAGGAAATGACAAGACGAAAAGTACGGCAGATTATGCGAAAAAATTGGATAAACTTGTGCCAAGTGTAGAATTTCGTGTAGGGAATGCCTGTGTATCTGCCCAAAGCGGTAAGTCACTGACCGTTAATCCCAAACTTTTGGAAAAAATGCAGAATGATCCGAAAAAAGAGAAGGATATGAAAGACTTGATAAAAGGCGTTGAATCAGCAACAAAGCTGATGGATGGAATCTATAAAGCCAGTGGTTGGTCTGTTGTATACCGTCATAGTTATATAGACGAAAATGGAAAATATAGTGCTATTGCTTGTGTCAGAAATGATTTTATGCTGAATATGAGTGACAAACTTCGGGAGGAAAGACGGGAAAATTCTGAAAAGCTGATTGAAAAGACAAAAGAAAAGGCGGCAGAAAAGGAAAAAGAATTAGAGAAAACGTTAGAAGAAAATAAAACGGAAATAGCGGAAAAGAATACAGACGGAGAGCAGGAAAAATCAGGCATTGTCACTGTCAAGGGAAATACGTTGTTGGAAAAAGTGGAACAGATACTTTTAGAGAAATTGGAAAATTCCGAAAACGGAGAAATTTACCTTGATGATGACGATATGCAGAAAGTGCTTGAAGCAGCAAGGGAACAGGAAGAAAAAGAGGCTGTCAAAAAGCAGGGCAATCATGCAAATCCGGTTGGAGCAAATCTTGATTTGCAGATATAAGCGAAAGATGGCTGTAATTCAGCCACATAAATATAAAATAATCATGATTAGTGGTGGGTTGATAAGGATTGACTAACAGTGCATTGGTAATAAGGGCATCCATACATTAGCATATATAGGGAGGAATGAATATGCCGAATATTACAAATTATAGTCCTCTTATTCAAAGTATGTTCGGAAGAAAAGGAGCTTCATGGAGAGCGGGGGCAACTTTGCCGGGCGTGTTTCAGTTTTCACAGTTAAACAGCAGTTCCATACAGTCACAGTTGAAAGCGGCTGGGATTGATACGAGCAGTAAGCGGTATAAAGCGGTTATTGAGCAATTTAAACACTTCTCCATACTCCGGGAAATACTCGTCCATTACCGCCGTGATGGTATTCTTTAATGCATTCTTTCGCTTGTTCAGCCCGGTTCTGGTGGTGGACAGTCCACTCAGTTCCGCATAGACGTCATGGGGCAGATACAATTCAAAATACCTCCCGTCTTTCACCAGCTTTGCAATCGTCAGCGCATCCTTTTTGTCGGACTTCGTCTGGCTGTTGTCATCCAGTTCCTTCGCCTGTTTTGTTGCATATGGGTTCACCAAAACAGCTTTTATCCCATCCTGTTTCTCAAGCCAGTTCGCAAACGCTTTCCAATAATGTCCTGTCGGCTCCATCCCGACAACGGCCTTTGCAAAATTTTCTTTCTTGCATATCTCCCGGATCCTTGCTAAGATAGTCTCGAAGCCGCCTTTGCTGTTTTTAAATTTCAGGGCACGGTCATGCTCTATGCCCCTGAAATCAACAAACCTTGCCCACTGGTAGTTTTTAGCAATGTCCACGCCAACTACGAGGGTGTCTGTTGTGATTGCGATTACTTTTTGTTTCTGGCGGTCTTCGTACTTTACTTTCATTGTTATAAAATCTCCTTTGTTTTCTGATGTATTAAGTCGCGAAACTCATATACATCATACGGGGAGATTTTATTTTGTCAAAGTTCAATTTTCATTCTCTATAGGAATGCTTATAAAAGTGTATGGATACAGTATAAGCGCAGGGACAGAGGCTGTCGTGTAAGGT
>OFHN01002066.1_pt1 | contig 12666 bp, 5 predicted proteins | sample 1521321 | NCBI WGS metagenome assembly OFHN01 (sample SAMEA3504130, study PRJEB24116) | mouse gut metagenome | biome: mouse gut; feature: mouse-associated habitat; material: faeces | place: Denmark | collected 2011
GATTGGTCGAAGATTCACAAAAACGGTAAACGTAATCCAATAGTTTTTGGCGTTAGGCATATATGCAGATATTAGTGTTAGATAAATTTGCCGCCCTTGTATGAAACAAGGGTGCATATTGGTTGGGGCGTGGGGTGTCCCCAACAAGTAAAATGGACGCACCGGCAGGTGAGGGAGTGGTGTTCGAAATATCCCAAAAGGATATTCCGAACCATTGCTTGCAAAGTTTTATACCGAATTCGGTATAAACAGATCAGTTATAACAAGTTGTGGAAAATGCTGATTGATCGCGGATTGAAAAGAACTGATTTAAAGACAGTATGTGGGATAAGTTCTGCATCCATTGCAAAGCTTGGAAAGAACGAAAACCTTACAACTGGTGTCCTGACAAAAATCTGTAAAGGGCTGCAGTGTGATATTTCTGACATCATGGAGATGATAGATGTCAAAGAGATGGCTCGAAAAGATAAATTAGAGGAATGAGCCCATTTTTGGGAAACATTTTTTGTATACTAAAACAGCGGAGTTAACTATACGAAATGAGGAAGATTGAACATGGCACGACAGGCACCTTTTACACAGCATGAGGCTGTTCTGCTTCTTGATGCCTTCCTGCAGACGGCGTCAGGCGATGTCTCTCGTAAAGATGCTATCTCGAATTGCTCGGATGGCTTGAGGCGAATGGCAAAGGCGAAAGGCATCGAGATAGATGATACGTATAGGAACATTAACGGGATCACTTTTCAAATGGCGAGCATGGAATCTGCGTATCGCGGAAGAACCATAATGAAACCAGCGACCAGACTTTTTATAGAAACGGTTGAAATGTACAAAGGTGACCGTAAAGAATACGACAGGATTTTGAAAGAGGCAAAGTTGATGGCAGAGAGTAAGCAAAACAATGAGGCTGTTTTTATGGCTTGGCTTTCGACAAAAGTGTCTCCGGCACAGCTTTCGGAGCTTTATATGGCATTTCAGGAAATAGAACAACAGGCAAAGAAAGCAAAAATTGTAAAGCGGTCTCTTTACGAGAATGTGGATGTGGCTGTCTTTAAGAAGATCCGTAGCAATATTGAACAGAGTAAAGCGTTTAAGTTTACTCATAAACGGCAAATGGGACGGATAAATTCTGCCCTAAGTTATCTTCTCCAATATGCTCAGGATGGTGTTTCATCGGCAGAAGTACAGATGTCGACCTCGAAGGAAAGCAAGTTTTCTGAGAAAGGCAGCGAGACTTCTGTGACTGCAACTAAACAGATAGAAGAACGCTTAGCTGTTCAGACGATAGATCTGACGGCTATTCCCGATATGGCATTTACCAAGCCGGTCGAACTATCTTACTTCGGAAGTGAAACGCAGGAAAACTCATGGTGCACACTTTATGCTGATTTGTGTAAGCATCTTATAGATGATTACCCGGAGATTCTGAAGCAGTTACGAAAAGACAGCATGAGCGGACGAACAAAGGTATGGCTTGTGGATGATGCTCATTCAGAATTACTCGTTGCACCGAAGAAGGTTATGCAAGATTACCATGTCGAAACTAACCGCAGTGCCCTCGATATTATGAGAGCTATCAGATGGCTGTTAGATCAATGTTCCGTGAATTATAAAAATGTCATAATCACATACATTAAACGCGGCGATCGTGATGTTGATGATACGCTCGTTACATCTGAAACAGAAAGAAAGTATAAGCGGGAGGACAAGGAAGAATTCTATCAGTGGATGCTGAAGGATCAACATATGGCAGAAGCATCATGCAGAGGTTATGTCTCCGCAATTTGTGGTGCAGAAAAGTATGCTGCCGAAAACTCACTGGAGTCGGTAAAACTCTTTGGAGCAGCAGCGGAAGATGCAAGAAAAACTGCAGATGTTCTTTTTAACGATAAAGGATTTATAGAGAAAAATGCTGTTCAGCACAATCGTTTCCGTGCAGCTATAACAAAGCTATTGGTGTATCTCAGAGAAGACTGGACAGTGCCGGACAAAGCCTTATCACCGAAAAGAACAGATACATTATCTGTATCAGACAGTATTCATGTGGATATAGAACTTTTTGAGATTGTATTGACACAAAATTTCCCTCGCGGATACCGACTGGGGTCATCCATTGAGATGAAAAAATTCCGACGTTATTTTGAAGACATCAATGGGTATGCGCTGGAGCAGGAATCCAATGAAATAGAGAAGATAATCAGCCTTTGCGGAATAGAGTATGAGGGACGCGTCTATGCTCCGGCAGCAATGCTGAGCGCAGACCTGCGGGATAAGTTGTTTGACTTCATTGACAAAAAATTTGAGGAAGGAAAGATGGTAGTATATTATGAGGCTCTTTTCAAGGAATTTTCAGAGGACTTCCTTGATCAGAACATTTATGATGCTGAGATGTTGAAAGCTTATATTGCATACATGGCTGAAGACAAATATTTCATGGCACGGAGTTATCTGTCCAATGAGAGAAAATCAGCGGTCGATCCCATAGAGGATGTCCGGATTTGCCTTAAAGAGTATGGACTGCCTATGAAAGTAGATGATTTGTGCAAAACACTGTCCCACATACCATCCGACCGTATCAGAACGCTCTTGGGGATATATGGAGAGTTTGTGCGAAACAGCAAGGGAGAATATTTCCATGCAGATTCGTTTTCGGTGACAGAAGAAGAACTTGATAATATCTCAGTACTCATCAATGAAGAAATCAAGAGACATGCTTTTATCGGCGGAAATGAGCTGTACGATGCAATAAAAGGAAAGTACCCATATGTCCATGAGAGAAATGCGATCTTCTCCGTGATCGGATGGAGAGATGCATTAAAGTTTAAACTGGGAGACAGGTTTTCGTTTACTGGGAATATTATAAGCGGCAAAGATAAGGAACTTTCCATGAGCGATGTTTTTGCTGCATATGGCGAAGAACAGAAAAGCTTTACGCTTTCTGAGCTTTTTGCGTTTGCTGAAACCATGGGCTCAACAATATACTTTGATTCTTTATATCAGAATGCGGCAAGGGTAAGCCAAGAGCATTTTGTGTCCAGAAGTGATGTGCGTTTTCAAGTTAAAGAAACTGACAAGGCTTTAGGACGTTTCTGCACGGGGAACTACCTTGCTCTGTCAGAGATAAAAGACTTTGGAATCTTCCCGGAGGCTTCTCATCCGTGGACGCCATATCTTCTTGAACATTATGTGGCCTTTCATAGCAAATGCTACTATCTGATGCATGGCGGATATAACAGGAATACGGTTGTTGGTGCTATGGTCAAAAGAGAAAATGTCTATGACAGCTTTGATGACCTTATTACAGATATTCTTGCGGAAAGCGGAGTAATGCTTCAAAAGAAGGAAGTGCTCAATTATCTTTCCAACAACGGATACATTGCCAGGCGCACCTACACAGGTATAGAGGCACTCATGATAAAAGCGCGGGCAAAGCGAAACAAGAAGGAGAAATGATGCTATGTATTCATATAGCTGGGATACAGAAACAGGCGGACTCTTGCTTAACAGTTCTCAACTGAATTTCAGTAAAGAGCCCAGACCTGTTTACTATAAGGAGTTAGACATATTAGGGCTTAATCAGTATTGGCAATACGACCGTAATGACACATATCCTTATATGTGGGCTGAAGCTAGCAACTACTATTACCGAGGGAGGCTCGTAGCCAAAACAAAGGGAGGATCAATTTATACTGCACCAGAAATAATCATTGTGGAGAATCCGGAACCAGACGGTATGCCCCTTCGATTTGTGGACATCCCGGCGATGATTGAAAAAAATCGTGACCTTCTTGAGAAACTGGTGCAGGACACGATAAAGAAAATATATAATACCTATGTGAAATACCGGGAGAAAATCAATGTGTTTTATGTTGCTTTTAGCGGTGGGAAGGATAGTATAGTAGTGTTTGACCTTGTAAGAAGAGCATTACCTCATAATAAATTCAAAGTGCTATTTGGAGATACAGGAATGGAATTTCCTGATACCTATCAGGTGATGGATCGGGTTCGGGAATTGTGTAAAGAAGAAGGGATTGAGTTCTTAAGAGCGAGGTCGGTAATGTCGACAAAAGACTCTTGGAATCTATTCGGACCGCCTGCGGTGACATTAAGATGGTGCTGTAGTGTACATAAAACATCACCTCAGATTATGCTTTTACAGGAGCAGACCGGGAATCAGAGATTTACTGGGATGGCTTTTACAGGAATTCGAGGAGATGAGAGCACCAGTCGAAGTGAGTATGATGATATAAGCTATGGGAGCAAACACAAAGGACAATTCAGTTGCCATCCTATTTTGGAGTGGAATTCAGCTGAATTATTTGCATACATCTACCAAGAGGATCTGATTGTTAATGAGGCATATAAAAAAGGCAACACTCGTGTGGGGTGTTTGGTTTGCCCGATGTCATCGGGAAAGCACGAATATCTAAAAGCACAGTGTTATCCATTGGAGGTAATGGAACTTGTCGACCGAATAAAAAGCACCAGTGGAAAAACTACTTTTACTGATGCCGAAATGGAACGGTTCATTGATGATGGATATTGGAAAACAAGGAAAACAGGAAGAGAGTTAAACTTTGTACAAGACAAGCATATAGTAGAAACGGACAAGGGCAAAACAACAATCATGGTTCAAAGCCTCAATAATAGTTGGAAAGAATGGGCTAAAACCATTGGGGTGTTTATACAGCTGAATAATGAACTGTATACAATTGATTTTCGAGGGAAAGCCTATGAAGTTAGGATGGAAAAGGGTGCATCTGGCACTTTGATTTCCTTCCCAAACTGCGGAACGAGTAAAGATGATATTAAGTTTATCTCATTATTCCGCAGTGTAATAATTAAAAGTATTTATTGTATCGGGTGTGGTGCATGTGTTGCGAATTGCTCTGCCGGATGTATAGATATGAAGAACGGATTAAAGATATCTGATAACTGCGTACATTGTTATCAATGTCATGACATCCACGAACACTGTTTGAGATATAACTCAATCAGGAACAAAATCGGAGGTGAAAAAAAGATGAAAGGCTTGGACAGGTACTTCAGTTTCGGAATCAGGAAAAATTGGATGGATTTATTCTTCCAGGACGAGGGATCAGCGGATTTCTGGATGTCAGATGGGCATGGCTTTGTTGCTAATAAGAAAAAGGATGCATTTCTTAATTTTGTAAAGGATGCGGGGCTTGTTGTATACAATAAAACAAATGGTGGAGATAAATATACCAAGAACGAACCGAGTGATTTTGCAAAGGTGCTGTTTACTTATGGATCTGATTCTGATGTCACATGGGCGTTGATACTTTGCAATCTCGTCTATACGGCTGAGTTTAATTGGTTTGTGAAAAATGTTGTTCCTCATGAGACCATTACGCCAGATCAAATGAAGTATATGCTTAACGATGTGATGGAGAACGATGTAAAAGGACTTGGCAAAAGAAATGTGACGGATGCGTTCAAGATTCTTCTTACTAAGACACCGTTTGGAGAAACGATAGGATTGGGAAAGTGTGATTTTGAAGAGAAGGTCAATGTATCAGGAAACGAGATAATAACATTGAATTCGTTCTATAGGGATACTTGGAAAACGCCGAATCCAGAAGTTGTTCTGTACAGCCTGTACAAATTTGCGGAGGCTTGTGGAGACTATTATCAATTCACTCTGAACAGACTTCTTGACCATGCTGTTGATAGTGATGGGATAAGCCCTACGGAGATTTTTAATCTTGAGCGGGACACAATGGAAAAGATACTGACAGGATTGAACATCAACCATCCCGATTTTGTTACGGCGCAGTTCAATCTTGATCTGGATACGATTACACTTAACGCTGACAAAACATCTGCTGATGTGCTGGCGTTATTCTAAGGAGGCTTTTACTGATGTTAGAGAATTACAGGCATTATTTTGACATTGATCCGGACTACTTTCCAGCAGTAAATGAAGCTGTTATCAATAGCAAGCCGGATATGTGGAAGAAGTTCTTCCCTCACGAGACCTTTATTAAGCTGGTCAAGAATACCGTCAGTATGCTCGACCGGAAGCAGAAACTCTCCATCTGGGTGGAGGGTGCATATGGTACGGGTAAATCCCACGCTGTCCTGACGCTGAAAAAGCTGCTTGATGCCGATTTGGATGATACAAAGACGTACTTTGAGAAGTACGGCATGGACAATGACCTCGGCAATAACCTTCAAAGAATTAAGAATAGCGGAAAGGTTTTGACCGTACATCGGTATGGTTCTTCTAACATTCATGGTGACAATGACCTTGTTTTAGCTGTTCAGGAGAGCATTGAAAAGGCATTTGATCTTGCCGGGATTGAAAATAAAGGTAAGGATTCTTTGAAGGAATCTGTAATTCGCTATCTCTCAGACGAAGAAAACAAACAGAGTTTTAACGTTTATGTGAAAGGCAGCTATGCGGATCTCTTTGGCGGAGACGATGTGGATGCAATCGTTGAGAAGCTTGGTATATATCAGGACAATGCCCTGCACACCCTGATGGAAAAAATCTGTAAGGTTGCAAGAGAACGCCAAATCCGTGCATTCTCCATGACCGCAAGAGATCTCTCTGAATGGATTAAAGAAATCATAGCAGTAAACGAACTGAAAGCCATTGTATTTATTTGGGATGAATTTACGGAATACTTCTACAACAATAGCAGGAATCTTACCGGATTCCAGGAGCTTTGTGAGTTGAGCGAAACAGAACCATTTTACTTTATCCTTGTTACGCACGTCAGCTCCGGACTTTTTCATGAAGGAGACAAGGACTTTATCAAGCTAAACGGACGCTTTGTAAATCCGCATAGCCTAATAAGTCTTCCGGAGAATATTGCTTTCCAGCTTATGGGAGCGGCAATGGAAAAGAATCAGGACAAGGCGGTGCTGGATGATTGGAATGACGTGGCCGATGATCTGGCTGATCGTACAAGAGAGTCGCGTAAGATTGTGAGAGGAATTGCCAATATCAAGGATCAGGAAATGCTGGATATTTTGCCGATTCATCCATACACGGCTCTGCTTCTCAAGCATATCTCCTCTGCTTTTGATTCTAATCAGAGAAGTATGTTTGACTTTATTAAGAATGATAGAGGGGATGAGATAAAAGGATTTCAGTGGTTTATTGATAACTACGGTCCGGAAAATGACAATCCTCTTTTGACAATAGACATGCTTTGGGAGTTCTTCTACGACAAGGGAAGAGATTTTCTGGCGCATGATATCAGGACAGTGCTGGATTACTATACCCGCAGCGCAAACCAGCGACTGGATATGGATGAGAAGCGTATTTTGAAGACTGTGTTGCTTTTGCAGGCTATTTCCCAGCATGCTGGTGATTCCGTAGAACTATTCATTCCAAACGAGAAAAATGTGGATCATGCGTTTGAGGGATCAGATCTGGACGGTGGAGCGGCAGGACGTTGTGCCGAAAAACTTGTGAGGGACAAAGTCCTGTTCAAGAAGCAACTGGGCAATGGAAAGTTCCAGTATAACGCTTATGTAAATGAAGTGAGCGGAGCGGAACTGGATAAGTTTAAAGAGGAAATTGACAGAAAGACCACAACGGCATTAATCACCGAGCAGCTTTCTGACAAGACCACTGTTACCGAGGCAGTTACACTGGGCGGTGCACTTAAACTGCGCTATGAGCTGAAGTATGTATCTTCCAGCGACTTTGATCAGACAATTCGGATGCTTCGTAACAGAGAGGAGGAATTTGAAAACAAAATTCCGGCTGTTGTCTGCTTTGCGAAAAATGACATGGAAGCATCTATGCTCTCAAAGAAGATTCAGGATGCGGTCAGAGATGGAAGTTTTCATATATTCTTCATTGATACCACCATCAATCCCTTTGGACAGGACGGCTATACTCAGTACAGGGATGAGATGGCTCAATCCATGTATCAACAGGGGAAAGATAATACTCTCGCCAGTCAGTATTCGAGTAATGCAAAAGACGCTCTTAAGAAATGGAAAACTCGCATTGCAGGAGGAGAATTCATTGTTTATACAGAAAAGAAACCGGATGGTGAGAGAGCTACATCATTAGATATTCTTATGTCTGTGCTTCAGGCAATCAACAAAGAGAAATTTCCTGATTGCTTGGAGGCTGCTTACAATGTTCTTCCAACAATGTATACACCATCAAGCCTGAAGCTTGGTGTTGAGTGCGGCGTGAACAGAGTTACGAGGCAGACATTCTCTTCCGGAAATGTAACTACGAAACTTGAAACTTCTTTGAAAGAAGCATGGGACGATCCTGTATATTGGGATACGCATCCTAACATTTTGATTTCAAGGATTAAGATCGAAGTAGATAAGGCAATTGCAGATGCGTTTGAGTCTGCCGGTAGAATTTCAATCCGCTCTATATACGAGACGCTCAAGGGAAAGCCTTATGGGTTCATGCCTTGCAATCTCTCGGCTTTCATTCTTGGATTTATCCTGAAAGAGTACATAGACGGAGCTTACAGTTGGAGTGACGGTCTCACCAATGATGCCCTTAATCTGGAAAAGCTGAAGGAGATGGTTGCGGAAATCATCAACCTTCAGATTACGCCGAACCCAAGATATAAGGATAAGTTTATTGTTGCCATGACTCCTGAGGAGAAAGCCTTTAATGAAGCAACATCTGTTGCATTTGGTATTCCGCTGAATCTCTGCACATCCATTGAACAGACCAGAGAGCGAATACGAAACAAGATGAAGGAGTATTCTTTCCCGATATGGACACTCAAAAATATTATATCTGATTTTGGCCTTAAAACTGACTCGGAAGCAATCGCTGGTTTGATTAATAACTATTGCGGTATTGCAAATAACAACAATCTCGGAGGCTCTAAGACGGATAATAGCATTGCACTGGAAATAGGGTCATTGTGCATGAAGCATGTTGATGCCCCTGTTGATTTAAAGGTATTGCTGACGAAAGAGAACTGTACCAAAGGCATGAAGAAATATCTCGAGGACTTCGAGGATGGTGAGCTGGTCAAGCTGGCTGCTGAAGTCGGCGACAACGGACAGTACATTAATGTTTTGAGAAGCAAATTTGATGCCGATGCGGCAAACTGGGTATGGAATGTCGAGACAGCAGAACAGAAAATCAAAGAAGTCATTCTGGAGTATAGAATCATCGTAGAGAGCAACAAGGTTATCGCAAAGAATATTTCATTTGCGAATACTATTCGGGAGTGGTGCGACAAGTGCGATTATATTCGAATCTCATTCGCATTAGCTAAGAATCATTTTGGTGGACTTGAGCTGTTTATGGATATGCTTCACAATATGAAGAAAGCCGGAACGCTGCTTGACTCTCAAAAGCAGAAATTCCTTGACCTTCTTGTAATAAACGAGGAAGCATTTAACCAGTTCTATTATAATCAGGTAGATATGTTTAAAATAGTGTGCGCATATTATATTGAAGGTTTGACCGAGGAAGAAATCAAGGCATTCTATCAGACAATTCCTACTGGTACCTTTATGATGGATAAGGCAGCATACACCAATACGGTGGATACGAAAGCGAAAGAATACCGTAGTTCTCTTGGAAACGAGCAGTTGAAGAAGCTTTGGACGGAAAAGACAAAATCTTATTCTCCGAGGGAATGGTCAAGAAAACACCTCATGCCGATACTTTGCCTTGTTCCAGATAATGAGGTGCAGCAGGCACGGGCTGCTTTTGAAACATTGAATAAGAACCATCCTGATGGGACAGCTATTGAGAAAGCTAAGGAGTATCTTGAGAAAGCCACATTCTACAGATTAATGGACGATCAGGCTGCTCTTGACAGGATCTTTACGGATACGGTTATTAAAGGATTTGCGGTAATGTTGACGGACGTGGAAGAAGTAAAACACTATTTGGACAACCGCATTTCATCTGATCCATATGACTGGTTTGGTCTTCCAGAAGTGGACAAGAAACTTCAGCAAATGGCTGAGGCAAAATACAATCAAGGAGGATCAGCAAAGGCGCTTGAAAAGATCGACAATATGGATATTGAAGATGTAAAGCGTTATTTGAAAGAACTGATTAAAGATAATATGACCGTTGGTATGGAGATTATCAAAGATAATTAAGGTGGTTCATAATGGATTTAGCTGAATGTAAAAAGAAAATAGACAGGTTTCTATCGAAAGATAATGTTCAACCCTTGATTGTGGATGTTCAGAATCAGAAGGATTGGAGCGATTTAATGATGCATTATAATGTTGGGATCAACAGTGTTATTAAAGCATCGGATTATTGCCAAAAAGATGAGTTTCCGCAGGTAGATACACTCTTCCATGATTTGGAAACAAAACAGAGCACAACATTTGTCACTGGCATAAGTTCTTTCTTAAAGTTGCATGGCGAGCAGGAACTGAAGAAGGTCATAAAGGAGATTCTATCTATGACCACGGCAGGTCATGTTGTTGTCGTTACCTACCAATGCCACAAGTACATGGATTTCAAAGATCCACGCTTGCAATCTCGCATTGCTGTTTTGGACGGTGAGGAACAGATATTGCCGGAGATCTATCTGGCATCACCGGGACTGTCGTTTAAAGGCATACAGACAATCACTGGGATCGATTCGTTTGCGGCAGCGGTAGAAAGCACGTCTGCCGGAAAACTCCTTATTTTTACCAGCAAGGAGAGGGAAGATTATCCCAAGGCACTATATCGTATCATTGGATTGTCAAAAGCGTATGATGCTTTGCAGCAGAAAGATCCGAAGACATCGGAGTTGAATGAAGCAATAGGTACAGATGAACAGTGGAAATATGCACTCGGATTATTTGAAAAAAAGTCTGGTTGGATTGCTGTTATTGACAGTGAATTTGGGAATCATTTGACGCTGGAGATTCATGCGCAGAATTATAACAGGATGCCTTCGAATCATTTATGGCTATACTTTGTAGGATTAAAGCTTTTCGGGGCAAAGAACAACTGGTGCCTTAATTACGCATCATCGAAGTCGGCTGGTTTGCGCGATCTGATTTTCAATGTGTATCGTGGTATTTTAAACAAGAATTTCAAGGATACGGATTTTTGGGATTGTTATGAAAGCCGAAAGATGTTTCTTAATCAGATAGGGAATCCTTCGGCAGAGCTTACGGCATATTGTAAGGTGGTAATTGGCAAGGGTAAAAATGCGATTTATTACCTGACAGATAATACCGAACAGGAAAGAGAAGCCATTTTTTCATTCCTCGATCAGTACGGAATAATATATAAGCGAGATGAGCTTATGGGGATACTTAAGAGAGTTTATCCCGATCTCTTTGCATACCTTCAGCCATATAGATTTAGGAATGATCTTTTGGACAGATATTTTCAGGATTACAAGTATCAGAAGGTTATTAACAAGATCTTTCCCGGTTTTGAGGCAATCGTATTAGAACAGGCTGAAAAGAGGGAGTACAATCTCATTCTCGAACCGCGATCTTCTAAGATAGAGAAACTCAGCACAAAAGACTCTCTGTTGTATTTTATGGATGCAATGGGTGTGGAGTATCTTGGCTACATCATGTCAGTGTGCAAAGAATTTCAGTTAAATGCCAAAATAACCGTGTGCAGATGCGAACTTCCGTCTATTACAAGCCGGAACAAGGAGTTCCTTGAGTTGTGGGATGAGAAACAGATCGTCTCAATTAAGGATATTGATGAAATCAAGCACCACGGCAGGTTTGATCACGATTATTACAGTAATTCAAAACTACCGCTGCATCTCATGAAGGAGATGGAAATTATATATGATACCTTGGAGAAGGTCAGGAATAAGCTGATTAGCGGTGGGACGATTAAACGAGTTGTGATGATAGCGGATCACGGTGCCAGCAGACTTGCAGTGCTCCATGATACTGAAAACATATGGGAAATGGAAGAAAAAGGACAACATTCAGGAAGATGCTGTCCAAAGAGTGATGTGGATGTCCAGCCGGATTATGCCACTGATGCGGGCGATTTTTGGGCACTTGCAAATTATGATCGGTTCAGGGGAGGAAGAAAAGCCAATGTTGAAGCACATGGCGGTGCCACACTTGAAGAAATATGTGTTCCTATCATTGAACTGACATATTCAGATGGAAAGACCGAGGCTCACCTCATGCCTGCGGATGCAGAAGCGGTAGACTTTACAGGCTTATTGGAAATCGAGGTCAGCTTCCGCAAGAAGGCTGCAATTAAAGTGTTCATGACGGCAGAACTTCCGGATGTAAGTATTGCAGTAGATGGAAGGAGCTATGAAGCCGAACCTCTCGGAAATGGCTTTTATAGGGTTAATATGCCTGATTTACGAAAGCCTGGAATGTATTCTGTGGATGTTTATTCAGGGGACAATATCGTTGCAGAGAAACTTACATTTATAGTTAAACGCGAAGGTCAGCGTGAGAAAGATCTGCTGTAGGAGGAATTTGAATATGGACAATAAGCTTCGGGAATGCTTTGAAGATATGGTGGTATATAAAGATCTGAAGAAGAGTAATTTCTTCTCTTCTCTTGGATTGCCTTCTTTTTTAAGAGACTGGGTGCTTAAAAAGTTTGAGGATGATGAAGGCAATTATGATGTAGAGGAAGTAACAGACTTTATTAAAACATATTTTCCGCAAAAAGAAGAGTGGATTAGCATAAAGAACAGAATTATTTATGAAAACGAGCGTGTAAAGATTCTGACC
>OFHN01002082.1_pt1 | contig 12596 bp, 9 predicted proteins | sample 1521321 | NCBI WGS metagenome assembly OFHN01 (sample SAMEA3504130, study PRJEB24116) | mouse gut metagenome | biome: mouse gut; feature: mouse-associated habitat; material: faeces | place: Denmark | collected 2011
AAAATCAGAGGCCAAGATGATTTTTCAATATGGCCTCTGATTATCTATTCATCAGAATATTTCACTCAATAAAATTGTTTATGGATTTTCCACCTGTTGCGGATCTGCCGGATCCCACTGATTCCCATTATGCGAAAAATTGTTGAAAAGTAATTCAAGTCGTATCCAATCACCTTCAAATACACGAGTTAGTATCCAGGCCAAATGGTCTACCATGTATTTATTTAAGACTTTCATATCCTTTTGAGATAACTGGCCATTTGCATGCATATTTTCCATTGGCCCGCGGCTAAAAATATAGTGTGTCAATGCTTTTGCTAATGCATCTATGTTCTCAGACTGAATAAAGCGTTCTTTTGCCCGTTGATTCAGCGTATATAATTCTTCTGGTGAAAGCAAATCAGAAATTTCTTTCTGGAACTGCGTATCTGCCAATCTTGGGTATTCTAAAAAGGCATTGTCAATGCTATGCATCCGCATACTGATATTATATAATTTTCGCTTTTTCCTTACCTCGGTTTTTGATATGCCAAATCGTTCTGCAATTAAAGAATCTGGTAAGTTTTCTTCATAATAAAGTTGTTCTAACTCTAGCTTGCCTACCTGCTCCCATTTCATAAAATTTTACCTCTTTTTCTGTCGGTTGTATGATTCACTCTATAACTTTTACAGTCCACCCAACTTTTTGTAAGTCCTGCTTTGCCAAATCATCCACAAATTCAATCGGTATTGCAATACACAGTAAACCTCTTGCACGTGTCATGGCCACATATTGGCATTTTAACCGGCTAGCCTGTGTCCCTACCAATTTGGGAGGATGGCCACAAAGCCACTTTAGAATAGCTTTAATGTTATGTGTTTTCGAATAGGTTTCCAAAACTAATGTAGCAAGATGTGTTCGTCCTTTGACGGAATGAATGCTACCAAACTCCAAACTGACCTTACGATTTGTATGTGTATCCTGAAATATATAACAATTAGAGATAGGTAATTCGTTTTTGTCCTTGTTATCAATGATGGAGTCCGGTATCCATTTCATAAATTTCTTCGTATTATCATTTAGGCCTGTATCAAATACATCTAATAAATCAACCAGAAATGCTTGGGCTTGTTCCCAGTTTTCTTTACTCGAAACATCAATATCGACCAATTTCATAAAAAGTTGCCGAACAGATCTCTGATCTGTGTCATCTGGCAATTGCTTTAGAATTGCTGCAAAGGAATTTTGAGTAGCAGGGATGAAATTTACTCGTTTTGCATTGTTAATGAATCGGCGGATACCTTTCCCAATCCATTCTATCTGGACAAATCGTTCACTGCTTATTTGGAATTCATGCCAACCTTTCCGAAAGTATTCTATAAGTTTCTGAGGAGTTCTTGTTTTGTCAGATTGTTTTGAATCATACGTTGGCCAATAATCATAAATCCCTTTTGGAAAATGCTTCTCCGGGGTATCTCCCTTCCTAACGTGAACCATTCCAACAACATGACACCCATACTTTGCGTTTTCCGATAGCTCATCATCAGAAAAAGTCTCCAAAATGAGTTGACCGAATGCATCTATGATTTTCTGTGCCCGATTTTTGGAAAATAGAAAAATAGTATGGTGGCAGTTTTTTTCTGAGAAGGTATTATCTGTTCCGCCCATTTGTGCTGCCGAAAGTGCTACAGTATTGGCCAAACCTGCAATCCGATTATCAAAACGCCTACTCTCAGACAGTAACAGCGGTTCAGGACGTGGAAATTCGGAATGTTCAACTTTCTCATCTACATAATTGTAGATTGCTTGATTTGTATCTCCAAAACCTTGGCGAATTGTCTGGCTTCTATCATAAGGAAACGCTTTTTGAAGCAACTCCCATTGAAGCGCGTTTGTATCCTGCGCTTCATCAATAAAAACAATAGGAAATCTATATTGCAAACCGACCGATATGGCAGTACATGTATCCATAGCTTGGCTTGCATATAACAACATCTCTTCAAAAGCAAAATTGCCTTTTTGATGAGATTTTTCGATTGCCTCAAGAATATACTGATATGTTTGGCCCTTTTTGTTCCAGCTAATTTGTCCAATGCTATTCTTGTAGCAGCAAATCCGCATATCTTGGTTTTGATGCTTCAGATAGGTTCTTGTCCCCACCGGTAAACTGTTCCATCGGTTTTCTTGAACCATTTCAGAATCGATTACATTGATTTGGATACCCTTAGACCTAAGCCATGGAAGAGCTACAAACGTATCAAAAAATGATTGAAATGTTCCCACAAAATGAGGATAAGTTAAAAATCTTTTCCCTGTATCTGTATTCCCCAATTTTTCTTCGATTTCCTCACGGGCAACATTTGTATGCGACAATACACAGATTCCGGAATTGATATGGGGCCACTTTTTTGCTAATATTGCGAGTTTTGCAACCAAGACCGTGGTTTTGCCGCTGCCTGGGAACGCTTGAATATCTATTGAATCCATGCTTTTAATGACAATCCTTCGAGTATCATCAAAATGAATTCCATTTTTTAAGAATAATTCAGCCCAGTTAATGTCCTCGTCTGTAATCTCTATTTGCTTGAACCAGTCAATTTCCATGGCTATTCCCCTGTAACATACTTGATTGCCTCAACCAAATATGATGGCAATGCTTCTTCTATCTCGGCTGCCTTTCCAATAAATCGAGTTTCAAGTTCAAGAGCAAGCTCTTGAGAAAACTCCGCTTTGGAAATTCCTCCTTGTGTGAAAAAGCTATAGAAATAAGAGGCTTTTTCTTCCTTGCTCTGTAGTTGCCGTATTTGAGCAACAATGATATCTTTTTCTGCTTCCCAGTCTTTTGGGGAACTTATCTTCGCCAGGGCTGTTATCAGTGATTGCTCCATAGTTTCACCAGACAAACCAGAATAAGCTAAATCGTACTCTAATGTCCAATGTCCTGATACAAATGTTTTTACCTCTTGCCCATCAGCTCGATCTTTTAGTTCTTGAACATGTTTCAAAGCCTGTTCATTAGTAAAGTCCGATTCAACTCTCCATTTGCGCCTCTTTGGCCATTGAGTTGAATCCATATACTTTTCATCAAGGCAGATGGCGGGGGCACAATTGGGCATAATATCACGGTCTGTGACACAAGCAACCCTAACGCCTAACAAAGCATTGGGGGCGGTCCGCTGGAAAATCCTCGCATAGCGACGTAATCCAACACCTCGCACATCAACTAGGGATGTTCCAAAATCCGTAAAACTCCGATTTAATAATTTTGCTATTGTGGGGAGTAGTAACGCCTCCCCAGGGCCTTCTACGATGATAACACTTCGTGCAAAAAATAAATTGGCCTTTGTAGCATCGAGATATCTTTCCAAATATTTGTAATCATCTTCAGAAAGCATTGTGTATTTATTGGCCATCGGAAATGCTTCTCCGTGTTTGAGCATTACAATATTTTTTAATTTTACTATGGATGCCAGTAAAGGAGAGTGGGTTGTAAGAATAATTTGCTGTCGGTTTGTCTCTGCCCCTTCCTCCAACGACTGAATTAACTTCAGTTGTCTTTGTGCATGAACATGAGCTTCTGGTTCCTCAATTAGCAGGAAAGAGGATCTTTTAGCGTTTTCTGCTTCTTTATGCAGAAGTAACTCACAAGCCATACTCATTATATTACTTGTTCCCAAACCAACTCTGCCTTGCATCGTACCGGCTGTCTTGTCTATGGCTAAATCTAATTTTTCCAAAAGAGAAATCAGCTTTTGGATATCGTTGATATGAGAACCAGCTACCTCGAATCGAGTTTGCACAGAATCACCCTTCAAAAGCATCTGGTTATTCATAATCTCTGTCAGATTTTTGTTTACCGCTTGAAGTGCTGGATGTTTTTCCAACAAGCTGTTTGATAAATTGGATATACCAACCAGTGAGAGCTTTTCTAAATTCATTTTATCTTGGTATTCATTCTCGCCCTCTGTCAGTTTAGGAATATTGTGTATAATCTGTGAGAGACGAGAATGTTTTCCGGATTGCATATCACTATAAGCATCTCTTAATGCCTTTAAATATGTAATACGAAGCAACTCGCGGGCTGCGGGAGATGGAATAGGCCCATTTCCACCTTTTCCAGAAGACAACGATGAAATTGGACGAGGCGGATCAAATGATGATGAATATTTGCATTTCCACTGTAAATAGAGTTGAGGAGCAACTATGTTTTCGGAGTCTTCATAGGTTAAACATTCTAAAAAAGCGGCTTGCTCATCTGATGACAAATCCGAAAATTTGCAGAGAATCGTAATTTCCTGGGAGATATCCTCATTGTAAAAGTCGCTTGCCTCAATTCGAATCCAACCATAATCAGTTGTCCCCAGAACGATTCTGATTGCATCTAAAATGGCCGACTTCCCTGAATCATTTTCTCCAACTAATACTGTTAATCCAGGATTAAATGGAATCACATGATCAGCATTATCAAAGCATCTAAAATTGCGGATGCATAATGAAGACAGGTACATTGGCTCTCCACTCCTCCAAGTAATAAAACTTGATAACAATTTTATTGGAGACGATTTTCTCTGAGTAAATTGGGGTCGGCAATTTGCTTATCAATAGGGGCAAATGATAGCTTCATGGTTACCCATTATCTGATAGGTATCTAATTGCCCTTTATTTTTAATCTGCTTATGCTCTAGATAATTATCTACAAATGTCTTTTGCAACTTAACACAGCCTTTATATTTTTCATTGCTGAGAATCTTCCACAGAGTTTCTTTGCTCCAGACTTTTTTGCCTTTTGGCGAAAGGATCCCCATATCCTCCAGATATGCAGATATCCTCGCAAGACTGACTCCCGATGCGGCCATATCATAAATCAAGCGGACAATCTCTGCCTGCTTCTCATCAATAACGAGTTTTCCATACTGATCATGGGTGTATCCATAACATATCCGCTGGTAGTATTTAGAATCAGGATTACTAAATGATTTTCGTAGTCCCCACTTGATATCCTCACTTTTTGAAAAGCTCTCCTCCTGCGCTCTGGCGCAAATCAACGTCAGTATAAACTCAGAACTTTCATAGAGTGAATGGATATCCTCTTGCTCAAAATAGATGTCAATGTTCCGCCTTCTCAGCATCCGAATCGTTTTTAAGGCGTCAACCGTGTTACGAGCAAAACGATGGGCAGATTTCGTGAGAATCATATCAACCCGACCCCGCTTACAGGCCGACAGTAATGACTTAAATTTGCTCCGCCCCTTTATCCGCGTTCCGCTACCTATATCAGAATATACACCGGCGAACACCCAACTTGGATTTTGTTTAATATAATCCTCATAATAGTGTTCTTGTGCCATTAAACTGGATTGCTGTTCAGCCGCTCGGGTACTGACCCGGCAATATGCTGCTACTCTTAGCTTTTGTGGAGCTTTACTATTTGGAATTATTCTTGTAGCGCTCATATGTCCCTTTCTTATCTTTCGTGAGAGCGACATCTGCGTTTTTTCTCAATTTGGACAAGATCATACAATTCCTCTGTGATAATCGCCGGATGATGGTTCATCATGACAGTTTTAGTATTCAAATCATTGTTTTTGACCTGCATTCCGTTTATGAACTGAGTTTTTCCCAAAATAACGTCACCAAGATATTTCTCGTTCGCTCCTGTCAAGCATGGACCCATAGTTTTTTGTAAACATTTTGTGAATAAGCAAGAATTGGGGAGCTTTTACATGGAGTAATGTCGAAGGAGATATACAGTGTTTTGAGCGCGCCAACTGTCTACATCCTAATAATGAGGAGTTATCTCATTCTCTGCTTGCTCTCATTAGTTGGTACAGTATCTCTGTCGTGGTCTGTGCGACTGTACCATCAGCACAAATCACTTCCACAAATTGATCTTCGAGCCAGCGCAGATAAGCGTCTCCCTTTACAACATCTCGCCCAAGGCGGGAGAGGTCTGCCATCAGCAGAACATCAACTTTACCAGTAGCTACTGCGTTGGAAACTTCGGACAGCCCCCTACGGAAAAAGTCAAACCCACTGGCCTGTTCAGCGGTAGTTCCCACAATCTCAAAGCCATGCTGTTCAGCATAATCCTCTAAAGTGGTCTGCTGAACTGCCAGTGCATGGGCATCAGGGTACGCAACTCTGCAATAAATCCACGCTCTTTTCTGCTCCATTCCAATCACCTCCTAAATACCCAGCAGTAATAAGTGCCTGTAGCTCATCCTGATAGTTCCACTCAATTTCTACTCTATGATCCGGGAAAATGTGAATCACAGTCAAGACATCTGCAACAACTTCATCCGTGAGTTCCTGAACGGCAGTGTACTTCTTAAAAGCATCTACAAAGGGGTTCTGCAACCGAACTCCATCACTGCTGGATTCTAACTCTGCTTTCAATAAAGCAATCTTATCGGACAAACCATTGATGACTTCTTTGATACTGGCCCTTTGAGAGATATACTTTGTCTTGTCAATCTCTCCCAAAGCAAACGACTCATAAATTTGGTCTGTCAGATGCTTTTGCTGGTCAAGTGCATCCCGGAGATTACTTATCTGTTTGAGGATAGCATGGGGATCTCTTTTATCCTGGTGATGCTGTGCATCCCAAACCAACGAAGCATCGACCGCAAGAGCCGCCCGCAGATGGATGCCATTCAGAATAATTTCCCAAAGATCATGCTCTGATATTTGTACCTCTGCACAGGGACTTGCATCCGTCCACTTTGAAGCGCGGCAAAAAAAGTAAGGGTTCTTTGTTTCTACCCGCATCATGGCAAGGCCACAGATACCACACCGAACTTTTTTTCGCAAAGGCCGGTAGGCAGAAGAGACGTTCCGCTCCACATACTCTTTCAGAGCGGCCTGCGCCCGATCAAATTCTTCTTGCGTGACAATGGCCTCATGGGTGTGTTCCGTGATGATCCAGTCCTTTTTGCTGACCTTAACGCTGTGTTTTTGACCTATGATATCATAATAGCGTTTCCCAAAAATGACTTTACCCAAATATCGTTCATCTCGAACAACTCGGATAATAGCAGCGTCTGTCCAGGAGTTTTCTGCCTGCACGTTATTCCATGACTTTTGCGTACAACCTGCGGCAATTTTATAAAGCATGGGCGTCAACACGCAATCCCGATTCAGTGCTTTCGCTGTCTGCCTTGCGGAGTGTCCATCCCCTACCATCAGGAAGATGCGGTGCACAACTTCAGCAGCAGGAGGGTCAATGAGCAGGTGGTTTTTATTCTGCGGATCTTTGACATACCCATACGGTGCATAACGAGACACAAAATCGCCTCTCTGCGCCCGCTGTCGCTGCGCGCTCCGCACCTTGCGAGATAAATCCCGGCTATAGAGGTCGTACAGCAATGCCCGGAAAGAAGTATCCAGATTGTCCACGTCCATAGGCCGTATGCTGTCGATACCGTCATTGACCGAGATAAAGCGCACCCCGAGAAAAGGGAAAATACGGGAGATATAGTTCTCAACGGTCAGATAGTCTCTCCCCAAACGAGATAAATCTTTGACAATCACGCATTGAATTTTACCCTGCCGTACTTGGGCAAGCATATCTTGGACAGCCGGACGCTCAAAGTTTTTTCCGCTCCAGCCGTCATCGCAAAACTCTACCACCTCCGCATCCGCAAACTCCGGGATTTTTTTAAGATGTGCATTCAGGAGATCCCGCTGGTTTGATATGCTGTTGGATTCTGTTTTTTGAGTGTTCTTCAAATCCACGTCCTCAGAGGACAGCCGCAGATATTCCGCAATCACATAAATGCTCATTCCAGCACCGCCTCTCCATCTTCCTTCAAAAGACGAAGCAAAGCACCATATTCATCCCGGAAACGCAGTGTAATAAAAACGTGGCTGTCCCTATCAATCTCTATCCGCTCGATCAGTGCATGGGCCATTTCCTTCGTCAGCTCCAGCTCACACGCATACCGTTCACAGGTAATCAGCCATGGATTTTCTGCGGCTTTCTTCCGTTCATTTTGCTTTTGCTGTTCGGCGGCAGCCAAGCGGACTTTTGCGTTTTCTATATCCCGTTTATAACGGCACCGAAGTTCCATATACTCTTCTTCCGACATCAGGTGATCTACATAGTTTTGGTAGAGGCTTTCGTAGAGCATTTTAGCCCGCTCCAGCGCACTGTTCGCGTCAGTAATTTCCCGTTTGACCGCATCTTCATGGTCAACCGCTTTGGAGGAACAGCTATACTTTTCCGTTGCCATCTTCAAATTCCCAGCTAACGCAATCTCTCGCTGTAAAGTGTCCCACAGAATTTCCAGCAGAGTTGTTTCTCTGAGGTACTTTTTGGGGCATGAGGCCGGGTTTTCCGAATGCGTCAGACAGATGTAGGAGTAGTACCGATGCCCACACCGTTCTGACACGTTCTTGTAACGGATCATCGGTTTTTTGCAGTCCGCACAAAAAACCAGTCCCCGGAGGATGTGGGGAATATGTCCCAGATTATCAAAGCGACCAATTCGCTCCTGGTGAGTAGCACGGCATTGCTCAGCCATCTCTTGAACAATGCGGAAGGTTTCTTCATCAATAAGCGGTTCGTGCGTATTGGGGACAATGACCCACTCGGACTTTGGACGCTTACACAGCTTTTTCCCTTCGGGAAGGCTGTTGTAGGTACGCCCCTGCACCATATGTCCAAGATAGGTCTCACTTTGAAGGATTATCTTAATGATAGGAACGTGCCAAACTGAATTGGCATAGCGTTCTGCCTTAACCTCCCCTCTCATGTAGTGGTATCGAGATGGGGATGGTATCCCCATCTCATTTAGCTTGCGAGCGATTTGCAGATAGCTGACGCCGGATGCCCGCCATTGGAAAATCATCCGGACGATAGGGGCGGTTTCTGCGTTTAATTCCAGCTTATGATTGTCTGCGGCGGACTTCTGGTATCCGTATGGTGCCCAGGACCCAATGAACTCCCCTTTACGCTGTTTCGTTGCCAAAGCTGAGCTGGACTTTCTGGAGATGTCCCGGCTGTAAGCACCGTTGATGATATTTTTCAGCGGTACAATATAGCCATCGGCATTCCGTTCAGCGGTCAGAGTGTCAAAACCATCGTTGACTGCGACAAATCTTACATTCAAAAAGGGGAAAATCCGTTCCAGATAGTTGCCGGTTTCTAAATAGTTTCTCCCGAATCGGGATAAATCCTTGACAACCACACAGTCAATCCGGCCCTCCCGAATATCAAGCATCAACCGTTCAAATTCCGGCCTTTCAAAATTTGTACCAGTCCGTCCGTTATCGCAGTACATACCGCAGTAGGTCATATCCGACTGGCTTTCAATGTACTTCAAAACAAGGTCTCTCTGTGCGTAGATTGTATCTGCTCCCGGCTTGCCGCTGTCTTCCACGGAAAGGCGGATATAGCCGCCAGTCCGATAGACCCGGGCCGCAGAAGCGGAGGGTTCTTCTATTGCAGGCTGCACATAGTTGACCTTGCGTTTCGTCCGTGCCACGTCAGCCCACCTCCTGTTCGGAATGTGCCTGACGGGTAGCCAAGTCAACCAGCCAATGGTACTCGTTCTGCCAGCGGAATACGATTTCAACGGTATGATCTTTGCACAGCATAATGCGCTCAATCAATGTCACAACGACGGCCCTGTCCAGTTCTGTAACATTCTGGTACTTACGAAACTGTTTCATCCATTCGCGGTTCTCAGAAGAACCGGCCAGTTCTTGACGCATTTCCTCTCGGATGCCATCCGCCTGATTCTCGGCCTCTTGCCGGCGGCGGGTGTACTTCGCTTTCAAGTCCTTGTAATCGTCTCGATCAATGATGCCATCAGCCAGATTCTCATAAAGAGACTGCAAAAGTAACTGGGCTCGATCAATTTCCTTGCGTTTCTGGTCGAGCCGCTTTTGTAGCCGTTGCATACCAGCCTGTCGGAGCTGCGCCGTATCGGTCATCTTCAGCAGGTCAGACAAGTCAATTACGTTACTGATTTGCTGTTTCAAAGAATCCAGCACGATCTCGTTCAGGGTAATGTCCCGCAGGCGATGGGCTGAGCAGCAGGTCTTGTCCTGTTTATGGGCAGAGCAGATATAGTACACATATTTTTTCTTTCCCGATGACACGGTTTTTCGTACCATAGAGGCACCGCACTCCCCACAGAACAAGAGGCCGGAGAAAAACTCAACCGCCGCTCCACCAACGCTGGTACGTGTATCCAGAGCCAGCACTCTTTGGATAGTTTCAAAGTCGTTGCGCTCAATAATTGCGTCATGGTTATTCTCCACGATAGCCCACTCTGACCGTGGACGGTTGACCTGACGTTTGACCCGATAAGTTGGGGTCGTCACACGCCCCTGCTCCAGTGTCCCGATGTAAATAGGATTTTTTAATATCCGCAGGATTGTCTTGGCACACCAGGCGGAGTCTGCTTTTTTACGAAATTTCGTCTGGTAACGCATACCCTGAGAGGTTTTGTAATCCATCGGCGTTGGAACACCGGCGGCGTTCAGCCTATCGGCAATATCCTGTGTGCTAATTCCATCCAGTTTCCACTGAAAAATATCCTGTACCACACTGGCAGCTTCTTCGTCAATCAGCAGGCGGTTGTGGTCTTCCGGGTCCTTCCTATATCCATACATAGGGAAAGCTCCGATAAAATCCCCATTCCGGCGTTTGATATCCAAATGGCTACGTGTCTTGATGGAAATATCCCGGCAGTATGCCTCATTCACGAGGTTTTTGAAAGGAACAATCAGTTCATCCGACTCTGGATTGCGATGCAGACTGTCGTAGTGGTCATTGATAGCAATAAACCGCACACCGAGGACGGGAAAAATTTTCTCAATGTACGTTCCTGCTTCCAAATGGTCACGGCCAAAACGGGATAAATCTTTAACGACGATGCAGTTAATCTTTCCCGCCTTAATGTCTGCCATCATCTCCTGGAACGCGGGCCGCTCGAAATTCGAGCCGGTATAACCGTCATCCACTTTCATTCCGCATTCCCGGAGATCCGGGGCGCGGCGCAGATAGTCACGGATTAACTCTTTCTGACCCCTGACGCTGTTGCTCTCCTCTTTATCACCGTCCTCGCGGGAGAGCCGGACATACCCGTAGGTATTCCATACTTTCATTGTGTTTTCAGGCATAAGAAAACCTCCCTGTCTAAAGGCACAGTAAGCCCTTGGACAAGCGGGAGGTACTGATTCAATTCACCTATGTGTTTCTATTATATCAGCCCGTCCCCCGTTTGTCCAGAAAAATTTTCAGCATTTAGACCGTATGTAGCTAAGCAGCCGGTCTTCCAGTGTAACATCTGTTTCCGAAAAGCTGATTTTTACGATATACTTTCCGTGCCGGTAACAGTAAGGGTTTCCAATCTGCCGAAGAAAGTCCAGCATCCTCTCTTGCTTGGGAAGTTCTGTTTTTATCTGCACATCCCTAATATCATGCAGGGTTTCTGGATCAACCTTATGAACATCCACAGTCCGCATGGCCTCAAGATCCCGCTCCGTGGGCAAAGACTGCTCCATTCAATGCACCTCCTATCATCGAATTTTCGTTCCGTTAAAAATTACTGTATAGGTAATCTGGCCGTCTTGCTCTTCCTTGTCCATTTCCACCATATGATAGCTCCAACCGTTTAATTCAAAATCCCTTGTGGAAATATAGGCCGGATCATCTGTGGAACTAAGCTGGTAAATCTTCCGAATTTGCATCTGGTCAAAATCACCGACAGTATAAGACTCTACTTGGTCGGGGGTGTAGTGGAATTGTTGTTCTCTATTGTAATATAGGGCCTGCTCCGCAACTTCGGCAAACAATAAAGCAGAAATAAGAGACAAAGCAGAGCGAGAGAGACCCTCAGCGACCTGGAAAGGTTCGAGAGCAGCAGGGCAACGCCAATCATACAGACAGCGGTTTCCTGTAGGTGTGCCATGACGCGGTCCAGGCCGTAAACGGTCTTGACCGTCCCGAAAACACCCTCCACAGTATTGCGGTCGCAGTTGTCCTGATATTCCAATTTCTTCGCTAGGCGGGACAGGCCGGGAGTTTTTGGCGGCTTTCCCAGGGCCGGACCGGACAACCGGATGCCATGCTCTTTGCAAAAGGCCAATGTCTGGCGGCTGCGGTAGATTTTATCCGCCAGAATGCGTTCCGGATAACAGCCATAGCGTTCCCGATACCGGGCTACCGCCCGCCAGAGACCTTCCGATTCGTTGAAGGGCTCGAAGTCCAGCCGTTCGATCCTGGCATAGCCATTCACCAGGCTGATATGCAGTTTTGAGCCAAACTCGGTGTTGGCGTGGGCTTTTCCCCGCACGATGGGCCGGACCCAGGGCTGGGCCAGACTGACGATGCGCTGGGGAATACTGTGGGTCCTGGATTCAAACATGAGGCGCTGCTGCTCGTAGACAGTAGTGACGATATTCAAACGGTCTGCCTGCTTTGAAGACAATTTTGCGCCAGTTTGAACCAATTGAGCGATATAACCCATATCCCGGCGGATGTATTGCAGCTGTTTGCGTATCCCTGAACGGATCGCTTTCCCACTGCGCTTCTTGCTTTTGGACAGACGCAGATAGTCCTTCCGGGCGCGCTTGCGGTACATCCGGGGCTTCTTCTGTCCTGCCG
>OFHN01002107.1_pt1 | contig 12461 bp, 13 predicted proteins | sample 1521321 | NCBI WGS metagenome assembly OFHN01 (sample SAMEA3504130, study PRJEB24116) | mouse gut metagenome | biome: mouse gut; feature: mouse-associated habitat; material: faeces | place: Denmark | collected 2011
GTCAGCATCCATTTGGCGAATGCCGCGAGGGTCACATACCCCGCTGCTTGCAGCGTTACAAGCTTGATGCCCCGTTGCTTGCAGCGGGGTTGTTGACTTGATTGTGTGACGGAGCGGGATTTCGGCAGTAAGCCCGACGGCTGCGTTCACGGACATACCGGATTGCAATGAAACTCCCGTAGATTTCTGCGGAGACAGCATATGTTAAAATATATATATCAGGATTTATTATCCGTAGTGAGGTTCCTGCCCGGTGCCGTGGCGATGGGGGCGATAGTTTCCGCCGCTGTTTTTTTGGCTGCCGATAAAATGCGCAGGGGAAAAAGGCGGGCACTCATGCTGCCCATGATACTGTTCTGGATTTACCTTTCTGTGATGTTGATTATCACTTTTTTTTCCAGGGAAAGCGGAGTCCGTCAGGGGATGGATCTGGAACTGTTTTCTACATGGGGGATTAATGAAAGGAACAATGCATATGTGGTGGAAAACGTGCTTTTATTTATTCCTTACGGTTTCTTAAGTCCCTGGGCGTTTAAAAGGCTGAGGGGCATTTTCCGCTGCGGAGCTGTGGGTTTCCTGACCAGCCTGGGAATAGAGTTTCTGCAGCTGGCAACGCGGCGGGGCTATTTTCAGATAGACGATATTCTGACCAACACATTGGGAACCATAATCGGATATCTGCTTTTCCTCATCTGCTTCCCGGGGGCGCAGAGGAAAAGGTGAAGGCGGGCACCCGTTTCTGCCGGGCCGGGAAACCCGGACGGCTTGGAGGGACCGCTAAGCGGACAGATAGGTACGCATGGCGCGCAGCGCGTTTTTTTCCAGGCGTGATACCTGTGCCTGGGAGATACCGATGGATTCCGCCACTTCCATCTGGGTTTTCCCCTCAAAGAAACGCAGGGAAATGATCTCATGCTCCCGGGGGTTCAGGCGCTTCATGGCTTCGCTGAGAGAGAGGTGTTCTACCCAGGTTTCTTCCTTATTTTTCTTGTCGCTGATCTGGTCCATGACATAGAGGGTGTCTCCGCCGTCTGTGACAATGGGTTCATAGAGGCTCATGGGATTCTGGATGGCATCCAGGGCATAGGCGATGTCTTCCTTGGAGACGCCGATTTCGGTGGCGATTTCTTCCATGGAAGGCTCTTTCAGGTTCTTTCTGGTGAGGCTGTCTCGGGCATAGATTGCCTTATAGGCGGTGTCCTTCAGGGAACGGGAGACACGCAGGCTGCTGTTGTCCCGCAGGAACCTTCGGATTTCTCCGATAATCATCGGAACCGCGTAGGTGGAAAATTTTACATTCAGCGAAGTGTCAAAATTGTCTATGGCTTTGATGAGTCCGATGCAGCCAATCTGAAACAGATCGTCCACATTTTCGTTGCTGGAAGCAAAGCGTTTGATAACGCTTAAAACCAGACGCAGGTTTCCCTCGATATAAGCTTCCCTGGCCTTTTCATCGCCGGCTTCTATCTGCCGGAACAGAGCTTCCTTTTCCTCGGCCTTCAAAAGCGGAAGCTTTGATGTATTTACGCCGCATATTTCAACTTTACCCTGTGTCATATCTTCCTCATTTCCGCACGGATTCCGCGCTTTGGATTATAGTGGTAGTATGTGCCTGAAGTCGAAAAATATTCAGATTATTTTTGGTCTCATTTTTCGGAAAACAGCATATTTCTAATAACAAGCGAAGAGATTGGGAGATTTTTTTAGATGCTTTTTTCCGAATTCAAAAATAAAGACGTGATTAATATGAAGGATTGCAGGAAACTGGGGAGAGTGTGCGACCTGGAGTTCGACCCCTGCAGCGGCTGTATCTGCAAGATTATGGTGCCCGGGTGCAACCGGTTCCTGGGTTTTCTGAACTGTGAGCCGAATATCGTGATTCCGTTTAAAAATATCAGGCAGATCGGACCGGACATTATTCTCGTTGACATTCACTGCTGAATATGGTACGTTAGAAAAGATATGAAAAACCATTAAGAGATACCGCACTGTACAGGCAGGTGTGCAGGGAAAAAGGAGGCAGACCTATGAAATGTCCTTTTTGCAGTCATGAGAATACCAGGGTGATAGATTCCAGGCCTACGGAGGATGACAATTCCATCCGCCGCAGGCGGGCCTGTGATGAATGCGGAAAGCGCTTTACCACATATGAGAAAATCGAGAGTATCCCGCTGATTATCATTAAGAAAGACGACAACAGGGAAGTCTATGACCGCTCCAAGGTGGAAGGCGGGCTGTTCCGCGCCTGCCATAAGCGCCCGGTGAGCGCCCAGCAGGTCACCATGCTGGTGGACGAGGTGGAGAACGAGATATTCAGCCGGGAGGAGAAGGAGATTTCCAGCAGGATGATCGGGGAAATCCTCATGAATAAGCTGAAAGATCTGGACGCGGTGGCATATGTGCGCTTTGCTTCGGTTTATCGAGAATTTAAAGATGTAAATACATTTATGGATGAGTTGAAAAAGCTGCTGGAGTGAGGCAGGTTTTATTTTCCGCACGAGAAAACAGGGTTCAGGAGGACAGAAGGCCGGGCATATACGGGCAGCCTTTCGGATGTGTAAAAGCCAATAAATCGGTGGTATATTGCGCCGGATTTATTGGCTGTTTTGTGTGTGGCGTAATGATTACCGTACGGATTTGACAGAAGTGCGGTATGAACCGGCCCAGGACAGACAGGCTTGCGGGGGCGGCTCAGGATTTTTGCATTTCTTTCATTAAAAAGCGGTAGAGGCAGCCCAGGTAAAGCACCCCAAGGGTGAGCTGGCTGGCCAGAAGGCCCCATAGGTAGCCTGTGATGCCGTAGCGGGGCACGGCCAGAAATACGAAGCCCAGGCGGAGGAGGAGGCAGACCACATTCATGACGAAGATGTGGCCCGCCAGGCCCAGTCCCTGGAGGATGCTGGACAGGGTGGTGTCCAGATAAAGGAAGGGACAGATGAATCCCAGGGTGCGGATGAAGTATCCCGCCAGGGGGCTGCCGAAGAGGGCGGTTCCGGCCCACTTTCCCAGGAGGACAAAGACGCCCATGCAGCAGATACCCATGAGCCCGCAGTATTTTACCGTGCGCAGGGTTGTTTTGCGGACGGTGTCCATGTTGCCCAGGGCGTAATTCTCCGAGATGATGGGGAGCAGGAGTACGGCTACGGAACTGGTGAGGGCGTTCGGAAAGAAGATAAAGGGCATGGCCATGCCGGTGAGGACGCCGTAGACGCTTAAGGAGGTCACATTGTCGTAGCCGTAGGCTTTCAGCCGGGCCGGAATGGACACGGACTCTATACTCTGCAGGAGGTTCAAAACAATACGGTTAGCCGTCAGGGGCAGCGCCATGGCCAGGAGCTTTCCGCAGAGAGACCTTATGGAGGAGGGCCGGCAGCAGGAGCTGTTTTTTCCCTCTGCCCTGACGGCTGCAGCGGTCATCAGCATGGAAAAGAATTCCCCCGTGGTAAGGCCCAGTACGGCCACGCTGATGGAGGGTGCTTTCCCCATCGACAGCACATAACCGGATACGATGTATACACATCCCACACGGGTGATTTGCTCCAGGAGCTGGGCGCCGGCGGGTATTCCTGCTTTTTTTATACCATAAAAATAGCCGTTGATGCAGGAATGCACAGCGGATAAGGGCACGGAAAAGGACAGGATGCGCAGCATGGAGGCAGTGCGCGGTTCCTGCAGAAGATGAAGGGCTATGGGCTCCGCGGAAAAGAAGAGTACTGCATTGCAGAGGAGGGAAAGGGGCAGGGAGATGCCAAGTCCCATCCAGAGAGGCGCCAGAGCAGGGCTTTTCCGGGTGGCTGCCTGCTCCGCCACAAGCTTGGAGATGGCAGTCTGGTATCCCGCTGCGGTCAGGGAGAAGGACAGGGAGAGAACCGGGCTTAGAAGCTGGTAGATTCCCATGCCTTCTTCGCCGAACAGGCGGGAGAGATAGATGCGGTATAAAAAGCCGATGAGCCTGGTGAGGATGCCGGCGGCGGTGAGGATAAAGGTGCCCACAATCAGGGGATGCTGCTGTTTTGTTTTCATATATCAGGGAGACCTTTGTTTTTCCCTATTATATTCTTTGGGGAAGGTTGACAGAACTATTTGCGGATGATATACTTTTGAGAAATTCCTAGTTATAAGGTATGGATTGGCGGCCGTAAGGCGCGCCGCGTGTGCAGGCAACAGAGCGCTGCAAAGCTGCCGGAATCCGGTATGCTGCCGGATGGCATACTGCACAATCCGGACACCGCACCGAGAGGAAACCCGGGGCGGTGTGCCGTTTGCCCGTGGAATGCAAAATCGCCGTTTTCAGAACGCCGGTTGATATATTAGGAAGGGGTTGAAAGGAGAGCATACAATGATATATTTGGATAACGCAGCGACTACAAAGACCGCGCCGGAGGTGGTAGAGTCCATGCTCCCGTATTTCGGGGAAGCCTACGGCAATCCCAGCGCCATATACGCCCTTGGAGCTGCCGGAAAAAAGGCCGTAAATGAAGCCAGGAGGGCCATAGCATCGGTGATCAATGCCAGGCAGGAGGAAATTTACTTTACGGCAGGGGGAACGGAGGCGGACAACTGGGCTTTGAAGGCCGTGGCAGAGAGCTGTCAGGAGAAGGGCAGGCATATTATCACCACAAAGATAGAACACCATGCCGTCCTCCATACCTGCCGGTATCTTGAGAAAAAAGGCTTTGAGGTGACTTATCTGGATGTGGACAGGGACGGGCTGGTAGATGTGGAGGAACTGAGGGCCGCAATCCGGCCGGACACGATTCTGATCAGCGTTATTTTTGCCAACAATGAGATTGGCACCATAGAACCCGTCGGGGAGATCGGCGCCATTGCCAGGGAGAGAGGGATTCTGTTTCATACGGATGCGGTCCAGGCCTTCGGACAGATTCCCATAGACGTGGAGGAGCTGAAGGTGGATATGCTGAGCGCCAGTGCCCACAAGCTGAACGGACCCAAGGGCGTGGGCATGCTGTACATCCGCACGGGGCTGAAGCTTCGTTCTTTTATCCACGGCGGGGCGCAGGAGAGGAACAGAAGAGCCGGTACGGAGAACGTGCCGGGTATCGTTGGCTTTGGGTCCGCTGCCGAGCGGGCGGCCAGGCTGATGGAGGAGAAGGGAAGAAAGGAAAGGGAACTGCGGGATTATCTGATACGGTGTATTGAAACACAGGTTCCCTACTGCCGGTTAAACGGGCACAGACAGAAGCGGCTGCCGGGAAACGTGAATTTCTCCTTTCGATTTATAGAGGGGGAGTCCCTTCTGATTATGCTGGACATGAAGGGAATCTGCGCTTCCAGCGGTTCCGCCTGTACATCTGGCTCCCTGGATCCTTCCCATGTGCTGTTGGCAATCGGGCTGGCCCATGAGGAGGCACACGGTTCGCTGCGGATGAGCCTGTCGGAGGAGAACACGAAGGAGGAACTGGACCAGGTGACGGAAGCCCTGAAGGAAATTGTGGGCAGGCTCAGGGATATGTCGCCCTTGTATGAAGATTTTATGAAATCGCGGAAATCCTGAAAAGATTTCTGCCCGGAAGAGGCGGGAATATTGAATAAGGACGGTTTGGGAAAGGAAACAGGTATGTACAGCGAAAAAGTAATGGATCATTTTCAGAATCCCAGGAATATGGGAGAAATAGAGGATGCCAGCGGCGTGGGTACCGTGGGCAACGCCAAGTGCGGGGATATCATGAGGATGTACCTGGATATCGATGAAAACGGCATCATTCAGGAGGCGAAATTTAAGACCTTCGGCTGTGGGGCGGCTGTGGCTACCAGTTCCATGGCTACGGAACTGGTAAAGGGTAAAACCATACAGGAAGCCCTGGAGGTGACCAACAGGGCGGTTATGGAGGCGCTGGACGGCCTGCCGCCTGTGAAGGTTCACTGTTCCCTGCTTGCCGAGGAGGCAATCCATGCGGCGCTCTGGGACTATGCGGAGAAGGCGGGAATTGTGATTGAAGGATTGAAGAAGCCGAAGGCGGATATTCATGACGAGGAGGAAGAGCAGTACTGAGGGCTGGCGTTAAAATAGGATGTAAATCCGCATCCGGGAGGAAATGCACAATGAACAACGGGTTTGGCGGCGAGGGGAAATACAGCCTGCTGGTGGTGGAGGACGATGCCGTGATAGCAGGCGAGATGAAACTTCATCTGGAAAAATGGGGATATGAGGTGCATTGTGCGGAGGATTTCGGCAATGTGCTGGCAGAATTCGTCTTACTGTCGCCCCAGCTGGTGCTGATGGATATCGGGCTTCCCTTTTATAACGGCTATTACTGGTGCGCCCAGATACGGCAGGTTTCTCAGGTGCCCATTATCTTTGTCTCCTCCGCCGGTGACAACATGAATATCGTTATGGCGGTGAATATGGGAGGAGACGACTTTGTAGTAAAACCCTTCGATCCGGAGGTACTCTCCGCCAAGGTACAGGCCATGCTCCGGCGGACTTATGCCTTTCGCGGACAGACCAATGTAATGGAATGCAGAGGCCTGCTTCTGGATCTGACGGATGCCTCGCTGCTGGCGGAGGGGAAGAAGCTGGAGCTGACAAAGAACGAATTCCGCATTCTGCAGCTTTTATTTGAAAATGCCGGGAAGACGGTTTCCAGGGAGGCTATTATGAAGCGGCTGTGGGACAATGACTGTTTTGTGGACGACAATACCCTGACCGTCAATATGACCAGGCTGCGGAAGAAGCTGGAAGCCGCCGGAGCCGGGCAGGTCATCCATACGAAAAAGGGGCTGGGGTACATAATCGGAGAGTCGTGATTGGAGAGTGATAATGAGGCTGTGGATTCGCTATTTACAGGAAAAGAAGCTCACACTTACGCTGTATTTCCTGACGACAGGGCTGTTTCTCGCCGTGGGAAGCCTGTATCATATTGAAAATTTGGGAAAGCTCTGCTATGCCGCGGTACTTACGCTGGCGGTGTGGACAGGGGCGGGCGTCCTGGACGGTATCAAATATGTACGGCGCAGCAGGCAGCTGGAAGCGGTTTTCCGGCATTATGAGCAGTCCGGCGAAATGATATTGGGGGAGGCGGAGAAAGGGCTGAAATCTCTGGCCGATTCCATGGAGGCCGCAGAAAGCTATGGGGATGCCCAGGCATATTTCCTCAGGGCCATGTATGAGCGGCAGAGAAAGGAACGGCTGCACCGGGAGGAGAGGCTGGCGGAATCCGGAGACTATTATCTGATGTGGACGCATCAGATCAAGACGCCCATCGCGGCCCTGAAGCTTCTTTTAGAGCGCCTGGAACTTTCGGACAGGAACGGGTTCCTGATGAAGGAGGAATGTTTTAAGATTGAGCAGTATGTGGAAATGGTGCTGGCCTTTCAGCGGCTTGAGAGCATTTCCGATGATATGGTGGTGCAGCGGTGCAGGCTGGATTCCCTGGTCAGGCAGGCGGTAAAGAAATTCTCCGTCTTGTTTATCAATAAGGGGCTGAAGCCTGAGTTGGGAGAGCTGGGCTTTCAGATCGTGACGGACGAAAAATGGTTTGTCTTCTGCCTGGAACAGATTTTGTCCAACAGCATCAAGTATACGCCCAGGGGCAGTATTTCTCTTCGGGCGGAAGAGGAGGGGAAACGTGTATTGCTGTTCCTGGAAGATACCGGTATCGGCATCCGGGCGGAGGATCTGCCGCGCATTTTCGAGCGGGGCTTTACCGGGTATAACGGCAGGATGGATAAGCGCGCTACGGGAATCGGATTGTACCTGTGCCGCAGGATTTACGGGAAGCTTGGGATTACCGTGCAGGTGTACAGCGAGGAAGGGCGGGGGACCAAAGTGGTTCTGGGGATACCCTGCGCGGAGAGGGGGATAACAATCCATAAAAATCCCGGGCCTGCACTGACGCGAAGCCCGGGATCTTATTAAGGGGAGGATAGAGGCAGCCGCATGAAAGGTCATACACACCAGATATAAATTATACCTGGCTACCGGATATCCTGTATCCTGTATAGAATTTCTTAATGCGACAGCCCCAAGTATTACTCTTTTTTCTTCCGTATCATCAAAGGAGGGGGTTCCTTGACATTTAATATTGTTGCACAAAACGAGCAGATTATACTGCAAAATAAATTTTTTTTGAAAAAAATTTTTGTTGTGTTCGGAGTTAATCTGTTATATACTGGTAGAAGCGGATTCCATTTATACAGGCAATAAGGCTGGAGTACGGAGAAAGGTTTTTTGCCGCCCGGCGGGCGACGGGTTCTCCAGGGCTTCTGCAGACACTGAGGCGGGGTATTGCGCTTCGGCGGGCGGGGCGTATGCCCGTAGGAGGTATCGCGGAAAATAAAACCGGCAGCAGAGGGCCGGCAGGATTTGAAAAGGTGGTAGATATGGCGTTATTGGAAAAATGGAGAGAAATGGCATACGATGATGCAGCGGACAAGGACAGGCTGCAGGCGCTCTGGGCGGCATATTTTAAGGAAGAGAAAGATATTTATGCCCAGCTTCTGAAGAATCCGGACGAGGTGGTATGCGGTACGGTCAGAGAACTGGCCGATAAGTACCAGGTGTCCCTTATGACGATGACGGGATTCCTGGACGGGATCAACGACAGCCTGAAGGAGTCCAATCCCATTGAGGAGATGGAAGAGGATACTCAGGTAAATCTGGGATTTGAGAAGGCGCTTCTGTACAAGAACATGGTGGCAGCGGAGGCGGACTGGCTGTACAATCTGGAAGAATGGAACAATATTTTTGACGAGGACACCAGGAAGGCTTTGTATAAGGAGCAGAAGGCATCCACTACAATTGTGAAGGAGGCGAAGATCTATCCCAATGATCCGTGCCCCTGCGGAAGTGGAAGGAAATACAAAAAGTGCTGCGGTAAAAAGTAATTGACAGTTACTGTCTACAGGCAGTGAAGGGGCTGTCGCATTAAGAAATTCTACACCGGATACAGGATGCCCGGTAATCAGGCATGCCTGTATCCGGTGTCCATGACCCTTAATGCGACAGCCCCTTTTGTAAAAACAAAATCTCCTGCATCGGGAGGGAGAATCAGGAGGAAGATAAAGATGAGGAAGCTGTTGAAACAGATTAAGTGGGAGACAATGCTGACTTCATTGTTTTATATCATACTTGGGGTGGTGGCGGTGGCGCTTCCGGAGACTATGGTAAGGAGCCTTGGGTATCTGGTGGGCATACTGTTTATTCTGGTGGGGGCCGTCTCCATGATATGTTATCTTCTGCGGGATGCCGGACGAAATTATGACCGCAATGATTTTGGATACGGGCTGGTGGGAATCGCAGTGGGCGTGCTGTTTCTCTACAAGGTGGAGTGGATAACCTCGCTGGTTCCTGTGATTCTGGGGATCCTGGTTCTGGCCAGCGGCTGCGTGAAGCTGCAGCATGTGATAGATATGAAACGGCTGGAATGCGGTAACTGGATCGGCGTGCTGATTCTGGCCGTGATCAATGTGATATTCGGCGCGGTGCTGATTGCGAATCCTTTTGAGACGGTTATACGGCTGTTCCAGGTGGTAGGAATCGGCCTTATTTTCAGCGGTGTCACTGACTGCATTACGGTTATTTATGTGGCAGGCAGGATAAGGAGTTATCTGGACGGTATACAGCCGGTGGATTCCACCTTTACGGAGGTTGTGGATGTGGAGGAAGGGACCAAAGCCGGGAGAAGGCGTCAGGGCGGAGAGGAATCGGCAGCGCAGACAGAGAAGGACGGCCAGGAAGCGCCGGAAAATAAGGGTGAAGGAGCGTAAACAGTGAACATTGCATCGTTTTTACTGCCCAAGGCTGAGGTTGCGTATCTCAGGGATGACATGACACTGCGGCAGGGGCTTGAGAAGCTGCGGAGGAGCGGTTTTACGGCCATACCTGTCATTGATGTGGAGGACAGGTATGTGGGGGTTATCAGCGTGGGGGATTTTCTCTGGAATATCCTTGCGTATAATGAGACGTTGGAGGATATCACACTGAAAAATCTGGAGCATATGACGGTACGGGATTTTCTGCAGAACGGGAAGGTGAAGCCGGCCTGTATCGACACGGCCATGGAAAATCTGCTGGAGTGTGCAAAAAACCAGAATTTTGTACCTGTTATAGATGACAGAAGTGTGTTTATAGGAATCGTCACCAGAGGCGATATCATAAAGTATTTTGTGGACAGGAAGAAGAAATGACGGAATGAAGAGGTGCGGCGCTGTGGCGGATGGCTTTGGCCAGGCAGGGGCGCAGGCCGGAATTCTATGGATACACAGGAGGATATTGTGATGAAGAAACTGGAAGAATACGTGGTAAGCATACCTGATTTCCCGGAGCCGGGTATTATTTTCAGAGATGTCACCAGTGTGCTGCAGGATGCGGAAGGGCTGCGGCTTGCCATTGACACCATGCAGGAGAAGGTCAGGGACCTGGAGTATGATGTGGTGGCGGGACCGGAATCCAGAGGATTTATATTTGGAACACCCATTGCCTATAATAATAAAAAGTCCTTTGTGCTGATCCGCAAGGCCGGCAAGCTTCCCAGGGAGACGGTTTCCGTTTCCTATGAGCTGGAGTATGGCAGCGCGGTTATTGAGATGCATAAGGACAGCATCCGCCCGGGGCAGAGAGTACTGATTGTGGATGATCTTATCGCTACCGGCGGAACCACCGAGGCTATGGTGAAGCTGATTGAGAGCCTGGGAGGCGTGGTAGTGGGTATTGTGGTTCTGATGGAACTGGCAGGCCTAAAGGGACGGGAGAAGCTTTCCGGCTACCGGCTGGAGTCGGCAATCTGTTATGAGGGAAAGTAGACAAGTCCGACTGCCGGCGGGGTAAATCTCCGTGACGGTCTCCATGCGGGAGGTAAGGACAGATTCATTCGGGGAAAAGGGGTTTCGAGGATAAGTTCAGGGCAAGGATAACGGATGCAGAAAGTGTGGATGGTTATGGCAGAAGAAAAGATTGAGGAAATTTTTGATGATGGAAAGATGAGTGAGTACCATGAATTTGTGGATCCTGACAGCCTGTATCAGGAGCTGATTCATCGTGTGCAGAAATACCATCCCAGTGATGACATATCGCTGATTGAAAAGGCGTATAAGGTGGCGGAGGAGGCGCATAAGAACCAGCTGCGCAAATCGGGAGAACCGTATATCATCCATCCGTTGAACGTGGCAATCATTCTGGCGGATCTTGAACTGGATAAGGAGACTATCGTTGCGGGGATTCTCCATGATGTGGTAGAGGATACGATCATGACGGAGGAGGACCTGAAACAGGAGTTCGGGGATGATGTGGCCCTGCTGGTGGACGGTGTCACAAAGCTGGAAAAGATACCGCTGTCTGCAGGCGGGGACCAGCCTGACGAGAAGCTGGAGATGCAGGCGGAGAATCTGCGAAAGATGTTTCTTGCCATGGCGAAGGACATCCGTGTGATACTGATTAAGCTGGCGGACCGTCTCCACAATATGCGTACACTGCAGTATAAGAAGCCGGAGAGCCGGCAGCGCATAGCGAAAGAGACCCTGGAGATCTACTGCCCCATCGCACAGAGGCTGGGCATCAGCAAGGTGAAGATTGAATTAGATGATTTATCGTTAAAGTATCTGGAATCTGACGTTTATTATGATCTGGTAGACAAGATTTCCGTCCGCAAGAGCGTGCGGGAAAAGTATATTCAGAGCATTGTGGACGAGGTCAGCGAGCATATCAGGCATGCTGGAATCAAGGCCAAGGTTGACGGGCGTGTAAAGCATTTTTTCAGTATTTATAAAAAGATGAAAAATCAGGACAAGACGCTGGACCAGATTTACGATCTGTTTGCGGTGCGTATTATTGTGGACAGCGTGCGGGACTGTTATGCGGCGCTTGGGGTAATTCATGAGATGTATAAGCCCATTCCGGGGCGTTTTAAAGATTACATTGCCATGCCCAAGGCAAATATGTACCAGTCACTGCATACCACGCTGATCGGCAGTTCGGGGCAGCCCTTCGAGATACAGATCCGTACCTTTGAGATGCATAAGGCGGCGGAGTACGGGATTGCCGCTCACTGGAAGTACAAGGAAGCCTCGGACGGCAAAAAGGTGGCGGCCCAGGAGGAGGAGAAGCTGGTATGGCTGCGGCAGATCCTGGAATGGCAGCGGGACATGTCGGACAACCGGGAATTTATGAAGCTTCTGAAAAACGACCTGGATTTGTTTTCGGACAATGTGTACTGCTTCACGCCCACCGGCGAGGTAAAAAACCTGCCTGCCGGCTCTACCACCATCGATTTTGCGTACAGCATCCATTCGGCGGTCGGCAACCGCATGGTGGGGGCCAGAGTGAATGATAAGCTTGTGACCATCGATTATGAGATCAAAAACGGCGACAGAGTGGAGATTATCACATCTCAGAATTCCAAGGGACCAAGCCGTGACTGGCTGAATGTAGTCAAGAGTACACAGGCAAAGAACAAGATTAACCAGTGGTTCAAGAACGAGCTGAAGGAAGACAATATCGTCAA
>OFHN01002109.1_pt1 | contig 12452 bp, 7 predicted proteins | sample 1521321 | NCBI WGS metagenome assembly OFHN01 (sample SAMEA3504130, study PRJEB24116) | mouse gut metagenome | biome: mouse gut; feature: mouse-associated habitat; material: faeces | place: Denmark | collected 2011
CTGCCGCATCTGCTGCAGAGTTTGCCGCTGCCTGCGCCTGTCCGGAAATCTCAATCATCGCCGTTTTATCTTCTGCCGCCGCCTGAGACGCCTCTGCCGCCTTCTGGGCGCTTTCCGCGGCTTTGCGCGCTTCTTCCGCTGCCTTTGCAGCTTCCTGCGCCGCTTTTACGGCTGCCTGCGCCAGATCGTCATCCGGCAGTTCCGGTTTTTCCAGAGCCTTAAACTGGCTTCCAAGTACGCTTGCCACATAATTTAACTGAACCTGCAGCGCATTTTCGTCTGCCGCAATCAGTTTTGCGGCGTCTAAAGCTGCCTGGTATGCATTCCAGCTTTCTTCGGTATAATCTTCCGCTTTTAATTCCATGCCTTCATACCCGGCGATCTGTTCCTGTAAGGAAGCGATATCCGCGCCTTCCCTTGCCCTGACTACAAGTTCGTAAATACATGGAAGCGGTTTTTCCGGATCAAAACTCAACTTGATTTCGGTAATACTGCCGTTAATCTCAAATACGTTAAGCTGATCGTCCAGGCTGCCGACTTCTTCCCATGTGCCGTCCGTTTTCTTAACGCTTACTGCCGCTCCGCAAAGATGCTCCGCATCCTGAAGAAGCGAAATAGATTCAATATTCGTGTAAGATACCAGTTTATAAATCAAATAATCGCCTTCGTTTATGCTGTCTGCCGTTACGGCCGTCGTATAGTCTGAATCGTAAAGATTCGTAATATCATCTACCGCAAATGACGCTTCCGCCAGGACAGAAGGCTGCTTGTTATAATAAATCTCGTGTACCTGTACCCAGTTTCCGCTGGACTGTGTCGCAGAGAACCGGATGTGCCGCGCCATTTTGCCTCCGGCATTGAATTTTACGCTTGCAACCTGCTGCCCGTCAATTGTTTCCACCACATACTTATCGTATGAAATAGCAGAGCCAATCTCTTCCCATTCCGTCCCGTCTGTAGAAATCTCCAGTTTCGTTGCCGCAAAAGCGTCTATGCCTTCACTAATTCCTTTCGGATTTACGGCATAACAGATCTTTACGTCAAACAACGGAATTGTATTTTCAAAATCGGCACGCACATAATCGGAAATACGGCTTCCGTCAGAGGAATAATATTTCGTCTTAATATCCCCGTCCACAGCGTTTTGAATCGGGTTCGAACCATAAGTACCCATGTTTGTACTTGCCGTAACGCTTCCGGCATCAAAATTGGTAGAAGCGGCAAAATCGTTTATGGCTACTTCAAGCTCTGCTTCCCCGGTATTAACCACACGGACAGAAGAAGCAATCACTGCCGCAGTCGTCTTTAACACGCTGCCTTCCGCAGCTCTCTGGGTGTTTTCTTCCACAACGGTTTCTACTGTTTCCCAAACGGTACCGTTTAAGGAATACTGCAATTCAAGCGCGTCTGCCTGTGCTGTGTTTAAGCTGATTTCCGTAAGAAGCTCTTCACACGGCAGGTTAAATCCAACATATCCGCCGGCTCCTAACGTAACCTGTAAGCTGTCTACGGAGTATACGCCTTCTTCTTTTACTACGTCTTTGTCCAGTATTGTCCCGTTGTTCCAGAATACGCCGCATTCTACTTCGGGATTTTCTACTGCCATAATCAAATTCCATGCTTTATCCGGGACTGTTTCCAGTAAAGGCTTAATCTTGTGTTCGCCTACTTTAACAATGTTCTTCTTAATCGTCCCGTCTCTCTCCAGGCTGTCTACCGTAAATTTCTGGGTTTCTTTTAACTTATTGCTTAATAATTCCAGTTTCTCCAGCATGGTCTCGTGATCTTTTGCAGAAGCTGCTTCTAACGCTTCCATGCCTGCCGTACCTGCCTGCGCCAGTACTTCGTATGCGTCCAGGAACGGGTTGATCTCTTCCTGAAGTCCTTCATTCTTAAGGCTGCGCAGCGGAGCCACATCTGCCTGCATCTGATTAAATTCTTCTTTTAAAGCTGCAATCGCCTCTTCGGTTCCTTCCCCGCTTTCAACGGCTTCATCCAAAGCGGCCATTTTGTCCTGCAGATAACGGGATTCATCTACGGTAAGGCCTTCCATCTTAATATAGGAAATATTATCTGCAAAACGCTCAAATTCTTCGTTCGCTTCCGGAGCAATCCTCTGAATAGAAGTTTTCCAGCTATCCATATATTTAAAATCCGCTACGTTCCAGGAATAATCCGCTCCGGAAAATACTGCCACTTTACTTGCATCCGCCTGGGACATCGGGTTTAAGAAGAAACCGCTTATATTGTCCACATCCGTACCAAGCGCTTCTAACGGAGCCATCATCAAGTTCCCAAAGCAGTAATCATTGGTCGGATAATTCCACCATGCTGCCAAATCACGGGTAAAGATTTGGGTCTGTTCCTTCGGCCATTCAAAGCCTTCTCTCGTAATATCACCAATCGTTTCCGCACCGGTCCACATAACGACTACGTCTTCATGCAGATCCCTTAAGAACGGTTTGAAATAAGTCTGCATATTCGGTCCCCAGGCATTTGCATACCGGGTTCCTACAACAATAAGCGGTTTCACATCGCTTTTTGTCTTGACAAACTCTTCATCTACCCTGTTGATTACACTGACATGCTGCGGCCCGCTGTAACCGCTGGCTAAGTCGTCGTACGAAACGCCAAACTGCCGGACGCCCAGCTCATACAGCTGTTCAAACTTTGCGATCAATGCGTCAAAATCAGCGTCTGTATTGTAATTATAACCATTCCCCGGATGAACGTTCCAGCAAAAACTCATATTGTTCTTATCCGCTTCTTCTGCAAGCTGACGGATCTTTTCTGCTTCTTCCTCCGGATACGGTTCACGCCATCTGTCCTTATGATATGGATCGTCCTTCGGCGCATAAATATAAGTGTTCATTTTCAGCTTGGAGGTTTCCTGTATAATACTCAGCCTGTCCTCATAAGACCACGGGAACCCATAGAAGCCTTCCACAATACCACGCAGCTTCACGCTCGGGTAATCATAAACCGTAACCTGTGCAAAACCGCCGTTTTGCGTCTTCTGATCCAGAATCTGCTGTAATGTCAAAACGCCATAGTAAGCGCCTTCTTCGTCGGCTCCCGTAATCGTAACTTTTCCTTTGGGATTCGTATCAATTTCAGAAGTCAGCACATATCCCTGCTCTTCTTCCAGAACATGCTCGCGGTCATTTACATCCGAACATACCTCACAGTGATCTTTATCGGAAGTAATAAAGATAACCGCTCCGTCCTCCGGTATCTGTTCGCCCTGCTCATATGTAATTTCTTCGGCTTCAAGCGTTTCTTTTAATCTCAGAAGCGTATTTGCAGTCTGCGTACCATGTGAAACCACCGTCACTTTTCCGTCGAACGCCATTCCGTCTTCCGGATCAAACGTCAGTTTATGCGGCGTCGGATAAATATCCGCTTTTACAATATCTTCCGAAAGCACCGGAATCTTCTCTAACGCATTGTATTTGTCTGCCAGTTCGCCCGCAGCGGCATTGATCTGGATCTGCAGTGGATTTTCTACCGCCGCAGCCTTTTTCGCCGCCTCCAAAGCCGCTTTAAACGGCCTCCAGCTCTCTTCGGTATATCTTCTGGCTTTTAAGGCAGAATACTTTTCAATCATCGTATCCAAGCCGCTCTTATCTATACCATCTCTGGCTTTAACCAGGATTTCATAGAGGCATGGCAGCGGTTTTTCGGGATCAAAGCTAAATTTCACTTCGGTAATACTGTTGTTTACCTCAAAAATATTGACTCTCTCATCCAGCGCCCCAATCTCACTGTAAGTACCGTCGAAATTTTTTACGCTTACTTTTGCGCCGCAAAGCTGTTCGGCGTCCTGAAGAACCGTAATGGATTCCACATTGGTATAAGACGTAAGCTTATACGTCAGATAATCGCCTTCTTCGATACTATCCGGTGCAACTGCGGTTGAGAAATTGGAATCGTACAGCTTACCGATATCATATACGTCAAAAGACGCTTCCGCTAAAACTGCGGGATTCTGGTTGTAGAGCACTTCATAAACCTGTACCCAGTTGCCGCTGGATTTAGCAGCGGAAAACCGGATATGGTTTACCACTTTGCCGCCTGCATTGAATTTGACAGACGCCACCTGCTGCCCGTCGATTGTTTCCATATCATAATTCACATAATCAATGGCGGAGCCTATCTGTTCCCAGTTTGTCCCGTCTGCGGAAATTTCAAGTTTTGTCGCTGCAAATCCGTCTACGCCCTCGCTTACGCCTTTCGGATTTACGGCATAACAAATCTTCAGATCGTACAGCGGGATTTTATGCTCCATATCCACACGGATATAGTTGGAAGTGTTTGCCCCTCCGTAAGAATAAAATTTGGTCGCCATATTTCCGTCAACAGCATTCTGGATATTGTAGTTTTCATATGTCCGCAGGTTTGTACTTGCCGTCAGCCTGCCGGCGTCAAACCGGGTCGACGCGTTAAAGTTACGGATTGTAACTGCAAGCTCCGAAGCCCCTTTGTTGACGGCCCTGACATAGGATGCAAGCACCGGAACCGTCGTTTTCAGCGCGCTGTCTTCCGACGCCGCTTTTGCAGCGGGAGTTTCGCCCTGCTCTATTTCGGTTTCTGCGGTTTCCCATGATACGCCGTTTACGGAATACTGGATTTCCAAAGCGTCCGCCTGAGCCGAATTGAGGCTGATTTCAGGAAGAATGGAAAGAGCCGGAAGGCTGAATCCAACATATCCGCCTGCTTCCAGCGTAAGCCCAAGTTCTGCTACGGAATATACGCCGTCTGTAAACGCCACTTCTTTGTCTGCAAATGTCGCGTTGTTTGAAAATACGCTGCTTACTACTTCGGGATTTGACGTCGACATCAGCAGGCTCCACGCCTGGTTGGATATGTCTGAAAGTAAAGGCTTAATCCGCTTTTCGCCGACTTTTACCACATTCTCCTTGGTTTCCCCGTTGCCTTCCAAGCTTTCAATGGTAAACGTTCCGGCCTCCTCTAATTTGGCCTCCAAAACATCCAGCTGTTCAACCATAGCCTGGCTGCTGCCGTCCGCGGCTGCAATAATCGCATCCATCCCCGCAACGCCCGCAAGCGCAAGCGCATCATATGCGCCAAGGAACGGATTGATCTCTTCCTGCAAATTAGCGTTATGAAGCGAACGCAGCGCAGTTACATCTGTATGCATCACTTCAAATTCAGCCTTCATGGCCTCCGCCGCTTCTTTCACTCCGGATTTATTTTCAAACGCTTCGGTCAAAGCTGTAATCTTTTCTTCCAGATACCTGGATTCATCAAACTCAAACCCGTCTTTGATATAAGAAATATTATCCGCAAAACGCTCAAATGCCTCGTTCGCTTCCGGCGCCAACTTCTGAATGGAAGTTTTCCAGCTCTTCATGTATTCAAAGCCAGTCACATTCCAGGAATAGTCCGCCCCGCTGAAAATGGCCACTTTACTTGCATCCGCCTGGGACATCGGATTTAAGAAGAAACCGCTTAAATTGTCCACATCGGTATCCAGGTTTTCAAGCGGCGCCATCATCAGGTTGCCGTCGCAATAATCGTTTACCGGATAATTCCACCATGCGGCCAGATTACGCTTGTACACGCCCGTCTGCTGTTTTGGCCACTCAAAAAAGTCCTTTTTGATTTCAGACATGGCTCCCTGCCCTGTCCACATTATAACAATATCATCATGCAAATCAGAGATAAGAGGCCTGAAATATCCTGTCATACTGGCTCCCCACGCATTGCAGTACCGGGTTCCCACGACAATCAAAGGCTTGACGTCGCCCTTTGCCTTGACAAAATTATCATCCACTTTATTGATCAGGTTTTTATGGTTTTCACCGCTGTAACCCCCTTCAAGGTCATCGTATGAAATACCAAACTGACGCACGCCCAAGCTGTAAAGCTGCTCAAATTTTGCAATCAGGGCATTGTAATCATTATCGTTGCTGTAATTAAAACCGTATCCTGGATGGACATTCCAGCAAAAACTCAGGTTGTTCTTGTCCGCCTGCTCTACCAGCCTCCGGATATGTTCCGCTTCCTCTTCCGGATATGGTTCTTTCCATCTGTCTTTATGATACGGATCGTCTTTGGGCGCATAAATATACGTATTCATTTTAAGCTGGGCTGATTCCTCAATCAAACTCATCCGATCTTCAAATGACCACGGATATCCGTAAAAACCTTCCACAAACCCACGCAGCTTGATGCTTGGGTAATCAGAAATTTCCGCTTTGGCAAACATACCGTCCGTATCTTTCTGTTCCAAAAGCTGCTGTAATGTTAAAACTCCATAATATGCGCCGTCCGCATCGGCTCCCGTTATGGTAACCTGGCCGTTTTGGTTTGCGCTGTTGTCTGAAGTCAGCACATACCCCTGCGCCTCTTCAAGCACGCCCTCGCTGTCCGTTACGCTTCCGCAAACCTCGCAATGATCTTTATCAGAAGTAACAAAAACAGCCGCCCGTTCTGCAGACAGCTCTTCACTTTCCTGATATGCAATTTCCTGGGCATCCAGTACAGCCTTTAGTTTCGGCAGCATCGCCTGCGACTGATCCCCATGTACTACAATGTCTACACCCCCCCCACGAAATTCATGCCTTCTGCCGGGTCAATTGTAATGTTCTGCGGTTTTGGATAAACCTCAGCCGTAACGGCGGGGGTGTTCCTTCCGTAACTTCGGCCGCCTGTACGGCCAAATCCTGCAGACCGCTCTGCGTCACGGTCAGCGACAGTGCAAAAACCGTCGCCAGTCCTGCTTTTGCCCTTCTCCTCCAACTTGCTCTCATCATTTCCTCCTTTTGTAAAATAAATCCTCAGTGCTGCTAATGGTATCATTTTATCACGATTTTTACCATCTTTCAATATTTATCCAAAAGTACCATTTTTTTATTTGAATGACAATTTCAGGGATAAAAATATCCTGTTATTAGCGTTCCAACCCCAATAGAGATGCGTTTAGTTCCTCCGTCCCCGGCGCCGCAAATCTTCCGTCCCGAAACACCCATGCCTTACTCCCATCCTTCCTTACCACCGTAATCTCCCCCAGTTCATCATAAGGTATAGTAATATCCGTATGGCAGTTCAAATAAGCCCCAGCCGCAGTTTCTTCTTCTTTCCGCAAAATCGAAACGCTGTTATCCTTCGCTACCATTTCCTTCCCGTCCGGATTAAACACCCCTGTCTCCTCCGCATGCGAATAACACGTATCCCCGATTGCAAAATGCGGCCCCGTCTTTTCCGCAATCAAAATCGGCAGCTTTTCCATAATCCCAAACGTACGCGCCATCCGGTACGCCGTCGTGTTCGTTCCAATCGCAAACTCCCCCAGCGGAAGCGACGTATGCTGCTGCATGAGGTTTTCCAGCAAAAATTTCCGGTTTTCTTCTTCGTCCGCAAAATTTGCGCATGTAAAAGACGTCACTTTCCCCTCTGCAAATTCCAGCGTCAAATCCTTATACTTCAGCCCGTTTAAATATACCTGCGTCACATGCAGGGTTCCGTTCGTCCCTTCTAAGACCGGAGAAGTAAACACCTCCCCCACCGGAATATTCACGTCCGCCACACAGTTTTCAAATGCCGTCTGTTTCTTTGGGTCGGACAACGGATATATTTTCACCCATAAATCGGTCCGGTTTGCTCCCTTTCCCGTAATGTGCACACGGTCGGCCGTATCCAGCACGTCAATCAGCTTCTGCTGCATATCGCTGTATTTCTGATAATTCAGCGTATTCAGCTTTACCGTTTCCCGGAAAATCGCTTCAAACTGCTCCCCGATTGCGGGAATCGGATAAGCAATGATTGTAAAGCTGCGTTCGTCCCCCGGAATATATGCATTCGTCAATTCCCCAAGCCGCGCAGCCTGATACACCGTCAGTTCCTTCTGCGCGCCGCTGTACGAAAACGCCTCGGGCTTTTGTACCGGCGTAAAATGCTCCTCCCCAAACGTCTCTATCACGGCCGGCCCCGCATGACGCGCCGCTTTCTTTTTATACTGCTCAAACGCCGCCTTCATCGCCTCTAGGCGGCGTTCCACAAACGCCTTGTCCAGATAAACGGCGGAGGCCGCCCTATGATCAAACGCAAACTGCGGGTTTACAAACTGCGCGCAAAAGCCCCGCCTGCGCCCGTTTCCCATGCCGAACGAAGACTGCGGGCTGCGGTATGCCGTCGCTGCAAGCCCCATCCCGTTCAAATTTTGTATGGCAGCGCGTACAATCCGTTCAAAGCCCATCGGATATTCCATACATACGGTATCCTTCTTTGCCAAATCCTTGCCCAGCTTTTCATAGCCGATGCGAAAGCCTTCTGTCATCGTATCCGCCATAGCCTTTATCTCTTCCTCCGGCAGCGTATTTAAAAACCCGGCGGTACGAATTTCGCTTTCACCGACATACTCGCCGTATCGGTAAAGGTAGCGCAAGTCGGACAAGTCCGCTCCCATCACAATTCCGGTAAAAAAATCATAGTCCGGATCTACCATGTCGCGCACCTTGTCCTCCGCAAACACCTCGCTGTAATCATGAAAAAACCAATACAAAATCTGACGGATTTCTTCCGGCGCCGTCCCTTCGCTGCGTTCAAAGCAATTATAGATCTCCACAAACAACTCCAGAAAAATCGTAACGTGCATTTTCCTGCCTTCAAACGCATATGCCGCCGCGCCGCGCAGTTCGGTATACAAAAAACACAAAAGACCGCCGTATTCCTCTCCCAAAAGCCGCACAGCAGCAGACGGATTGGCATAGCTATCGCCGTAATTCTCCTGCAAAAGTTCTCCATAAATCCTGCGATTGCACGCCTCGCATTCCGGAAGCGTCCGGTTTTCCAGTTCCCCTTCCAATGCCTTACAGAGGATTTCATCTAAAACGCAGAGAAACTCTGCCGTTTTCCTAAAATAATCCTGGTATGAACCAGAAACGCACGCATCCGTCCCAATCTCCCGGATCCGCCCGCTCACTAATTCATAGCGTTCGTTTACTTCTTCATTTCCCGCCCTAAAAATATCCTGATATCCCATATTCTCTTTCCTATTCTATAATATTTCCTTTTCCGGTATTTTCCTCAATAAGCGTCCGGATATAATCCCACAGCGTTTCGCTTCCCTCGTGGGTCGTACGGTTGCGGTTTAAGATCTGTTCTTTTTTAATTCCGTGTTCCCGCCAGCTTTTCCCACCCGAAGCATGGTTTAAAAGTACTGGCTGCACCTTGTCTAACGTATTCGCAAACTTCGCTTCCGGCGTCTCCCTCTTTTCAAACTCCTCCCAGAGCGCACGATATTCCTGCTTCTGATCTTCCGGCAGCATCCCGTAAATCCGGTCGGCGGCGCGTTCCTCCCGTATTCTCTTCGTCTTGCTCCCCTCCGTATCATAGGCATACGTATCTCCGGCGTCAATCTCCACCACATCGTGCAAAAGCACCATTTTGACGGTTTTTAAAACGTCAATCTCTTCATTGGCGTAATCGGCCAGCAAAAACGCCATCACCGCCAGATGCCAGGCATGTTCCGCGTCGCCCTCCTTACGGCTTGCGTCCGCCAGATAAGTCTGACGGACAATTTCTTTTTGTTTGTCAAGCTCCAGCAAAAACTGAAGCTGCCGTTCTAACCGTTCCATAATCTTTCCTTTCTGTAATTAATTATGCCAGAAAAAAGCCCACCGCATACAGCGCAATCCATGCGCCAGCCGCCAGTACGGAAAGCAGTATGGACGCCAGGGGGAATCCCCGGAAAGAGTCCTCCTCTCGCAAACTCCCCACAGCCAGGATAAGCGCCGCCAAGGCCGCCAACATTGCCAGTATGCCTACGCCTCCCAGATAAGCGCCCCCGTTTCCTTTCTGCCAGAATGACGACAAAACCAGATAGGCCAGCGCAAAAATGGATGCCGCTGCAACGGCGCAGGCCAGCATCCCTCTCTTCGAATGTTTTTTCCCTGTAAATTTGTTATGTTTTCTGTCTCTCATGTTATCCTCTTCCTCACAAATACATAGACGCGGTATCCTAAGAACCCCAGCATACCGCCCAGAGTATTGAGCAAAATATCATCCACATCAAAACTCCCCACCTTAAACACAAGCTGAATCGTTTCCACCAAAAGGCTAAATTCAAAACTGAACATCGTTGTAAGAGCAAACCTGCGACACTTCCCGTACAGCCATGGCAAAAACATGCCAAACGGAATAAAGGCCACGACATTTCCAACCAGATTTAAGGCGACTGACCAGAACCCGAGTGTTTTTCTGTGCACCCAGAAACGGCATATTTCTTTTAGCGGCATTAAATTATAATGGTATGTCCGTTCCGTAAAACCCCTTCCCATGCTTTCCGCAAAAAACAAAAAATAACATAAAAACGCAAGGTAAGCCGTGAACAAGAGAATTTTCAACGCGTATAATAACTTCCTGGTATCCTCTTTTTTCAAAATCCTACTTTACCCCGTACTCTTTATAGTATTCATCAATTGCTGATTTTATCGTATCGTCAATTATGATACTGCCCTGACAGGGGCGGTTATAAAGATGCTCTGTGACTTCCGCCATACTTACAATGGCGTTTGCAGGAAAACCGTAAGTTTCACGAATTTCATCCAACGCCCCTGCTTTTCCCAACAAGCCGACTTCCATCCGGTTTAGGGAAACCATTAAACCTACGATTTTCACATCTGCCTGCGCTTTTAAAATAGGATACGTTTCTTCGATGGATTTGCCGGATGTGGTCACGTCTTCGATGATTACGACACGGTCGCCGTCTTTTAGCCTGCTCCCAAGCAAGATCCCGGTATCCCCATGATCCTTTACCTCCTTGCGGTTTGAGCAATAACGTATCTCTTTGCCGTACAGCTTAGAAAAAGCGATACACGCCGCAACACAAAGCGGGATCCCTTTATATGCCGGCCCAAATAAAACGTCAAAATCCGTCCCATAATGATCGTGGATGGCTTTGGCATAAAATTCGCCTAAACGCATCAGCTGCGAGCCGGTCGTATATGCTCCCGCATTCATAAAAAACGGGGATTTGCGGCCGCTTTTCAGTGTGAAGCTGCCGAATTTTAATACGTTGCTTTCTACCATAAATTCAATAAATTCTGTTTTGTATGCTTCCATATATTCTGTTCTCCTTTTTTTTAGCTGTTTACAGGTATCCGCTTCTCTTGATCCTTTTGTTTCTGTGCCAATTTTGTGCCAATTTCCATTACCCCTGTTTTATTGTATTTTCATACTGTTTGACTCCATCAAACAATGCTTCTTGAGTAACATGCATGTATAGATCTGTAGTTAATTGCAGCTGCGTATGTCCGAGCAATGCTGATACAGTTTTTAACGGAACTCCTGCTTCTAAATATCTTGTAGCAAAAGTATGCCTAAAACAATGTGGCGTCATCTTTTCAAAAATCAAGTCCGGGTTATTCTTCTGTATTCTTTTGATTGTTCCAAAGATACATTCAGAAATAAGAAATTGTGTCGTTGGTCTATTATTTCGAGTAACAAAAACCAGATCCTCATATCCTTCCAATGCCTCTTTCCCTTTATTAATAATGCTCCGTTTTACTAATCGCTGGTTTTTTAACGCAGCAATCGCATTTTCTGTCAAAGGAATATCTCTCATCCCTTTATTTGTTTTAGCAGGATGCAGTTCAAACACATATTTTCCATCTGCATTAGAAAAGTACGTCATTGAATGCCGCACATGTATTACCTTGCTGCGGAAATCAATGTCTTCCCACTGTAGTCCCGACAATTCTCCAACCCTCATCCCTGTTTCTAACGCAACAATAAACAGATTATAATAAAGCGTACCCTTTGCTTCTATAAAGAATAGTTCTGTCTCTTCTTTTGTAAGAACTCTTCTCTCTTTTTTCTCTTCTTTTGTGATTATGGTAGTAATCTGTTTTGCTGTATTTTTAAGAATCAAATCTGAATCAACGGCTTTTTCAAGCATATCTACTAATATCTTTTTGGCATTTTTTCTTTCATTGTCGCTATTTAATTTATTAATAGCCTGTTGCATCACCATCAGATTCAATTGGGTTAATTTTCTCCATCCCAATTCATCCTTCACACGTTTATAATGTCTATAATAGGTATCTTTTGTATTATTCCTGCAATTGGCCTTATATGTGTCCAACCACTGCTTATACCATTCATCTAACGTTATATTTGACTCAACTACACTTATTTCCCTTTCATCAGCATACATGGCTTCCCTCATTTTCTTTTGGATACCATTATATGTTTATCATATATTACCTGCCTTTTACCAAACCTATTAGTAAAGCGTGCCTGATACAGACCATCGTTTCTCTGCCGAATACCCGTTCCCAATTCTTTTCCTTTTAACGATTTACCCATATCTTTCATCCTTTCTGATTTGTATAGCAAACCATGAAAGAAAAGCACAGATATATTTTGAAGTATATCATTAAATCCACTCCCTTTCAATATACAAATCCAATCTATCTCTTTATTTA
>OFHN01002113.1_pt1 | contig 12426 bp, 4 predicted proteins | sample 1521321 | NCBI WGS metagenome assembly OFHN01 (sample SAMEA3504130, study PRJEB24116) | mouse gut metagenome | biome: mouse gut; feature: mouse-associated habitat; material: faeces | place: Denmark | collected 2011
AGCAATGGATAACGATATTCTTTACGAATATCGCTATCCCCGCTCCGGCTCCTTACGGTGCCTCGCTGTGCTTGTTGGGGACACCCCAATCCCCGGCAAAATGCGCAGCTCCGTTTACGAAGCATACGCTTTATTTTGCGATCACACCTTGCGGTGTGGCTTTCCGCGCGGGCGCGGCTTATGTCATCTCCCTTCCGTCCGCTGGTTCCTGCACCTCCGCGCAGGAAGGAAAAAAATATGTATCCCTTTTTATGGCACTGGCAGAATCAAGCCTGCGGTTTATTGCTTTTTTCCCAATCCGCCATTATAATAAAACCTATCATAGACGGGAGGAAAAAGTATGTTTACTTATGAAGATTTCAAATCGTTAGTTGGGATAACAGACCGTGACGAGCTTATGTCCGCCGTTGCACAGGTTCCCGAAGAAGATTTACGGGCCGCCCTCTTTATGACGCTCCTTGCATGGAACAAAAACATAGAGATAAATAATGAATTATGGAAGCGGGAGTATGAGCGCGCAAATAAAGCGGAGGCAGTGTTAAATTCCCAGCCTTCCGGCAAATGAAAGCGCCATTCACAACTGCCATTCCCTGAAAAAATGTAATAAAAAAAGAGGAAACGGAAAGGGCAATCCCCTCCGGCTTTCCTCTTTTTTACTGTCAGCGTTCCGTTTCTTTTTTCTTCTCCACTGCCTGCGGTTCCAGACCTAAAATAATATCAACATTGTGCTTTGCCGTCTGGTAATCAACCATCTCTTTCCGCGCTGCCTTGTATTCCTCATAGCACGCTTTTTTCTCCGCCAGGAGTGCGGCATATTCCTCCGAAAGCTGCGCAACTTTTGGTATCGGCTTTCCGGCCAGCGCGTCAAAGGCCGCTTTTGCCGCCTCATGCTTTGCAAGTTCGTCCGCATGTGCGGCACGGTATTCTTTTTTATGGCGCGACTTCTTATATTCCTTATACACCTCCCGCGTTTTGGAATAGTTGATGATATGCGTTTTTAACTCTGCGTTCCGGGCCATGCGCCCCTCAAGCTGCCTGATGCGGACGGAAAGGGAATCAAATTTTTCCCCTGCCGCTTCAGCCCGCGCCGCCAGTTCCCCATAATCGGCAACGCCATTCTCCACAAGGAAATTTAATGTCTTTGCCGCTTCTTTTAAATTGAAAACCTTCGCCCAGCGCTCATAGCCTTTTCCTTTCCCTGCCTGCATCTTCGCCTGGATGTCCACAAGGAGGTTGACATTCTTTGCTGCCGCCGGACGTTTTGATTTTATTCCTGTCCGTGTGTGGGCTTTGCCGGTCCGTTCCCTTAACGCGGCCTCCGTATAGTCCTCCCCCAGACGGAAAGAACGGGTGAATTTCTCCTGTCCCGGCGCACGGAATTCTAAAGATTTTCCCCGCCGTTTGATCTCATAGCCCTCAGCCCTCATACGGGATAAAAATTCTTCAAAATCCCCGCTGTCCGGCAGTACCCGGTCAATCGTCTGCCGCAACCGCTCCTTGAAGCTGCGCCCCCGTTTCGCCGCCGCTTTTTCCTGATACCGCTGCCCCTTTGCTTTCGGGTTCTCGATCACGGAATAACCGTGTTCCCTGCATATCTGGTCGTTGAGCCTGCGCAGGGCAAGGGAGGAATTTTTATAATTATTGAATTTGCCGTCACACTCTACATTGGTACTGTTAAATTCCACATGGTTATGGATATGGGCTTTATCCACATGGGTGGAGACAATAAACTGATGTTTCCCCTTCGTGAATTTCATGGCCAGCTCATACCCCAGCTTATTTGCTTCCTCCGGCGTGATCTCCCCCGGCTTGAAAGACTGGATGATACGGTAGGCAATGATATCACGGTCTTTCGGCTGGCTCCGCCCGGTGGACGTTTCGTAGATCAGTTTGCTCATTTCAAATTCTTCAGCGGCGGTTTCCGGGCAGCACATATAGGATGACACCAACTCCCCGTCCTCCGTTTTTTCCTTTTTCTGGTCATAGTCCAGACGGTCATGGAGTGTCTGCCCCCGCGTCTTGCTCCCCATTGCTTTCCGCGGGAGCAGGTCGGAAATTGCCATATCCGTATCCCCCTTCCATTTATTTTTCTATGCTGCTGTCCCTCCCTGCCTGCGTTTTTTCCCTGTTCACAAATGCGCACCTGGCGGCGTTTTTTTGTACCAGCAGTTCATTATAGTCTTTCCCGAAGGCGCAGGGCGGCGGGTTGTCCGCGATCACTGTAATGCGTCTGGAAAGTTCCGCATCTTCCTGTAATGCCTCCCTGATTTTTCCCATGCCGGCAATGCCTGCCCTGTCATTATCCAGGCATAAGCTGACATGAGTAATGGCCGGATGGTCATGCAGGAACCGAAGCAGCGCACGGGGAGCCGTCCCGCCCAGGGAAAGGTAATGGTTCCTTGTCCAGTCCTCCCCCTGTATTTTGAGAAGCGATGCTACGGAAAGCGCGTCAATGGGGCTTTCTGTCACCGCCACACAGGAGCTGTCCTTATGGGCGGAGGACAGCGAAAAGCTGTAACGCTTATCACTCCCGTCCACATCCTTTTTAAAGCTGCCGTATATTCCCCGCAGGCAGGCATAGCGCGCTTTCCCTGCGCTGTCTTTTCCTACAAAGACGCAGTTATGGTACTGGCGGCTCTCATACAGAATCCCTTCCCTGATGCACCGGCTGATCACATCCGCATCAATCCCCCTGCCCAGCAGATAGGACACCGCCGCCGTCCCGCACCGGTTCTCCTTTGGAAGCATAAACGGCTTTTCGGTTTTCTCTTTGCGGGGTGCTTCAAAAGGTGTCCAGACAGCCGCGCCCCGTTCCCCGCAGAGCGTCTCCACCGCTGAAACAAAATCCATGCCGCGCACTTTCATCAGATAGTCTAACGCCGTCCTGCCCCCGATCCCCCGGCTGTGCCAGTTCCATTTGCCGTTGGAGATTTTCAGGCTGTCATGGGTCACAGTCCGGTATTCCCTGCCGCCGCACTTTTTTAATTCCTGCGGTTCAAAAGCCTGCAAATAAGAAAGCAAATCCCACTCCTTCGCCCGTGCAATCTGTTCTTTCGTCACTCCCGGCATATCCCTATCACCTCCAAATCAAAAAAAGTGGGCGCAGAGAGGTTATCCCCTGCGCCCGCATGTCTTTACAGGCTTGCAAATTTCCGCAGCAGTTCCAGAAGCCCCGCCTGTGCCGCCGCATAGCCTTTGCGCAGATCCTCCACATCCTCGGCGTAAAGGTTGCGTGTCTCATTACAGCGGCGGGCAATCTGGTTTGTGTTTGCGGCCAGGGAGCGGAGCAGTTTTGTAAGCTCCTTCACGCTCCCCATATCCAGGTGGACGATATAACCGTCCACCGCCATCTTCCGCAGGTAAGCCCGTTTGTTCTTCGTGCCTGCCTGCTCCATCTTTTTCTCAATCAGGGCCATTTCCTCCGGGCTTACCTTAAAATAAAGCCCGATGGTGCGCCCTTCCTTCCTGCGCATCAGATCGCCTCCCTATCCTGCCCGCGCCCCGTCCCGTAGGATACCGGCGCAGGCCGTTCATATTCTTTCAGACTTTTCAGGATGGAGGGTTTTTCACCCTCCCGCCCTTCCTCTTCCTCCGTCTCCCGCGCCGGTTCCCCGCCGCGCCCTTTTTCCTCGTTGTCAAGCACCGTGTTAAGTTCTGCCAGACGCGCGGATTTTTCCAGAAGTTCCGCCTCCTGTGCAAAGGGCCTCTCCGCTTCCTCTTTCGCGCTTTCCAGTTCTTTGTGCAGGCGCGCCATATTTTCCTTGTGGCGCTCCAGGCTCTGGGGAATTTTCTCCAGCGCATTGTTGATACGGGTGATATTCCCCACCACATCATCGGAAAGTTCCGCCGTATGGGTCAGGTGCTGCTTCATGGTCACTTTAAATTTTGCACCGTCAAAACATAACTTCATGGGAAACCCCCGGTATTCCCCAAGCTCAATTTCCTTGCCGGGGTCATCCATCAGGCGGCAGGCCGCCACGATTGCCTTGCCCGCCTCCTTGCGCTCCGTGTATAAGGTTCCCATAACCGTCATGGAAAAGGCATCTTCTTTCGCCGGGTGCGCTTCCAGTACCGGCAGGTCGGCGTTCAGGCAGTCAATGTAAAGCTGTGTCTCCTTTATCTTATTGGGGTAATACCCCCGCACCTTGTCCTGCATCTCATACTGCTGTGCCTGGTGGTTGGACTTGAGCATTTTCAGCTTCGTCACCTGTATATCCAAATCCATTTTCTCCTTGATCCGCACATCCCCCGTGGCTAACATCTTCACCTCCGCATAGGACAGGGCGGTGGCGTCCACATCCTCAATAGAGCGGGCCGGGCTTTTGGAAGTCATGATCTGCCCGATAAATTTCTGCTTTGACTCCACAAGCCCCCAGGTGTAGGCATCAAAGGTGCCTTTCGTGACATACCGGAAAATCCTTACCTTTTCATTTTCGTTGCCGCGCCTTACAATCCTACCGGCGCGCTGTTCCAAATCCGCAGGCCGCCAGGGGCAGTCCAGGTCATGGGATGCAATAAGTTTTGTCTGTACGTTGGTTCCGGCCCCCATCTTCTGTGTGCTTCCGAGAAGGACACGCACCTGGCCGTTACGCACTTTCGCAAAAAGTTCCGCCTTCTGCGCCTCCGTATTGGCATCATGGATAAAAGCGATCTCATGGGACGGTATTCCCTTTGCAATCAGCTTTTTACGGATGTCCTCATAGACGCTCGCCTCCATGATGGTTTCTTCCTCCGTCGCTGCGGCTTCCCCCTCAGTTTCTGTGCCCTCCGCACTTTCTTTCGCTTCCTCTTTTTTCGGTTCCGCCCTCCCCTTTGGCGTGGACAGGTCTGAAAAAATAAGCTGTGTGCCTTTTGCCGGTGTGCTTTCCTGCCAGATTTTAAATACATTCTCCACACAGGCGTTTACTTTGCTTCCGGTGTCATCAGCAAGCAGCGGGTTTATAATACGCTGGTCTAAGGCTAACTTCCGCCCGTCCGACGTGATCTTTAACATGTTGTCGATCCGGGGGTCTATTTTCTCCTTCCGTATCTTTTCCGCCCTCTCCGCAAGGGACTGTACCATCGCTTTCTGCGCTTCGCTGGGTTCCGTCTGTATCGTGATATACTCCGCTTCCGGCACCGGCAGCTTTAGCATGTCCGCCGTCTGTATGTCAGCGGCCTCCTTCCAGCGGTTGATCAACTCCGGCAGGTTATAGAAACGGGCAAACCGCGTCTTTAAACGGAAGCCCGTCCCCTCCGGCTTTAATTCCACCGCCGTCACCTGTTCCCCAAAAGTCGCCGCCCAGTTGTCGAAGTGTTTCAGGCTCCGTACCTTCCCCGTGCTGTCCCGGTATCCTTCCTCCAGCATACGGTACTGGAGATAGCGCATCATGGTGTATAATTCCACCATTGAGTTGCTTACCGGGGTGCCGGTGGCAAAGACCACGCCGCGCCCTCCGGTGATTTCATCCATATAGCGGCACTTCGCAAACATGTCGCTGGACTTCTGTGCGTCCGTCTGGCTGATACCTGCAACATTACGCATTTTCGTATGCATGTAAAGGTTTTTAAAGCTGTGCGCCTCGTCCACAAAAAGACGGTCAACGCCCAGTTCCTCAAACGTAACGGTGTCATCCTTTTTCTTGTCATAAAGTTTCTTAATCTTAGCTTCCAGGTTCTTTTTTGTTTTTTCCATCTGCTTAACCGTGAATTTTTCTTCCCTGTTTGCCTTCGCTTCCGCTATGGCCTCCACGATCTCGTCAATCTGCCCCTGTATGATAGCCGCCTGGCGTTCCGGTGAAATGGGGATTTTCTCAAATTGAGAGTGGCCGATGATAACCGCGTCATAATCGCCGGTGGCAATCCGGGCGCAGAATTTCTTCCGGTTCTTCGGCTCAAAATCCTTTTTTGTGGCCACAAGCACCTTCGCGCCGGGGTAAAGGGTTAAAAAATCGCCGCCCCACTGCTCTGTCAGGTGGTTCGGCACGACCATGATAGACTTCTTGCACAGTCCGAGCCGTTTGCTCTCCATTGCCGCCGCTATCATCTCATAGGTTTTTCCCGCTCCCACCACATGGGCGAGCAGGGCGTTCCCGCCGTAAAGGATACGCGCAACCGCGTTCCTCTGGTGCGGCTCCAGCTTAATCTCCGGGTTCATCCCGATAAAATTGATATGCTTCCCGTCATATTCACGGGGACGGGTGGAATTAAACATCCTGTTGTAAACGGCGCATAAATCCGCGCGTCTGTCCGGGTCTTTAAAAATCCAGTCATGGAATGCCTCTTTCATGGCATCCTGCTTCTGCTGCGCGATTGCCGTCTCCTTCTCGTTCAGGACGCGGGTTTCTTTCCCTTCTATATCTGTGTGCGTATCGAAAATCTGGACGCTTCTCTGGTTTAAGCTGGCTTCAAAAATCTCATAGGCATTGATCCGCTTCGTGCCATAGGTAGTATGGACACGGGTATTGGTGATGCTGTCTAACGACTTCCCCTTTAGCCTCCATTCCCCTGTCACATCCGAATACATCACATCTATCTTCCCGTCCTGCAGCCGCCCCGGTGTATTCAGCAGTTCAAACAAAAACTGTTTATAGTATTTTGTATCTATCCAGGGCGCGCCGATGCGGACGCTTATTTCCGGCGCGGTCAGGTCTTTCGGCTGTACCGCAGTAAGCGCCTCCACGTTGGGGATAAATTCCGGGTATTCCTCCGCCGCTTTCTTCGCCTTTTCCAGCTTCCCCCGCACATTCCCGGAAAGGTATTCATCCGCAGTCTGCCATCCCTTAGACCAGTCTGTATTTTCCTCCGAAATAACAGCTGGGCCGCTCTCCGGGTCTTTGAAGATAATGCCTTTTAAATCTGAAATAATCTGCGGTATCTTATCGCTTCCTCCCATCAGGGATGCCATGAACTCCAAATCCACACAGGCCCGCTCCCCGATGGAAACGCCCAGCGCCTCCACCGCCGTATCCACGCTTGTCACGCTCTGGCGGTGCTGGATTGTCCTTTTCGTGAACATGTCGGCCTTGCGCTTTAATTTCCCTTCCTCGTCCAGTACCTCTAAGGAACATAACAGGGGGTAGGAGGAATCCTGCCGGAAGGCAAGGCGGTTCCCGGCGCTGTTGATCAGTCCGTACTTCTTCTGGAAATTGTCATAGAGTATGTTGAGCCGCGCCTGCTCCTTCCCGATTTGTGCATCATCCGCGCCGCTTAGCTGTAAATCAATGAGCCGCCTTGCGCTGTCCCGGATTCCAATCATTCCCCGGATACGGGCGGCAGGCATTTTCCCAGGTTCCATGCGCTTCATGCGGGAGTTTTCACGGAAATAGAGTTTCCCGCTCTTCTCGGTAAAACTGAAATTGCGCACATGGGGGTCTGCCGGTATGGTTTCCTCTTTTTCATCCCCTGCCTGCTCCGGTGCGTCCATGTGCAGGAGTTCTTTATCCGGCTCCCCGATATGCGTCACCGCCTCCGCGAGCTGTTCTTTCAGGTCAGCCCCTTCAACCGGAATACATGCCGTCTCCGTGGCATTCCCGTACATACTCTCCCCTGAAACCATTTTCCCCAGCACCATCTCCGGGTGCTGTAAATAATAATTGTTTAAGGGTACGCCGTCCTCCGTCTTTCCTACATTTACCCAATCCGGAAGTTTTTCCGGCGCACTGCCCCGTTTCTGGAAAAACAGGATGTCCGCCGTCACTTCTGTGCCTGCGTTGGCTTTAAATGCGTTGTTTGGCAGACGTACTGCCCCCAAAAGGTCAGCTTTCTGCGCCAGCGCCTCCCGCACTTTGCCGTTTGCCTTATCCATTGTCCCTTTTGAGGTGATGAAAGCCACCACGCCGCCCGGACGCACTTTGTCCAGTGTTTTCGTGAGGAAATAGTCGTGAATTAAAAGGTTCTGTTTATCGTACTGTCTGTCATGCACCTTGTATTCCCCGAAAGGAACATTCCCCACTGCAAGATCAAAAAAGTCGTTTGGATGGTCGGTAGCTTCAAATCCATCCACGGTAATGTCCGCTTTCTGGTAAAGCTGTCTGGCAATGCGCCCGGTCAGGGAATCCAGTTCCACGCCGTAAAGGTTTGCTTTTTCAAACCCTTCCGGCACAAGCCCGAAAAAGTTCCCGATACCGCAGGACGGCTCTAAAATATTACCCGGCGCAAAATCCATGCGCTTTACCGCCTCATACATTGCCTTAATGACAACCGGGCTTGTATAATGGGCATTTAAGACCGTACTCCGCGCCGATTCGTATTCCTCCGGTGTCAGCAGTTCCTTTAGTTCTGCGTATTCCTTCCCCCATTTTTCATTGTCCGCGTCAAATGCCTGGTAAAGCCCGCCCCACCCTACATAGTTTGATAAAACCTCCTGTTCCTGCGGTGTGGCAAGGCGTTCTTCTGCCTCAATCTCTTTTAATGTGCGGATGGCGGCGATGTTGTTCTGGTACTTTGTTTTCTGCCCGCCAGTCCCCAGGCTGTCATCCGTGATACGGAAGTTGCTGCGGTCAGGGCCGATATGGAGTTTCTCTACAACAATCTCATAAGGAAGCCCCTTACTGTAAACTTCCACCGGGCCTGCGGTAACAACCTGCCCGCCCTCAATCTCCACCATATCCGGGGGTTCTTCTTCCTCCCTGTCTGCGCTTTCAGATTCCACAGGGGAAACACCTTCCCTGGCCCCCTGCATTTCCTCCCACCGGATTTTTTCATTTAAGCCGGCCTCCAGCCGTTCCTGTATATGTGGTTCTACATAGACAAGCTGGTCATAGTCCAGAAATTCCAGTTCCCCGTCGATCAGTTCCCGCAGGCTGTCATACTGCCGTTTCTCCACACATTCCCCGTCCACAAACTGGCTGAGCGAGAAATGGAGCAGGTCTATATTTACCTGGACTTCAAAACCGCCGTTTTCCGTGGTGCCGTAGGCAACCCCTACTTTTTCCAGGTCGGTAAAATCCACGCTGTCCTCGTTATATTCCTCAAGACAGAAATCCTCGATCAGCCGTTTTGCTTCCTCCATATCCGCACTGTCCGACTCCTGTGCTGCTTCCGGCTCCGCTTCTTTCCTGTAAACAGCATCTTTTTCCGTCTCCGGCAGTGTGTGCGCACTTTCTTCCTGCAAGCCTGCCTGCGGTATGTCTTCCGTGATGTTCCCCTGTTCCAAATGGTTCTCCCACGCCTGCTCCACACATTCCCGGACAAAAGGGACAGGTTCCTCCCGGAAAACCGGAAACCATCCCTTCATATCCAAATCTTTCAGGCTGACACGCCCGTTTTCATAGTCAATGCTGTCAACCTCCATATGCCGCCCGTCAATGGTCAGCTTCATCCCCAGCGGGATATAGTCGGCAATGTCCCTCTCTTTCACGATCTCATACGGTGCATGTTCCCCCCGCTCCGGGTCAGGTCTGGCAATCACCACGCTCTGGCCATGTTCCAAAAGGTCTTTTAATACCGTCTGCCATCCCCTGCCCCCGGTAACGGAAGTCTCCCCAAGCCCGCCAATCTCTCTTGTGAGCAGCTTTGCGGAAAGGGCAGGTGCTGCCGCTTCCGCGTCCTTGCCGTAAAACAGGATGTATTCCCCTGCCTGTACGCCCACCAGTTTATCCGGATGTTCCGCTTTGAGGTTTAAATATTCCTCCACATTCGGGGCAAGGTCAGTGTCTGCCTGTACAGTTCCGGTATCTTTTTCCGCTTCTTCCAAAACCGGCGCGGATTCCTCTTTAATGACAGGTTTTCCATCCTGATAGAGAATCTCCTTCCGGGTTCCGTCTGCCTCCATGACAGCCCGCTCCGGGCGGTACCTCTGTTCCTCGATATTATGGAACCATTGGTTGGTAAAGCGGTTTAAATCTTTTCGCAGTTTCGGAATCCATCTTCCGGGTTCGGGATAAACCTGTTGGTACAGCCCCATACTGTCCTGCTGATAGGTGAGCGGCTCCAATGTCCCCTTTTCGTGGTCAATCCGGAAGGTCATTTCCGGGTCGGCCATAGCATCACCGTTCTGCCGGTAATAATGCGCTATGGAGATTTCATTGCCGCCGACAGCCTCTATATGCAGCGGCATCATGGATTCTCCGGCCCGCAGCTGCATAGCGATGTAATTCTGGCCGGCAAAATCAGGGAACAGCCGCATAAATGCCCGGTAATTCAGTTCCGGCAACGTCCTGCCCTTCTTCTTATCCTGGGTTTCTGGTTCTCCCGCGTCGTTTTTTTCCTGCCCGCTGTTTTCCTCCGTCAGCAGACTGCCCGTATTTCCGGATTCTATCGGTTCCGCACCTTCCGGGGCGGCCTGTCTCTGTACGGAATCTTCCCCTGTTTTTTTTGCCCATTCCGGCGCATCCGGCTCCCCGGCATGTTTCTCTATCGCATCCCTGGTGTCCGTCACCACATCCTGATAGGTGCGCTCTAAAATATCCTCCACCATCCACGCCCTGAACATGGGGAGGGACTGGAAAGCATCATATAATTCCGGCTGGCTCTCCATGATCTCATTGATAAAAAATCCGAGTTCATTGTCCAGTTCTGCCGCCGCGCTGCCATAGTCTGTCTCACGGTCACGCAGATAAGAATAAAAACTGCTCTGCCGCACCACATCACTCAGCATGGTAAGGGTTTCCCTGTATATCTCTGCCGGGGATTTCCCCGCTGATGGCGCTTCTGTATCTTTCTCCGTCCGGGTTTCCGGCTCCGCCTGGGTTGGTGTGGAAAACACAGGAGCCTCCTGTGTGGCGGAAATATTCATCTGTGTCTCAGCCGCCACTTTCCGTATCTGCTCCCGGATAATCTCCGGCAGCCCGGCGTCATAGAATTTCACGCTCCTGTCAACGTCTATATGGGCAATCGTCTTATAATCCCCATGTTCTTCTTCCAGCCGGTTCCATACGGTCAGGCCGTTCCCCATAAACCCGTAACCAATATCGTAATGGGAAAGCAGGGCTTCCTCCTGTTCCTTTATCTGTTCCAGGTCAGGATCGGTTTTATTTTCATCATCCTCCGCCTGTCCTGCATCTTCCCCATTGACAGCCATAAAGTCAAATGTAAGCTGCCCGTCCGCCCTTTCTTTGACTTTCCCCGGCTTCTCTTTTGCATGGTTCTTCTGCTTTTTGGCAAGGGCACGGGCGGCGGCTTCCAGTTCCCCTAAAGGCTCCTTTTCCTTTTTGGGGGCATTCCTGTTTTCTCTCCCTTCTTTCTTTTCCGCCTCTCTTTTCTGCCTCTGTGCCCGCAGGGTTTCCTCCGGGAGCGGCGTAAACAGGGAGTATTCCCCCCTCTGGTACGCGCCCATTTCCTCAATGGCCCTCTGCATGATGCCATAGCTGCGGGTATCTTCCGGCGCGACGGTGGCAAAGGATTCCAGCATATCCTCATACAGCGCCGCGCTGTACTTTTCATCATCCAGCATGGGCTTAAAATCCCGCTCCGCTGCATCCACATCCCACTCACGGGAATTGCCGGGCTTCGGGGTGCCTGGGCAGTAATAATAAAAGGCGTATATGCTCCGTGCAAGCCGTATCTTTTCATACTCGGAGGTATACGCCATTTCTTCCGGGTTTAAGTATCTGCCGGCATCAATCAGTTCCCCGATCCGCTTCTGTACCTGGTTCCAGTTCATTTTTACCGTGTCATACCCGTCAAAGCCGGAAGCCTCGTCGCAGCGGGTGAATTTTATCCCTTTGGAGTCATGCCACTCGTCATATTCAATACTCCCACCGCCACCGGTTCCATACTCGCTTTTCAGAAATTCCGCCCGCTCCTTCGCGTCATGCCCCTGGCAGAAAAACGAATAAATCCTCATTTTCCCCTCGGAGACACCGCTCCCGCGCATAAACATCCTGTCAATTTCATCTTCCGTGATAAAGCTGCCTTTCGCCGGCGTGAAGCCCTCCACGGCGTGAAACTGCCTCGGCTCTATGCCAAGGTTTCTAAGTCCGTTTAATACCGCCTGCGGGTTATGGAAATGGAACCGCATAAGGCTCCGGTCAGCCTCATAAGCGCGGACAAAATCAGCAAGTTCCGAAACAAAAACGTCACGGCTCTCTTTTTCCTCCAAAAGTCCCGCAATCTTTTCCGTGCTGTCAGGGAATCCCCCATACAATTCAGAAACATGCGTCAGGAAACCGTTCCTTGCCGCTTCTTCGCTCAAATCCTGCCGCAGATACCACAGCTTCGCCGCCAGTTCCCGGCGTTCGTTTCCCCCTGCGGCATCTAACGTCTCCTGTGTGGCATAAATGCCTTCCTCCAAAAGTTCCGAGACCTGCTCAGCCGCCTGTTCCCAGGTCACAAGGGCAGCGCCGGGGACATTGGCAGAGCGTCCGGGAGCGATCTTTATCCCTTCCTTATCAAACCATAAAGCATATTTCTCTCCGTTGGCCGTAACCCCCTTGCCGCCTGTGCCATATTCTTTTTGCAGGAAAGCGGCGGCTTCCTCTATGGACGGGGATTTCTGGTAAAAAG
>OFHN01002122.1_pt1 | contig 12388 bp, 9 predicted proteins | sample 1521321 | NCBI WGS metagenome assembly OFHN01 (sample SAMEA3504130, study PRJEB24116) | mouse gut metagenome | biome: mouse gut; feature: mouse-associated habitat; material: faeces | place: Denmark | collected 2011
GAAGCGGCGGTGGGGGACAGCCGGGCGGCCGAGGCGCTCGATATAGTCTCTTCGCCCTGCCGCGACCGCAACCGGGCCTCGCTCTACATACACGTTTACGAAAAGCTGCGCCGCATGGGCATAGCCGGTGCCGAGCACGACATTGCGATGATAACGTCGTATCCCGGCTACTACCTCTCACTGTTCGAGCGCGACACGACGATGCTCGATATGATCGACCGCGCCGCAGGCATCGGCGCCGTCTGCGCTTCGGGCTTGTGCGACGAGAGCATCGGGCGCATGAACCGAGCGCTGGGCAAATATGCCGGCCGCCACGCCGGTGCGGCGGAGCGCTTCGGCCGGTGCGTAGAGCTTACGGCGGCATCGCTCGCGGCAGAACGCAGCGTCGTTACCGACATGACCGAACCGCCGACGATAGAGCGCAGATTCGTCGGCATCGACCGCACGGCATTCGAGCTTACGGGCATGCCAGCCGCGGTGCTGTGCTGCTCGGATATCGGCGATGCCGAACCAGCGGGCATGGTGTTGAGCTATCTGCTGCGCCGCAACGGCCGTGTATACCGGCAGCTGGATGCCCGCCTCGGCGAGGGGGTGCGCTGCATCGACTGCACGGACGAGCTCGCGCGGTGGATCGTCATCGCCGACAGCGACGGCGACTCGCTCACGCTGCCCGTCTATGTCTCGGACGACGGTCGCGTATGCGCCGCCGCCCGGGGCGCTTTGCTGCTTGCCCGCATTACCGGCGACGGCCGCATAGACAGCCGATGCTCGGTGCCGCTGCCGCAGGGTACGGTCGAATCGGTAAGATACGACGAGGGGACGATAGCCGTCGGGATATGCGCCCCGGACGGCGTTGTGCGCTGCTACCGGCTCTGCATCGAGCTTTGATCGGCAGGCGCATTGCAATACTGACGTTATGCTGAACGAATTTTACGATTATATACTGACCGAACGCCGTCTGTCGCCGCTGACGGTGCGCAACTATCGGCGCGACATAAAGGGTTTCGTGTCGTGGCTCGGCATGAGCGAGGAGGGGTTCGACCCCGATAAGGTGCGGCGCGAAGATATACAGGAGTGGATCGAGATGCGCTCCGAGAACGGAGGCCTCGGCGCCGCCTCGATCAACCGCGAGCTGTCGTCGATAAAGGCTCTGTGGCGCTGGCTGCTGCGCACATCGCGCGTCGGGCGCGACATCACGGCCGATATCAATACCTTGAAGTGCGGCAAACGACTGCCGTCGTATGTCGCCGAGGGCGGCATGACGGATCTGCTGCAAGCGCTCCGGGAGGATATCGCATCGGGCGATTTCGAGTGCGTGCGCGACGCGCTGATCGTGGTGTTGTTCTACACGTGCGGCATACGTCTGGCCGAGCTTGTTGGTGCCGACCGCAGCAATCTGTCGGCCGATTTCTCGGCCCTGAAAGTCCGCGGCAAGGGCTCCAAGGAGCGCATAGTGCCGATACATCATCTCGTCGTGCCGCTGCTCAAACGCTACGACGAGTTGATTTTATTGCAAAATATTTGCATATCTTCCGAAAAAGCGTTAATTTTAACCAAGCGCGGAGAACGCATGTCGATGCGTACCGTACAACGCATCGTCAAACGGATGCTCGACCGCGTCGGCATACAGGGCAGGAAGAGCCCCCACGTGTTGCGCCATACCTTTGCCACGCATCTGCTGAACAGAGGCGCCGACCTGAGGGAGATACAGGAGCTCATGGGGCACAGTTCGTTGGAGTCGACGCAGATATATACCCACAACAACATCGTCAAGTTGCAGGAGGTATATTCGAGAGCACACCCGCGAGGCGATAAGGAGTGACGATGCCCGAATAGGGCACGACGCCTGCGCTCGCCGCGCAGAGATATTTGAGACATCAGGGTATTTGCGATCGTTATGATCGATACCATTTATTAACTAAAACACAAGGCCTATGAACGTACAGATTCAGTCAGTGAAATTCGATGCCGACAAGCGTCTGATCGAGTTTATTCAGAAGAAAATGGATCGGTTGGATCGAGTAGCCGAGCGCGCGAGCGGAGCGGAAGTCGTGCTCCGTCTGGACCACGACCAGGAGAAGGGTAACAAGGTGGTGGTGGTCATGATCCACATGCCGGGCGACGACATACGTGTCGAGGAGCGTGCACGCAGCTTCGAGGAGGCCGTAGACAACGCCATGGATGTCGTAAAACGACAGATCGAGAAGGCCAAGGCCAGATACGAGAACTGACAGGTGCGGTCTTTACCGCAGATCGACGCGAAGTCCCGCTCCTCAGGAGCGGGACTTTTCATTGCCGGCAACGCCTGCCGTGGGCTGCGGCCTATCGTGCGGCGGGCTCTGCGGCCGATCCTTCGGCTTCTGCAAAGGGCCGTCCTACGACAGTCTCCACGAGATCCTCGCGTGCGAGATACTGCCTTGCAAGACGGCGTATATCCTCGGGCGTGGTCGACAGAATGGTGTCGACGGCCTCGGCCGTTGCCGAATTGTCCATGCCGCAGAGTATGTTTTCGATCGTCACGTCGGCGACGCCGAACGGACCGTCGAGGATGCGCATCATCTCGCCGATCATCATCCTCTTGACGATCGACAGCTCCTCCTGCGGAACGAGCTCCTCGCGCAGCCGCTCTATCTCCGCATATATCTCGCGCAGAGCATCGGCCGTGTGCTCCGAGGCCACCTGCGTAGCTATGGCCAGATAACCCGCACGGTCGAAGTTGACCATGGCGGCCATGACGCCGTAGGTGTAGCCGTGGCGTCCGCGCAGGTTCTGCATCAGGCGCGAGCCGAAGTATCCGCCCAGCACCGTGGCTACGACCTGCATGCCCACGAAATCGGGGTGCCGGCGGTCGAACAGCATGCGGCCTATGCGTATGGCCGACTGTACGGCCGACGGGAACCCGACATGCACCCGATGACGTGTGGACGGAGACGGAAAGGCCGCCTCGTCGCGCATGCCCATTGCCGGGAGCGCCTGCGCCATGCTCCTGACGCGTTCGACGACACTCTCGTCGAGCCGGCCGCTGCATACGACGAAGCAGTTGTCGGCCGTGTAGAGCCGTGCGTACAGCTCCGCGAGGTCGTCGCGGCGAACATCGTCGTAGCACCTCTCCTCGGAGCTCATGCCGTAAGGGTGCTCTGCGCCGAAGAGCGCCCGCGCGAAGGCCTCGCGCACGACGGTGTCGATCTTGCGGCGTTCGACGGCGAGCTGCTGGCGGCGCTTGGCGCAGTATGTCGCGACCTCCTTTTCGGGAAATACGGGGTGCAGGATGATCTGCTCGGCCACTTCGGCCGTCTGCGCAAAGAACTTGCGCAGCGAGCAGAACGTTACGTATACATAGTCGCGGTCGATGTTCACGTCGAACCACGAGCCGTAATAGTCGAGCCGCTCGGCTATCTCGACCGAGTCGAACGCGACCGTGCCCTCGCCCAAAAGATTGGCCGTGGCCGATGCCGTAAAGGGTTTTTTCTGCATCGAGACTCCGGCATGAAAGACGAATGTCATCCTTACCACCTCGAACTCGTCGCAGGCGAGCATATATAGCTTGACGCCGTTGGCCAGCGTCTGCTCGACGGCGGCAGGTACGTCGACCCTGTCGGGGATTATCAACGGAGGTTGTTTCATAGGTTGTATCGTTTTTTGTGCTTAGATCTGTGTATATGTTACGCTCTTGGCTTGCATCCCGAACGGCCGCAGCTGCGGCTTGCGCCGTTTTACAGTTTTACCCTCCCTCTAAATCTCCCTCCGAGGAGGGAGACTTGCTGTCGCGTCCCGTGTCGAGCCTGCGGGCAGGCGGCGTTTACTCGGTCGGTCTTGGGTGCGTATGTGCGCTGCCCGAGTGTTTGGCATGTCCGGCGGCCGTTCCGCTTTTGTAAGCGGCGGACGCAGGATTCAAGCCTGTGGCATTATAACAACTCTTCGTGCCGCGGCTTAATTGCGGGCTCTGTATATAAGCGTCGAGGAGTTGTCGCGCGTGAAGGTGCGGCGCGCGAACTCGGCCGCCTCGTCGCGCGTGACCGAGCGGTATAGCTCTATCTCGCGATTGACCAGATCGATATCGCCCGTCATGGCATAATAGCCGAGATTCATGGCCTTGTTCATGACGTTGATCTCCCCCATAAGAGCGTTGGCTTCGAACTTGTTCTTTACCTTGTCCATTTCGTAGTCGGATAGCTCTCCCTGCATCAGCTCGCCGATCTCGCCGCGCAGAGCCTCCTCGGCCTGCTCCTCGCTCGTCGAGGGCATAAGCTGACCCTTGACGATGAACAGTCCGGCGTCGAGGCTGCCGAGAATATAGGCGTTGACGCTCGAAAAGAGTCTCCGCTCCTTGACAAGCCGCACCACCAGACGCGACGAGTCGCCGCCCGAGAGCAGATCGGACGACAGGTCGCCCAGATAGAAGTCGCGCGAGAGGCGGTCGCCCATGTGGAACGCTATCGAGATATTGGTCGCAGGCACGTCGCGCTCGACGATAAGACGCCGCTCCGCCGTCTGCTGCGGCTCCGGTATGCTCCGGGGCGGCTGCGGCCGGTCGGGTATCGAGCCGAACCACCGCCTGGCAAGGTCGATCATGCGCCCCTCCTCCATATCGGCCGACATGGAGAGTATCGCCTGCGAGGGTTGGTAGTAGCGGTCGTAGAAGCGTCTTACATCCTCTATCGTCGCCCGGGCTATATGGTCGGGCGACATGCCTATCGTCGACCAACGGTAGGGGTGCACCTTATATGCCAGCGAGCGCAGCAGCATCGTCTCGTCGCCGTATGGCTGGTTGAGATAACGCTGCTTATACTCCTCGATGACCACCGACTTCTCGGTGGCGCACGCCTCGGGCGAGAGGTCGAGGTTGCGCATGCGGTCGCTCTCCAACCACAGCGCCGTCTCGATATTCTCTCGCGGCAGCGTTATGTAGAAATCGGTGTAGTCGTTGTTGGTAAAGGCGTTGTTCTCTCCGCAAGCCATTTGTACCGGTACGTCGAAGTCGGGCACGTTGCTCGTGCCGCGGAACATCAGATGCTCGAACAGGTGGGCGAACCCCGTATGTTCGGCATCCTCGTTGCGTGCTCCGACCTTGTACAAAATGTTGACGGCCGCGAGCTTCGACGATCTGTCGCGGTTGACCGCAACCGTAAGGCCGTTGTCGAGAGTGGCTGTTTCGTATCTTATCATAATACAAAGATAACGTTTTTTGTGCCTCAATGACAATGCCGATGCCGTTTTTCGACGCCGGCATTGTCGCCGTCTGCGGATTCGCCCTCCACCTGTCTATCCGTAACGATTGCCGGAAATACCTTGCGCGCCGTCGCCGCAGCGGGCTATTGGCAGAGCGTTCGGGTTGCATATATACGCGGCTATTTGCATCCAGGCTCCACCCGGGTAAACGTAAATTGCATGCGTAATGCAATCGAATTATTTGCAGACCGCCCACGGGCTTTACCCGGAGCACGCATCTGCATGCGACAAAAAGTCCCCTCCGAGGAGGGGATTTAGGGGAGGGTATAATCTGTATAACGGCGTAAGCCGTAACTACGGCTGTCGGGTTTGCAAAACATTCGGGTTGCCTATCCGCGCTCCGAAGCACCGAAAGGCTCTTACAATATCTTCTCCGATACGAGGAAGTCGGCGACTATGAACGTGCTACCGCCGACGAACAGGGCATCTTCGGCTCCCATGCGTTCGCGGGCTGCGGCTACGGCCTCGGCTACGGTCGCGACGGCCGTGCAGTCGAGACCGGCGCGTCGTGCCTCGGCGACGACATCTTCGACCTTGCGGGCACGGTCGACCGATGCCTGCGTGAAGATATAGTGTGCGCGGCGCGGCAATATAGGCATGACCGCCGCAAGGTCCTTGTCCTTGGCGAAGCCCATAACGCAATACAGCTCGCGGCAGGGCAGGCTCTCCAACTGTTCGGCTACGTATCTAAGTCCGTGGGCGTTGTGTCCCGTATCGCATATGGTCATAGGCTCGCGCGAAGTGATCTGCCAGCGGCCGTAGAACTGCGTGTTGGCTGCGGCGGTGGCCAGTCCCTCGCGGAACGCGCGGCGCGATATCGTAAGCGGCGTCTCCTCGTGGAGCATGTCGGCCGCTGCGCATACCGTGACTATGTTGCGGCGCTGGTAGTCGCCCATAAGGTCGAGGTCGAGCTCGTAGAGATGCCCGTCGCGCAGACGCTCCATGCTGAAATGGCGGCTGTCCTCGTCGAAGCACTCGACGTCGTTGCATCGGAACAGCTCCTCGGCATATACCAAAGGCGAGCGCGCCTCGGCGGCGGCCTGCCGGAATACCTCGTTGTAGCGCTCGTCGCTCTCGCCCAGCAGCAGCGGAATGCTCTTCTTGGCTATGCCGGCCTTCTCCGAGGCGATCTTCTCGATCGTATCGCCCAAGAGCGCCGTGTGCTCCATGCCGACGTTGGTCACGATGCTCAGTATGGGCATTATGACGTTGGTGGCGTCGAGGCGGCCGCCCAGACCTGTCTCGATGACCGCCACTTCGACGTCGCTCTGGGCGAAGTAGTCGAATGCCAGCGCCGTCGTCATCTCGAAGAACGACAGATCGAGCTCCTGCATCTTCGCCTGATGCTTGTCGACGAAGTTGACCACCTTCTGCTTGGGGATGAACTCGTTGTCGACGCTGATGCGCTCGCGGAAGTCCACCAGATGCGGCGAGGTGTAGAGTCCCGTGCGGTAGCCCGCCTGCGAGAGTATCGATGCGAGCATGTGCGCCACCGACCCCTTGCCGTTGGTGCCGGCCACGTGGATCGTGAAGTAGTTGCGCTGCGGATTGCCCAGATGACGGCAGAACTCGGTTATGCGTTCGAGCCCCGGCTTATAGGCATCGCTGCCCACCTGTTGGAACGAGGGCATAGACGTGAACAGAAATTCGAGAGTCTGAGAGTAGTTCATATAGTCGTATTAAAACGTTTTCACTGTACCAGATGATTGCGTCGCCGCACGCGGTAGGCGACGTAATACAGAAGCGACAGCACGGCGGCCAGCATGCTCACGCGCGCCACCCAGTCGCCGTATTGCACATAGGGCGTTATGTCGTCGCGCACCTCGATGCTCTGCGTCAGCAGCCCCTGCTCGTCCCAGCCGAGCGTCTCGACTACATCGCCGCGCGGAGTGATGAATCCCGATATGCCGGTATTGGCGCTGCGGGCTATCGCGCGGCGAGTCTCGACGGCACGCAGGCGGCAGAAGTCGAACAGCCGCCGGTGTCCCGGCGTATCGCCCCACCAGCCGTCGTTGGATATTACGCCCATGACCTGCGCCCCCTCGCGCACGAAGCCTGCGAAGTAGTCGGCATATAGTCCCTCGTAGCAGATCGCGGGCCCTAACTTCACGCCGCGGCTCTCGAAGACCTTCTGTCCCTCGCCCCAGCCCAACTGACCGGCCACGCCGCCCAGATCGACGCCCATAAGGTCCCAAAGCCCCTTCATCGGCAGAGCCTCGACGCCTATTACCAGACGCCCCTTGTGGTATATGTCGACCGTGCCGCGAGGATCGATCAACAGCGCCGAGTTGAAGTGGTCGTACCACCCCGCGGCGGGATCGAAGCGCGCTGTGCGGCTCTTGTCCGCTTCATCGTAACGGCGCATGGTCGTCGCGCCGCTTACCAGCTTGGTCGCCGAGCGCTCGCGGTCGAATATGCGCATCGACATGTAATCTATGACCGGCGAGCTCTTGCCCTCCTCGATAAGATATGTTATGGCCGTCTCGGGCAGCAGCGCGAATGCCGATGCCGACGGGGTGCGTGCGGCCAGCGAGATGAGATGTTCGGTGTGGTCGCGGTCGAACTTTTCGTAGCAGGGTACGTTGGGCTGTATCACGGTAACCGTTACCCGCTCGTCGGAGGGCTTATATGTAAAGTATAGTACGGCTGAGATGATGGCAGGCAGGACGACCACCGCGGCGGCCGCCGCAGCACGACGGCGCGAGCGCGTGCGCAGTGCTTCGAATATGAATACGTTCGACAGCAGCACCCAGAGCGAGCCTCCGAAGACGCCAGTACAGCTGTACCACTGCACCGCCCATACGTCGCCCGAGAAGCCGTGTCCGAGCATCAGCCACGGGAATGTCATGACCTCGGCCGAGTAGAAGATGTATTCGGTCGCGATCCACAACGTTATCAGAACCGTATAGGCCAGCGTGCGCGGAGCGCGCTTGGAGATGTAATGATAGCTCATCAGAGCTACCAGATTCCAGAATGTCGCCACCACGGTCGCCACCACGGGCCCAAGCGGCGAGGCTATCCACACCCACCATATCGTGGCGGCGTTCCACAGTACGAAGCCGAGCGCGCCCCACAGGCACATCCTCCACCACGAGCGGCGCGACGAGTCGTAACTCTCGCTGACGGCCAGCAGCGGTACCAGTGCGAAGAACAGCGTAAATCCCGTGATGCCGAGCCACCCCGCCGAGAGCAGCGCCGCCGAGAGCAATACGGCCGACAGTTTATGTTTCATCTGAGAGTCGATATTTAATCCGAGACAAAAATAGTCAACAATCGCGAATAATCAATGCCCGGAAGCCTATTTTTCCTGCCGTGCGGGCATCCTCGCCGCAGCATAGTCTGCCGGGCTTATGCCCGCGTGCGTCTAACCCTCTATCTTAAACCTGAATAAATCCGTGAGGGGGGGGGTAAAATCGTTTATTGTATTCGAAAGGGAGGAAAATTTGTCCGATCGGAAAAAATAAGTTATATTTGTTATAAACAGATTCTGACCATAATAAAATAAATTCATCATGCGAATCGAATTATCTACATTTATGCTGACTGCCGCCATGCTCGCGGCTTGCAGCAATGACAGTCCGACGCCGCAGCCTCAGCCCGAGCCTCCGTTCGTCGAGCCTCCGCCCGAGAGGGTCGTGTACACTCAGGCCAACGTCGTCTACTACGGCGATGAGGGTTATACGGGGATCTCCGATCTGTGGAAAGTGATGCTCTATACCGATATGGAGATAGATCCTGCGGGCAATCTGGTCGGTCCCGGCAAGCTGATCTGCATCAGCTGCAATGCACCTCTGTCGGAGGGCATGGACCTCGACGCGCTGGCAGGCACCTATACCATGTCGCAGTCGTCGAACGACTTCTCGGCAGGCACCTTCAACGACGGCCGCCTGATGACGATCGATCTGCCCGACGGCTCGATATCGATGCCCGACTTCTCGTTCTACGGCGAACCTGCCGATGGCGCGACCGACTTCGATCCCGACCTGCTTCGCGAGGGCTACTGCTCCGTGGTGCGCAACGACGACGGCACCCATACCGTCGAGGGCATCATGACTGGTACCAAGTTCCTGAAACGCTACTTCTCCTATACCGGTATCATCGAGCCGGTCGACCGCAGCGAGACGCCGGCCGAATCGATACCCAACAGCAACCTTACCGAAGATATCCGCCTTGAAGGCATGACGCAGGCGAGGCTGCAAGACTTGGGCGACTACTTCTTCCTGCAAGACGGCTCTTACCGGATGTTCCGTCTGATGCTGGCTGAGCCGGGAGTCGACATATCGACCTCGCAGGCCTCGGGCGACGGACGTTACCTCAAACTCGAAATATTGGTCGAGCATGATGCCGACGTCGAGCAGGGACTGCCTGCGGGCGAGTATGCCATGTGCGTGCGTGAGGAGAACGGCGGCATCGACCGCGATCAGATCAGGCCGTGGCATGTGCTGCCTGGGCTGCCCGACAAGTTCAACAACCCCGACGGCTCGTGGTATCAGCATATAACATCCGCGGGGACTATGCCGCAGTATGCGCGTCTGGCGGGAGGCCGGATCGTCGTCGAGGCGATCGAGGGCGTCGAGGACGGACGCCGCATCCGGGTCGAGCTGACCGACTGCGATGCTGCGGCGCCGCACCGTGTGGAGTGCACAGTCGATATGATCGGCAAAGAGATCGTATAACGCTGAAACTGTTCCGGCCTCTTATCCGTCTCGGCATAGCCCGAACGAGTTCGGCACTGCTCTCGTATTAACGAAAACTTCAACTAAAAATAAGCCACCATGAAAAAATTCAGACTTCTGACGCTTGCGACAATCTTCGCAACGCTCGCAGCCGTAGGTTGCAAGGACGACAAACCCGGACCGGATCCCGTGCCGCCCACGCCTCCGACCGAGTTGAAACAACAATACGAGTGGAACGGCAAAGCAACCGACATAAAGTCGGTCGTGTCGGCGATCATCCCCAACGAGATAGCCATGCCGCTCTACATATTCCTCTCGCCCGAAGAGGGTATCGGCTCCTACACCGAGCTCATGGGCAGCGACCGGGAGTACGTCATGATAATGATCGACACCGAAATGGACATGGACGATCCGGCGATCGTCGAGACAGATAACGGCATGACGATCGATCTTGCCGCCGAGAGCATGCGCAGCCAGATATATGTATGGTATATGCGCGACGGCAAGGCGGTAGCCGAATATGCCGACGATACCGAGTTGACGAGGGGTATCCTCAGCTTGAAGGAGGATCCCGCTTCGGCCGGCGATATGGCCGTTGTCGACCTGCTGCTCGACTATGCCGGCAGCGACGACTGCCTGCGCGCCAACTTCTCGATGTCGGAGTCCGGGATAATAGTGCCGGAGCCCGATTACGACTATATCGCAGAGGATTTCGACAACTATGCCGAGATACGCAGCGCATTCGCATTCGACTCGGGCGGCTACACCTTCGTCGTGATGTCGACCGAGGGCGGCTACGAGACTTGGGAGCAGTGCCTCGACGGCGGCAACTATGTCATGCTGGCCGTAAATCCCAAGTATATAGGAGAGACGATCGACATGAAGACATGCGACGATTTCAGCTTCGTCAACGCCTCGGGTATGGCGTCTGCTATCGAAACCGTCACTTCGGACGATCCCGAGACGCTGGCCACGATCCTCGCCGGCGAGATGACCGTATCGCGCGAGGGCGAATATACCGACGTGAAATTCGACGTTACCGGCCGCGACGAGATACGTTTCCACGGCTCGGTCGGGATACATACGCCCAAACCGCAAAACTATATCGTCTTCAACGGTGCGTCGAAGCCGGTGCGTGCGGCATTCTATTACGCCAACTATCTATATCTCACGCCGGGTGAGATCGAATACGGCCAGGATATCTCGCTCTGCTCGCAGTATCTGGTAGTCACGCTGCCTGCCGACCTGAGCTCGGGTGCGCCCGTCGACGTGGCTTCGTCGGGCGAGGAGTTCATGGTGATATTCTCGTACGAGTACGGCGAGAAGCAGATCGTGACCTCAAACGAGGAGCGTGCCGCCACGGGCAGCTATACGGTCAGAAGCACCGGCGAGAACAGCTACGAAGTCGTGCTCGACATAGCTTTCAATGACGGCAATAAGTTGCAGTGCGCATACTCGGGCATATTCAAGGATTTCCTCGCCGAACCGGCCAAAGCCAACGAGTATAAGATCGGCGGCGAGACCTTTGCCATAGGCTCGGTCGTGGTCGATGCCTGCAATACGGTTTGGGAGGCATATATATCGAAGCATAGCGGACTGGATACGGTAGATAAGATCAAGGCTGCGGACGACGTGCTGACGGTCAAGGCCGATGCGTCGCTGTGGACGGGCGAGCCGTCGGGCTTCTCGGTTGCCGCACTGGACGGCAAGGAGTTGTCGCTGACCATAGCCGACAACGTATATAACTATGCCAACGGCAATACCGGCACCTTCTCGGGCACGGTCGAGGGCACGCAGTTGTATATCGAATTTATGTCGTACGGCGACTCTGCCGACATTTATTATAAGGGCGAAGCCGTCGTGATAAAATAACGCAGCTATGAAGATATTCCGAAAATTAGCAGTCGTAGCGGTCGCCGCCCTTGCGGCGGCGGCCTTTGCGGCGTGCGGCGACGATAACTCGACGGTCGAGCCGCAGCCCTTGCCTCCCGTCGAGCCTGTCATCGGACAGTATACCTTCGACGGCAAGGTGTACGACATACGCCATGCTACCGTATTCTTCGACGGCACGAGCTATGCGTTCGTCTTCTCGCCACTGCCCGACGGCGGCCGCTCGACCTATCTCGCCGTATCGCTTGTCGAGTACTTTATGGGGCAGACGTTGGATGTTAAGAAGATATACCACAACGACGATTACTCGCTCGTATACGAAGATCCGGTGCGCTATTACTCGCGCTTTCGCAGTTTGCAGAGCGGCACGATGTATATCGCCAAGAACAGCGAGAACAACTTCACGGTCAACCTTGACGTAAGACTCAACGACGGCACGCCGCTGTCTATGGAGTTTACCGGCGATCTGAAATCGGAGTTCGAATAGATCGTCCGGTCTTCCGCTCGTCCGCGGGCGTGCGTTGTCCGTCGCCCGTCGCGGCCGGCATCGACTGCGACACCGGTCAGCCGATCAGCCGCGGATGCGGCGGGGG
>OFHN01002132.1_pt1 | contig 12347 bp, 9 predicted proteins | sample 1521321 | NCBI WGS metagenome assembly OFHN01 (sample SAMEA3504130, study PRJEB24116) | mouse gut metagenome | biome: mouse gut; feature: mouse-associated habitat; material: faeces | place: Denmark | collected 2011
GCCCCTGTTTCATGCGCAGTGGTGCCAACGCGGGGCATGGGGGTTTACTATGAAAAGGATGAAGATACTACTTTGGACAGGAAGTTTCTTGGAACGATTCGGACCAGGGCAGATAACTATATCATATTTGCGGACAAGTGTGTGATTTCCGATACGGAGCTGCAGAAATATCACATTACTTTCAAAAAGATACCAAGAGATATTCGAAACTTGTAGAGCAGGCAAATGTGTTATGGAAGTATTTATAGGGGGCCATATGGAATTAAAGGATTATCAGAGGAAAGTGCTGGATGATTTAAGGCGTTTTTTAAATCTGCTGACAGAGAAACAAAATATAAAGCAGGCCTATAACACCTTGTGGGAAGAAAAGGGGGTAGAGGTCAGCCCGTTGGAACTGCCCGGAACCATTCCCTGTTATAAAACCACACTTCAGGGGGTTCCGCAAGTCTGCCTGAAAGTTCCTACTGGCGGGGGCAAAACCTTTTTGGCGGCAAATGCCATAAAGCCCATTTTTGATTCCATGACGGGCGCACATCCCAGGGCGGTGGTCTGGCTTGTGCCATCGGATGCCATCTTGAAGCAGACACTGAAAGCATTGCAGGATAACAGCCATTTTTACAGGCGAAAGATAGATGTGGATTTCTCTGGTGCCGTGGAGGTTTATTCCAAAGAGCAGCTTATGAATGGACAGAACTTTAACCCCGCCACTGTCATGGAGCATCTGTCTGTTTTTGCATTGAGCTACGATTCTTTTCGGACAAGCAGGAAAGAAGGGCGGAAAGCATATCAGGAAAACGGTAATTTAGCCGCTTTCAGTAAATATCCTGGTGATGCGGGTTTGCTGCTGGAGGGAACCGATGAGACGGCGCTGATTCAGGTAATAAGGCAGTTGAACCCCATTGTTATCGTGGATGAAAGCCATCATGCGACTTCCGCGCTGAGTGTTGAGATGCTGCAGAATTTTAATCCATCGTTCATACTGGATCTGACGGCAACACCCAGGCAGGGGAGCAATATCATCTCCTTCGTGGATGCCAGACAGCTGAAAAAAGAAGAAATGGTCAAGCTTCCGGTTATTGTGTATAACAGGAAAAGTCACGGTGATGTACTGCTGACCGCGGTGGGACTGCGGGGGCGTTTGGAAAACGAGGCAGGACGCCTGGAGAGTATGGGCGGGGAGTATATCCGTCCGATCGTGCTGCTTCAGGCAGAGACAAATATAGACGAGAGCAGCACGACCTATGAGAAGATCAAAAAAGAGCTGATTGAACTTGGAATACCGGGGGATCAGATTGCTATCAAGACGGCAGACCGGGACGATATCAGGAATCAGGATCTGATGTCGAAAGAATGTGCTATCCGCTATATCATAACCGTGAATGCCCTGAAAGAGGGATGGGATTGTCCTTTTGCATATATTCTGGCTACGATTGCCAACAGAAGTTCCGTGGTTGACGTGGAGCAGATTGTGGGAAGAATACTTCGTATGCCGAATGCCAGGAGGACTAAGAGCGCCGTTTTAAACCTGTCCTATGTAATTACTTCCTCGGCAGATTTCTTTGCCACATGTAACAAAGTAGTGGCAGGATTAAAAGTTGCCGGATTCAGTGACCAGGATTATCGGGCAAATGATTTGGATGATGCGGGACAGGAGCCGGAAGATATGTCTGGGTTATCGGAGCAGCTTGCATTTCCGATGGAAGAGTCACAGCCGGAGCAGACGAAAATCTGGTCAGGGCAGGCAACAGCTTCCGCGGAAGGGTCTGTTTTATATACGGATGAGTTGAAGAACCGAATTACTCAGATGGTATGTGGGGACACTGTGTATGAGGCGGATAATCAGGGGGTGGACGCTGCGATATCTATGGAACTGGATGATATTTTCCATAAGGCCGAAGCGGAGGAAAATGCCTGCTGGGAAGATATTGCGGCCAAGGAAGGAGATTTAGCGGAAGATGTTCCGCCGGAGGTGAGAAATACGATGAAAACATATTCTGTCAGGGCAGAGTTCAGAGAAGAGGCGCTTGCGTTAAGACTTCCCCAGTTTGCAATTCCTGATTCGCCCAGTCTGTTCTGTGCAGACGAATATGCCTTGCTGGAAAAGGAAAACCTGTACGCCGGGTTTACTCTTTTGAATAAAGACACGCAGATTGACTTCTCTCTTCTGGATGTGGAAATGGCACAGATAGATGTGGAAGATGGCGAGAACACAAATCCCAAGGCATGGCAGATGAAAGGATTTGAGAGTGTTTATATGAAGGAGTGGTTTGACTCTCAGCCATCCGAGAAGAAACGGCGGATCTGCAAGGACCGGATTATCCGGCGGATTTCCAGGATCAAAGCGGTGAATGATGCGGAATTGTATGAATATGTTTCCAGGATCATGCAGAATATGACGGAAGACCAGCTGACGGATTTGGAACAGTCCGATTACTTATACATTCAAAAGATTTATGACAAAGTGAGACAGTTATTGGATGTCCATGCAAAGGAAACTTTTAAAAAGTGGATTGAGCAGGATATCATCAGCTGCCAGCCGCTGTATTCTTTTCCCGCCGGTATTACTGCCGCAAAGGTAAACGATACTATCCCCAAGTCTCTTTATGCGGCGGAGGAAGACGTGAACGGATATGAAAGCAGGGTGGCATGGGAGTTGTCCGGGCTGCCAAATATCAGATGGTGGCATAGGAACATTTCCAGGAGAGGTTTTGCCATCAACGGCGCTGTAACAGCATATCCGGACTTGATTGTCATGACAGAGAGCGGAAAGATGCTCCTGGTGGAGACCAAGGGCGACCACCTGAAGAATGACGAATCGAGAGAAAAGGCTGAAACCGGGGCAATCTGGGCAGCAAAGGCTTCCCGGCTGGGCGGAGTCTATAAGTATTTCATGGTTTATGAGACCAAGAAGCCTGAGTATAACGGAGCGTATTCGCATGAGAGATTTATGGAGATTGTGAGAGGGCTGTGAGCATAATTTTCTAATTGGGCATTTGATTGTTTGGCCGTCATAAAATCATCAGATGACAGGGGTTTAACTGATTATTTTTAACATAGTAGCAATGTCCTCGGTTGCCATTGTAACCTTTGATTTTTCAATCAGGATGTTGCCCCTTGTCATTATGTACGACGGCATGACTCGAATACCCTTATAATAGATTTCGCTGTTCCGTAATTTATAAGTGGAAACGGCGGGAATGGCATTTTTCTTTGTTGACTTTTTCGCAATCATGTTAAAGGCTTTCTTTGCAACATCGCCCATAAGCATAATAACCTTTACATTGGGAAAGATAGAAATTTCTGCTTCCAAATAAGGCAGACTTTTTTCAATGCTGCTTTTATCAATGGCATATTCTGTCTTTGGAGTTTTTACGGCATTTGTAATATAGATACCACTCTGCAATACGTCTTGTATGGAAGTAACCTTTGAACCTGCTCCCTGCAAAAGAGGAATCGTCGTTTTCAGATAATCAGCGCCGGGGGTTCCGTAAAAATCCTGTAAGGGGTCAGAGGGGACAACTTCATTTATCATAATTGCCTTAATTGTCAGCGGGTCAATATCAATGTTGTTTAGATAGATATCGTTTGCCGCACCTAACTTCGTTTCAAGTTCTTTTTTTATATTCATACTTTCCTGCAACGCATTACCTCCATGATTTGATTCTATTATAATAATCTTGACAACATTATGTCAAGGTTATTATATTTTCTATATTTGGCTGACTGTTTTAGCTGATTAATATAACTGTGTAAATCTATCCGGGATGAAAGGTGAACGGTAGAATGCAGCAGGGGAATCATTATATTGGAAAGAGCAGTACTAAAATGCGGACGCAGGAATTTTCTTCTGGGTGAGTCTGGCATAACCGGGCACCCAAATTGAGAACCATGACGACGATATGACCGTAGTAGACATTTGCGGGAAATTTGTGGTACAATGTTGACACAGAAGAGCGTTGTTTCAGCGACCGGCTTTTACGGTTGGAATCTGTTGAAAAGCCGCCCAATTTATACAGAGAATGGGAGTGAACAAATGAACAATATTTTGGATGCAGTTAAAGAGAGCTTTTCTAATCTGAATACGTCAATAGGATTCGTCGGATCAGTGATAACAATTTTTGACCACTTTAAAAACAAGAATAGCAACCATATTCAGGAAACACTGGACGCCATTCGGGAAAAATCAGGTATGGCGTATGCACGGTACTGCGAATATCGGAAATATAGGCAGGATGATTTAGGCATTCCTCTTGAAGAAGATATTCTGGGATATTGGGAATTGTGTTTGCGGCGCAACGTACTGCCCAGTGCAGGCGATATGGTTACGTCCCAAATTGCAAGCAGAGAAGAAGCAGAAATTATCATCTCATACTTATTGGAGCAGTGGATGACGATTCCGGATTTTTCAGCGTGGATACATGATGTTCTGATTCAGAACCATCTGGAAACAATTTCTGAGAGACTGGCCGATTTGCCGCAAATACTGGAAGCTGCTTCCCGGATAAAAACACACCTGGACAACCAGGGAATCTGTGATATCGGGACGTTAATTACCCCGGGCTATGTTACGGATGCAAAAATTTCCTGCACTGATTTGACTGTTAAAAAATTCTTTACGGTTGACAACAATTTTCATACAATGTTCCAAGTCATTAGTGCAAATGCAGATGTTCCACACAATGAGGCTGTGCAGGCAGTAGAGGAATTTATTCAAGGCGGCACCCCGGTTATCATTGCAGGAAACGGAGGCCAGGGAAAAACAAGCCTGATGATGCGTGTAGCGGTACAGAGGGCTTCTTCGGGGCGCCTGACGTTTTGGCTATCCTTGTCAAATAAGGAAATTATAACGGAACAAATGGCAGACCGGTTCTTTGATTGTCTGATTAAACTTACGCCTCCAGGGCAAAGTACCTTGCTGTGCATTGATAACCCCTTTGAAGGGAGAGCATCTTTTTCAAGCTTACAAGCAAGATGGCCTCATAATTCCAAAATACATCTGCTCATGGCAGAGCGGGAAAACAGACTTACACTACTCGCTGATCCGGATCAGGATTTATTGTTACGCTGGTTTGACAATGCAGGGGTTGTTGTCCTGGAGGGTATCAGGCAGACCAGAAAGTTTTGTTTAAAAGATTATCCGTCCCGCTATTTTTCGGAAATTCCGGAAAGAAGAAAATCCATATTGAAAAAATGTACTTCTTATCTGGTAAAAGAAGGGGCAATAAGTGAAGAGGATCAATTATCTGTTATAAACAGAACATTGGGGAAGTATGGAAAGCCGAATGTCAGTTTGGTGGAATTGATTTACCGCACTTTGTTCGAGCTAAAAAAAATTAGTTCCAAACCAGGAAGCATCAAGCTGGACTGGGAAGAATGGGGTGACTTGATTCATCGGGAGTTTGGAAAAGTAGATACCGACATCCAGCTATATGGCGTAATTGCAGCGCTGAAAGTGTTTAATACATCACTGTCGCTTTCTCTATTTTGCAAACGCTTTGAGGAATTGAGTGAGCGAAAATTGAGAACGCGTCTGTGTGAGCGGTTTGTGTCCAATCATGTGGAACCAGTGGTTTATCAGGAGGGAAAAAATACATTACAGCCGAAACATGATGTGATCGCTGAATTATTTTTCCTGTTCAATAAAAGTAAAGTCACAATTGATTCAGTGATATGCGATCTGCTGGATGTGATGAATGAAAATGAAATCGAAGAGTTTTTATCTAATTTCAGAAATAAGAAAGAAGTAAAGAAGGGCAGAAAGGATCCCATTGGCGATATTGATTACTGGGGCTATTTGGAAAGGATATATTCTCGGACGCAAGAGGGAAACTTAAATCTTTCACCGGTGGGAAGAGCGTATTTGTGTCTTGGCGTTTTGTGGGCAAAGCGCAAGAGCAACTTCTCAGTAAGCAGTTTTTCGGTGGAAACCGTTTTGGGCGACCTTGCACCTGAAATAGAAAACGATTTGTTATTGGCAAAACTGTATACAGAATGGGGAATTTGGCTGGCGAATAGAAGAGATGATTCCGCTGCGGAAGAAAAATTTCTTTCAGTATTAAAATATAATCCCAAAGAACTTCCATCCCGGACGGAATTAGGAAGGCTGCTGTCAAGGCAGAAAGGCCGTGAAAAAGAAGCGGAGGAATATCTGCTTGAAATAATAAAAATAGATCCCAAGAACATCCAGTCGCGGACGGAATTAGGAAGGCTGCTGTCAAGGCAGAAAGGCCGTGAAAAGGAAGCGGAGGAATATTTAAAGGAAGCGATAAAGATAGATTCCCGGCAATTGCATTCCCGTACAGTGCTGGCAAGGTTATATGAAAGGAAGAATCGATTTTCCGAGGCCAGGCAGTTATATCAGGAACTTTGCAATATTGACCCAGGCAATCGTTATGGCGTGGAAGGTCTTTCCCGACTAAAATCGCATTAACGATTGCTGTAAAATGCAGATAATTATGTGTTTTACATAATGTATAATGCCAATAATCATGCCCTTTTGGTGACACAAATGCTGTCGGCCTCCGATAATTGAAAAGATGTCTGTGGAAAGAAGCAATATTGTGTGATAAAATTGAAACAGAAAAGATCAGGCCGGGGTTTATGTTATGATAAATGAAAAAATAGGAGAGAGCCCATGGATTTAAAAAGAGATGCCCATATAATCATAGAAGCCGCACTGGAGAAGGTAATGCCGGATGAGGCGGTATCGCAGGCCCTGACCGGGAAGCGTTTTGACCGGGGCAGGGTATATCTGGTGGCGGCAGGAAAAGCGGCATGGCAGATGTCCAGGACGGCAGCAGCCATTCTGGGAGACAGGCTGCAGGCAGGGGTATGTGTGACAAAGTATGGGCATGTGAAAGGACCGGTTCCGAAAGTTCTGTGTTATGAGGCGGGACATCCGGTGCCGGATGAAAATTCTTTCAGGGGAACCCGGGCAGCCCTGGATTTGGTGTGCAATTTGGACAGAGAAGACACGGTAGTTTTTCTGCTGTCCGGGGGAGGGTCAGCGCTTTTTGAAAAACCTTTGACAGATGGGCGGGAACTTTCGGACATTACGGCACAGCTCCTGGCCTGCGGGGCGGACATCACAGAGATGAACACCATACGGAAGCGGCTTTCCGCCGTAAAGGGAGGCCGTTTTGCAAAAATCTGTGCCCCTGCAAAGGTATATGGCATCGTGCTCAGCGATATACTGGGAGATCCCCTGGACATGATCGCCTCCGGTCCCGCGTATCCCGACAGCAGTACTTGTGAACAGGCGCTGGCGATTGTGGAGAAGTACCGGCTCCGGTTCAGCAGCCGGGTGATGGAGCTGTTAAAGAAGGAAACACCCGGGGAACTGGATAATGTGGAAACCGTGATCACGGGAAGCGTTAAAAATCTCTGTATTGCGGCGGCCAGCGCCTGCGAGGCACTGGGGTATCGTCCTCTGATTCTGACAGACCAGCTGTGCTGCGAGGCCAGGGAAGCGGGAAGCTTTCTGGCTTCCATTGCGAAAACGCATCAGGGTTCGAAAGAGAGCCTGGCGTTTCTGGCAGGGGGTGAGACCATCGTGCATCTGTCGGGAACCGGAAAGGGCGGCCGGAATCAGGAGCTGGCCCTGGCCGCCGCAGAGGGCATCTCCGGTTTAAGGGATACCGCAGTATTCAGCATCGGAAGTGATGGGACAGATGGGCCAACGGATGCTGCCGGAGGGTACTGCGACACACACACCAAAGAGCGGCTGATGGCCAGGGGAATTGATATCGGCCGGGTATTGCGGGATAACAATTCTTACATGGCGCTGGAGGAAGTGGGAGGGCTGTTAAAGACCGGCCCAACGGGAACGAATGTGAATGATGTTGCCGTGCTGCTGATAAAAAGGGAATAGGGCAGGCTGATCACTCCAGTCTACATGGGATATCCGAGAGAAGCCGCTACCGGCTGACCCAGGATGGAGGAACTATTTGATCCGTTTTATAAAAAGATATCGTATCTGCTGCCAGAACCGTAGTATATGAGGGAAACGGGAAAGGGCGGCGGGACAGGCGGAAAATGTTTAAGCCGGCGGCCACTGACAGTAGTGGCCGCCGGCTTTGGATTCAGGAGATACGGAACCGGCTGATCAGGCTGTTGAGAGTCCGCGCCTGGCTGGACAGTTTCTTTGAAACGGAAGCGCTTTTTTCGGCAGAGGCGGAATTTGTCTGCACCACTGCGGAAATTTCCCGGATTCCTCTTTCGATCAGAACCATCATCTCGGACTGCTGGACACTGGCAGCGGAGATTTCGTCCATGAGTGCTTTTATTGACTGGATACAATCGTCAATCACCTGCATGGCGGAAACGGCATGGGTAGTGGATTCCGTTCCTGTCTTTACATCCTCAATGGGAATGATTGATCAGGCGTGTGGTATTCTGCGCGGCTTCGGCAGACTTGGCCGCCAGCTCCCGCACTTCCTCTGCCACCACGGAAAATCCTTTTCCCGCGGATCCGGCGTGAGCCGCTTCCACGGAAGCGTTCAAAGCCAGGATATTGGTCTGGAAAGCAATATCTTCAATGGTTTTAATGACTGTGACGATTTTTGCCGATGACTGGTCGATATTTCTGGTAGCCGTTTTCAGCTGTTCCATTTTCATATCGGCTTCAGCCGTGTAGCTGGTGGCTTTGTCCACCAGTTCGCTGGCGTTGCCGCATCGTGTGGTGCTGGCCTGGATCTGCGATGTGATGGAAGTCACATTCGACACAAGGCCGTCGATGGAAACCGCCTGCTCCATGGTACCCTGGGAAAGTGCCTCTGCACCGGAGGATACCCGGTCCGCACTTGTGTCCACCTGGCTGGCAACCTGGGAAATGTCACGTATCACATTCATCAGGTTGGCATGTATGGAGATAAGGCTTTCGGATAAGGCCCTGAAATCCCCGATATAATAGGACTCGTTCTGGGTTACGTCCACAGCCAGGTTGCCATCGGCTATTTCCCCCAGAATCCTTCCCACATCATCAATGGTTTTGCGCAGGCAGCCGCATACATGGTGGGTGGTCTGCGCGATCATGCCGATCTCGTCCGACCTGCCGTAAAAGGCTTCCAGTTCATTGTCCGCAGAGAGATTTAAATCGCCCAGATGGCCGATAGCCCGCTCCACGATCATGAGCTCCCGGCTTTCCCTGCGTAAAATCAGAAGGGTCAGCAGAATAACCGCAGAAGCCACGGCGGCGCACAGCCAGCCCACTATCGTGCGCACCGATGTGACAACGCTGTAGACATCGGAGGTGCTGTTGCGGACCATAAAGACCCATTCACGGTCTTTCAGATATTTGTATACTACCATTCGGTCAACGCCGTTTTCGTCCTCGTAAAAATATGTGCCCGCGTCAGTGCTTCCGGTTTCCCGGATCTGGCGGAGAATCTCCAGATATCCCTGATCAGTGGTTTCCGTGTTCAAAAGCGTGTCGTCCTCATGGTACAGGTATACACCGGAGCTTACATTTAAAAAAGCATATTCACTCTGGGGGAGTCCCTCGATACTCAGATTGGTCAGGGAATCCATAAGATGGCTGGCGTAAACCCCGGCTCCCGCATAACCGATGCATTCCTGGCCTTCAAATACAGGGTAATACATGGAAAGAATCATGCTGCCGGTTCCGGGCGATTTCATGATTCCCAGATTTGTCAGCTGCTGTTCTGACAGAATGGTATCCTGGAATGTTTTCAGGGAATCTCCTTCCCGGGTGGTGATTCCGATGGCTCCCTGGGATGTGTGTGTCAGTACATGGGTGACAGGAGTGGCGATATACAGACCTTCAAAAATGCCCTTGACAGAGGCGAATTCCTCGGTATATTTCTGGGCATTCTCCACAAGCTCCGGATTTTCCGGATCCAGAAGAAGATCGCGAACCTGGCGGCCCAGGGCAAATGCAGTTACATATTCTTCCACGGAAGCCACATATTCGTTGATGATGGCAGCCCTGGATTCCACTGCGTCTGTCATTTGGTTGGTGATATCTTTTTTGACCATGGAAGCGGTGTTAGAGGATACGACGACCCAGAGCAGAGACATTCCGGCCAGAGTGATGATAGTAGTAATAATTCCAATGCGCGTTGCAAGCCTTTTGTTTGCTAGAAATTTCATGAATAGACCTCCTGAAAAAATTGAAAGGATTAACATATCCCGGTAGAAAATTATAACACATAAAACGATTTTTGTCGAGTTGCATGCGGTATTTTTTGAAGGGAGGCGCGGGAGCACATGTGACAGTCAGGACCGCTTTGCCGCATAACCAAAACCGCGTCTGTATGCGGTTTTACCGGACACAACGGCGCTGCCGGAATGGACGGAGGGAATCAGAACGGGCTTTTGGGACAGAATATAAGGAATGAAGGGCAAGATGAGATTTTTCTTGTAAAATGTTATTTGTTATGATAGTATACTTTTCAAAATAGGATAGCAGGAAATTACTGTAAACGAACTTATGAGGGACACCAATGCTGCCACTTTTTTTCTCTGACAAAAAGAGATATTCGGTGAAAAAAATACTGCTGCTGTTTTTCTGCCTGTTTTTGGCTGTGCTAATGGCGGGTCTGCTGTTCCTGGCTGTGTATCTCATGCAATGGGCCAGGGAGAACACCCGGGAGAATCACGGAAAACTGCTGGAGAGCTACACAAACGAGATCGACATCTGGGTCAACAGTCTGTATGATTTTAATCTGAATCTGTATACATCCAACTATGATTTTCAGGTTCTTGCCCAGGGAGGGAATATAGAGAGACAGCTGATTCACGAGAACAGCCTGCGGAACCTGGTCAATTACAGAACCTACAAGACGGGAGCCATATTTATTTTTGACCAGAATCAGACCATCGATATTTACAAGTTCGGTTCCGATTATTCGGCCAGGGATTTTCTGGAGGGCGTGGTGCTGAAGGAAGCGATTCTGGAATTCGGCAGGGGGCTGACCATCCAGGAATGCTTTGCCTGGACCACATTTGCCCATGCTGGAAGGATTTACCTGCTGAATAATTTCCGCTCCGGGAATTTGAATGTATGTTCCATGATAGACCTGGAGAGAACGGCTGCCCTGATCAACAAGGACAATGAAGACGGAAATATTTACTCCGTTCGTGTGCGGAGCGTTTACTACCCTGTTTTCTAAAGACAGGGCGGTTGAGGCGCTGGAGAATGGGAAGGTTATCTTCTTTGCAGGGGGAACCGGGCATCCGTATTTTTCTACCGATACCGGAGCGGTTCTTCGGGCGATTGAGATAGAGGCGGACGCTATGCTTCTTGCTAAGGCGATTGATGGAATCTATGACAGCGATCCGAAGGTCAATCCCAATGCGAAGAAGTATGATGAGATATCGATTCAGGAGATTATTGATAAGAAGCTTATGGCAGTGGATCTGACCGCGTCTATCATGTGCCTGGAGAACCGTATGCCGATGCTGGTATTCGGTCTCAATGAAGAGAACAGTATCGTAGAGACGATGACGGGGACATTTACAGGGACGAAGGTAACGGTATAATATTATTTTATAAATGATGCAATAAATTCAGGAGGAATTAAGGCTATGAATGAAAAATTAAAAGTGTATGATGACAAGATGACGAAGACTATGGCGAACTTAGACGGTGAACTTGGAACTATCAGGGCAGGACGTGCGAACCCGAATGTACTGAACCGGATCAAGGTGGATTATTACGGGACGCCGTCGCCGATTCAGCAGGTGGCGAATGTGTCTGTGCCGGAGCCGCGTATGATCCAGATTCAGCCGTGGGAGAAGAATATGCTGAAGGTGATCGAGAAGGCGATCCAGGTATCGGATCTCGGGATACATCCGACGAACGACGGGACGATGATCCGCCTGATATTCCCGGAGCTTACAGAGGAGCGCAGAAAAGAGCTGGTGAAGGATGTTAAGAAGAAGGGAGAGGCAGCGAAGGTTGCGATCCGCAATATCCGCCGCGACGGCAACGACGCGCTGAAGAAGATGAAGGGTACCGAGATATCAGAGGATGAGATCAAGGATATGGAGACGGAGCTTCAGAAGCTTACGGACAAGTATGTGAAGGAAGTAGATAAAGCGGTCGAGAGCAAGTCGAAGGAAGTTATGACGGTTTAACCGCTTGGGGAACGAGAGTACATTTTAATGAGAGTGGGAAGGATTTGGAGAAAGGAAAAGGAAATGCTAGGTACAGAAGACTCTACCAATCTGTTCCAAATAGATGAAAAATTTGACTTGTTGATTTTCTTGTGGATAACCCTGATTGTGCGCAACATATTCTTAACGCTGGCATTGCTTATCCATGAACGGATAAACCAGTTCTGATTGATTATAAATTCGTCTAATGCGTCTTTGTCGTCCACTTT
>OFHN01002134.1_pt1 | contig 12336 bp, 11 predicted proteins | sample 1521321 | NCBI WGS metagenome assembly OFHN01 (sample SAMEA3504130, study PRJEB24116) | mouse gut metagenome | biome: mouse gut; feature: mouse-associated habitat; material: faeces | place: Denmark | collected 2011
GCTGGAAAACCGCTTCAGAAATGTCCCAAGTGGCAGACCCTTTTTCTTTGCCATGACTCTTTTCCCTGCTTTCCGATATCATGGCTCTATTTTATCATGCTTTATGTCCCATAATCCCGGACTTTTCTCGGCTGAGCTAAAGGGATAACCACATTTGTTTATTCTTTCAGTCTACTAAATCCAGTTTTTTCTTCCAAAATTCTTCATTGGATAACTCACATTGTTTGCTAATAAATTTTTTTTGCGCAGTTCGGTATCCCACTAGGAATCGGAAAAACATAGTTAAAACAATTACCACGCTCCACAAAAAAGCAACTATCGTGGAAGGTGCTCTTTCCGTCTTTTGATCTAACAGCACATGGTTTAGTTTTTCTGGATCTATCTCAAGAAAAAGATCCGGCCCTTTAAGAAAGTCTCTATACGCATTATAAATGTATTTGATTTGGTCTGTCCGCCCTCTAAGTATGGAACCGCCAAGTGAACAAAAAAGTTTATGTATACTACTCAGCACCCCATCTCCATTTTGGTAGAGTGCACTGACCACCAGTTCGTTTCGTTTAATGTAATATTCGAGATGTGCACTCTGTTTCTCAGGAAATGCCTTGTGCCATACTCCAATTCCATTCATCAATAGGTATTCTGCACCAGAACGCAACCCATACTCCACATCGTCCGTTTTGATAAAAAATGGTAGCGGGAGCCTATGAGTTTTCACCAGCGTCAGCGGTATACAGCAATACCACCACGCATTATAGTCCACCGACTCTTCTCGCTCATTCTGCATAAGATTTTTCAAAACAGATACATCCATACCGCGGTTGACAGGATAGAGCCGGCCTCCTTCATAGCGGCTTCCGGACTCATACTGGATGGTTGGATCAGACTCCACCAGCATCTGCCCTCCGATGCAGAGCGGATTTTCCAGCGGCTTTGCCACTTTCAGCAACTGTACCGTCCGCTCCAGCACCGATGGCTCGAATGATATATCGTCGTCCATCAGAAGAACGTGGGTATACCGCTTTTCACTGTGAAGCGCCTCTAACATCCCCCGGGCAAAGCCCCCGCTGCCTCCACAGTTTTTGTTCGGCATAATGGCAACGTGTCCACTGTCTCCCGGCGTCAAAGTTTTCCCGTTATCAACCACAAGAACGTCCAACGATTGAGCAGCAGGGGAATCTATGTTTTGCCAAATTTGAGCGTCGATCCGCCTCAGATTTCTTTTCACATACTCTTCCCGGCGGTAGGTACAAATCACTCCCGCAATGTGCACCTGGTTTGGTCTGCTGACTGTCGCCCTGTAGGATACCTCGGATATGACGCTTGCCTCGTTGGCCGTGAAAACACAATACAATACTCCGCCTACCGGCAGGACTTGCAATGACACCGGTTGAAATTCCTTCGACACATCGCTGCCAGACAGCAGTATGGTTTCCATCACCGTTTCCGTCAAATCCGGCGCCGCACAGACAAGTTTTGCCTCAAGCCTTCCAGAGCATCGAATTTGAACCGTCAGAGTCTCAACCTGTGTGTATTTCACATATTTCGAGTAAAAAAAGCCGTTAAAATATGTATCGAAACGGACCATGGTTCCCGCCTGTATGGAGAGAACACCGCTCTGCACCGCAGCAGAACCCATGACTCTGTAATAAAGTTCATGGTTCCGTTCCACACGTTCCGGGAAAATGACCCGATGCAACCGCATATCTGCCTAACCCTCCCGCATCATCAGCTGTTTGAAACGCGCACGCCGTCGTGTGCCAGGCGGCAGAAGCCTGTAGAGAAGTCTCCGCTTCAGGTCCGGCCTGCCCGTAACTGCGTCATAATCGACACGCGGTATCTCTGCCGTTTTCATCTCAGCCCGGTGCTTATCGTAAAACACACCGAACAACCGTTCCGCCAAATAGCCGTCGATCCTGTCATCCGGTGCTGCCTCTGCAACGGACCGGCGGTCATATTCGGCCAGAAGTGGGAACAGCCATGCGCAGTATGTATCAAACACCTGGGCCGACATGATGAACATATTGCAAAAATAGCAGTTTTTCCCTGCCAGATACCGCTCCATGGCGGCGCTGTAACCGGGGCTCACATCCCTGACCACGGATTCCATCAGATACAGCGCCCCGATCCGGTGCCGGCTTCCCGCAGCGAACTGATCACGCACCGTGATATAAGTGCACTCGCCCATGGGTGCAAGCAGGTCGTATTGCTCAATGAGCTGCGGAAAACGGTCATACCCCAGCTTTCGCAGGAGATCATTTGTGGGGGTAGCGCAAATTCGGTATGGCCGTTTCGCCGTCAAGTCAGGGCATAGATACCGCCGGTAGTGAAAAAAACCGTAATAATCGGCCCGTACGTTTTTCCATGCCCAGTACTGGGCCGTAAGTTCGCAGTAAAGCGGGTTTTTTGCCGATATATTTTCCCCTGTATCATCCCGAAGAAGGCCAGGAATCGGTCTGTCCGATACCGCCGCGCCCACATGGATTGGAACCAGAAGCGGATGCTCCGGCACTGTGACCTGTTTATGACAGCTTACAAACAGCTTGATGTCAGACATAACAAAACCTTTCTTCCGCTCCGGTTCCATTTCTCCGTGGATTCACAGCTTACAGCGCATATCGATGCCGGTTGATGATCTGCCGTTGGAATTCCGGAGCCAGCTCACAGAAGTATCCGCTCCAGCCCCACACTCGGACAATCAAATTTTTGTGCCGTTCGGGATGCTTCATCGCGTCGGCCAGCACCTTTTCATCCAAGATGTTCAGCTGTAACTGCTGGTCGCCCAGCTTTACAAAATAGCGGATCACGTCAACCAGCTTTTCGATGCCCTCCTCTGACTTGAGCGCCGCCGGAGAGAATTCCACTGTAATGGGGCCACCGTTTATCACTCGGGAATAGTCGATGGCTGAGAAGGACTTGAGCACACTCAACAGGCCATCAATTTTCACTCCAAAAGCCGGCGCGAGACTGGATGGAAATGCCTCTCCATCTCGACGGCCGTCAATTGTTGCACCGACTTTAGGCGCAATAATCCAATTTGTATTGTGATCTGTCAGCCAGACATAGAACTGCGCCGTACCGGTTCCAGCCCGCACTCGGCATTTCTCTGTGGAATGCTTTTCACACGCATCTGAAAACCAGGAAAATAGCTTTCGCAGTTCTTCATCGACCTCAGGGTTTGCGTTACCTGTCTTGGGCATTTCGTTTTTGACAAGCTGCGCCAGTTCCTCATGTCCCTCAAAATTTTGGCCCGCAGCATCCACCAGTTCCGCCAGCCTGCCGCGTTCGCTGGAACGAATGAGACGATTTGCGATATATAACGCATCGGCACCGTTCGCGCTGCCCGAGCCATGAATCCCCCGGTTGCGGTACCGGGCGGACTGCGTGATGTCTTTTTTACACGCCAAAGCGTCCGAAAAAAATAGGGATACAAGCGGAGAAGGCAACAGGTAAAGGTTACGATCCTTCAGAATATTTTCTACCTGCAAAGAGATATTCTCCCTAACCAGCGTGTCGAGCTGCTCTTCTGTTACCGTGGTCAAATCCGCTTGACGCAACGCTTGGTCAACCGCGCCCGGGAATGAAACGGCGCCTTGATTCACAATTTCCATTCCCCGTCCGGGAATAATAAACTCCCAACACGCCGCCACGGTGTAATTGCGGGCATCCTCCAGGCGGTATCCCGCTTTAACGAGAGCAGGAATTACCACTTCATCATTGGAATACTGTGGGAATCCCAACCCCGCCCGAGTTAGCTCGCAGCCCAAGGCAAGCAAATCCTTGGGGGTATTGGAATCAATTCTTAAATTGATTTTGGGGTCAATCAGCCGTAATTCTTTGGAGACCTCCATAAATAGATAGGTCAGTTCGTTTATGGCACAGCTCCCGTCACTCTTTACGCCGCCCAACATCATGCTCTGACCGTTATCGCCCTGCTGTATGCCAAAATACAGGTCGCTGTCCCGATTTAAGGAGGTAAAGAACTCTGCCACCAACTGTTTGGCTTCCTCCCGCGTCAGTCTCCCGGTTTCCAGATCCTTTTGGTAAAAATCAATCAGGATCTGATCCATGCGTCCAAATCCCAGCTGATAATTCCCCGCCAGATAGAACATGGCCGAGATGAAACGGATCGACTGCAGCGCCTCGGCAAAGGATTCCGCCGGCTGCATGGGAACACGCCGGAACAGCGCTTCGACGAATTGGTTCCCGACCCGCGCCGCCTCCTCGGCGTAGCGTTCCGCTAACCGATCCATAGCGCGGATCGTAACCAGGCAGGCGTTAAGAAAATCAGCTTCCTTATCGTTTGCCCCATCCATCTGGGCATGAATCTCGTCTGTCAGTCCATTCAGACCTTTCGAGAGCAGAATACCGTAATCCGGGCACACGTTATTGATGACATTGTAAGACTTGCACCCAATTCCAAATTCTTTTTCGATATCCTCCGGTGTATACGACGGTGTAAGATGCCAGTTTGTCCGGGTAAAGGCGATCTTTTCCACTGGAAAAACAATAGGTTCTTCCACCTCACACATCTGCGCAAAATGCAGGGCAAACTTCATTTGAAATGACAGATCGAGATCGATGGTCATCACCTTACCGGCTGTCTTATCATTCCGAAATACTTTATAATATCTCTGCTGCGCAAAATCACGCATGCCTTTCATCATTCATCACTCCTCAACTCAATTGCAAATACTGCTTCCAGAATTCATAGGAGGTCAACATCGGAAAGTTGGTCTCGTAGTCCTCTTTCAGGTGGTCATAGTTAGATTCAATCTGCTTCAGCTTTTGCCGGAACTCCTTTGTCAGTTTCCGCTCCAGCGCATAATCAAACTCACGCGTGACATAAGTATGCTTTAAAAGGTGGTAAACCCTGACGTGCTTTTTCACCAAAAACGCGTCAACCGGCGGATACCATTCAACGGTATCATTTGTCCCACCGCGCTTGATCCAGCATTTTGCCTTTGGAAATACCCGGAATACCCCTTTGATCAGTTTGTTTATGACGCCTCGTATACCGCCTTTCACATAGACGGCGTCTCTCGCATGAAAAACTTCCCACTCGTTATCTGTTTTTTGAATCGGCTCCATTGCCAATGTGGCAAGTTCTTGCATAATGTCGATTGGACTTTCATGAAATATTGCGGAACCCTTCAAAATATCGTCCAACGCTTTATTCATGAGTTTGCAGGATGGGTAGTCATATGTCGCCACCAAATATTGAAATCTATTTTGAAAAAGTTTTACAAAGGCTTGCTTAAAACTTTTATCATATAGCGTATTAACGACAAACATATTTCTTGGTAGATAATATGCTTCTGCAACCTTCCCTACTCGATAATAGAATGGAGCATGCCAAACACAAATTCCATTCATTGAGATGCAGGGATTTCCAAAATTACGCCATCCCCATTCAACATCGTCCCCACGGATAAAAATGGGAAGTGGAAGTTGATTGATATCCATTTTCTGATCTACGGGAAAGCAACAATAATACCACGGGGCGTTAGTTTTGCTGTCTTCATTATGAAATACTTCATCCGGTATAATGGTCACCCGTAGGATTTCGTTATAGTCCAGTAGGTTTGCTACTGAATGAAACTGCCTGACCCACAACCCTTCCTGTACCGCCAGGTTTTCAAAAAAAGTAATCCTGTTGTACAGGTCAAGCATTGCACCGTTGATATAGGAATCGTGGTACTCCTCTTTCAGATAATCCGCAATCCTGAGCGTCCTGTAGAAACTCTCCGGAATAATTTCCACATCGTCATCCATGAACAGGCAGCGCGTGTATGTTTCTTTTGCCTTGCAAACCTCGATCAGTCCACGCCCGAACCCACCCGCGCCTCCGGCGTTGATATTGTAAAAAACATCCGTGAAGTTATGTTTCTCGGTCAAGTCCAAGGTCTGCCCGTTATCCACGACAAACAGGTGCATCCTGCCCTGCAACTCAGCATTTTCGCTCAAGTAACGCTCAAACTGCGCGATTGTCCGGTTAATATAATTCTCACGCCGGTATGTACAAGTCACGATTGCCAGCGTGTTTTCCATCCTGGGGCTTTCGTCGGTATACCAGCCCATAGTCAAAATCTCGCAGGGATCATCTTTCGCAAAGCGCAGGATGAAATACACCGCGTCATATTCAGCCGGCTCCGGAATCCAAATATAGATTGGCTCTCCCCCGCTGTGGTACTCGGAAAAGCTCAGCTTTTCATCCAGCCGGATAAATGCGACGTTACGCTTACTTCCAATTACCTCGACGCTGAAATTTCCCTTTATTTTTACCCCTAAAAACAGGCTCCCCAGCCGGCAGTAATGAAACCATTTTTTTGCGGAAAAGAGATTCATCCAGGTGTTGAAGTGCAGTTCATTAAAAGTGGCCAGCGTATTTCCAAGTCCACTGGTTTCTACAATTCCCCACCTAAAAAACAGATCACGGTAATCCTTGTCTTTGGCCTCCGGCATAACTATGCGGGACAGCAGGTGCTTATCCATATAGACCCTCCCTAACAATAATTCGTTATTTGATAGCCGCTGTCGGCCATCTCGGTCTGAAACCAGGCAATTGTTGCGAGGCGGTTTTGCCGATAGCTAGTATGCAGTGGATACTTCATTCCGTAGAGCGGATATTTCCCCTCCGCAAGATTGTTGTAGGGGAGCAGATGGATCGGTGTTCCCTTCGGACAGAATTCCCTAATTAGCCGCGCGACATCCGATAGGTTTTGCTCTGTGTCCGTGATTCCCGGAATCATAGGCATCCGCAGAGTAACATCCGAATGCATCTCCATCAGGTGTTGGAGATTTGTAAGAATCATTTTGTTGGAAACCCCGGTATACTGCCTATGCAGATTTTCATCGGCGATTTTTATATCGTAATAGAACGCATTAAACTGCCGTGCCAAGCCCATGAAGACCTGCTCGTTACAATATCCGCTGGTGTCCAACAGCTTGTGAATGTGCGGCAATCTTTCCACGCAATCCATGAGAAACTCCGCCTGCATGGTCGGTTCTCCGCCGGAAAATGTCACGCCTCCGCCAAAGCTTTCAAAATAATCCCCGTACCGCTGGATGCGAAGCGCCAAGTCCTGCGCCGTCCATTCTTCCCCAATAAGCCGCCCGGTCTGCCCATTGCGCTGGGGGGCAGTGCTGATTCCCTCCGGGTTATGGCACCACTGGCAGCGTAGAGGGCACCCTTTCATAAACACGGTGACCCGCGTTCCTGGCCCGTCATGGATGGAAAATTCCTTAATATCAAAGATAATTCCTTTACTCATACTTGCTGAAATAGAGTACGTGTGACGCATCTTCAGGCTGGGCTGACAGAAGTTCCGGGCTGCCTTCCACCTGATACAAATGCGCTTCAATCCGAAGCCCGATATCAGAGAGCAGCTCAATGACTGCATGTGCCTTCTCGGAGCAATCCAGCGCAAGAGCCAGAATTCCACCATACTCCAACATTTCATACAGTCTCTGATAGTCCTTTTCCTCAAACAGCGCCGTTCTTCTCCCGTGCAGTACGGTAATGATGTCGTATTTCTCCTCAACATCGTAGACGGAACCTGTTTTATATTGGACAGACTTATAATACATTTTGCCCAATTTAGTGTACCAATCGATACTGTTGAGACAAACGCAGCGATCTGCCGGTGTATAACGGTATAGCATATCGACACCCGTACCGTATTCGCCCTCCACATCCAATATCGTACAGTTTCCTTTCATATACCGAAGCAGGTATAGATAACGGTAAACTAATACATCTGAGGCTAGAAAGAGTTTCTCCAACGCCAAATCTCCCATCTGTGCGGGAGGTGGGGACAAGGATGCTGCGGGTCGTTCGAGTGCTACCATGCGGTTTTGAAGATCCGTGATGGTAGCATCAATCCGAAGAATGTATCGATGGGACGGGTTGAGCTTGAAATACAACTTTTTGATTAGGTTTCGGATTTTATTCTTCAGCATTGTCAAATCTTCCTCTCACAGCATATATGCGTCACATACCGTCTGTACTTCATCACACATCCTGTTCCTTCCCTGCTCCAACCAAACCACCCGCCCGCACATCTCCCTAATCTGCTCAATGCTATGGGAGACAAACAGCACTGTAGTCCCCCCGCCCATCAGCTCCAACATCCGTTTTTTGCTCTTTTCCTGAAATTGGGCATCGCCCACCGACAGAATTTCATCCACGATCAAAATTTCCGGTTGCACCACCGTAGCAATAGAGAACGCCAACCGAGCCAGCATTCCCGAGGAGTAGTTGCGGATGGGAGTTTCAATAAACCGCCCCAGTTCTGAGAAATCCACAATTTCATCGTACTTGTTTTTTAGGAAATCCTCATCGTATCCAAGGATCGCTCCGTTGAGGAAGATGTTTTCCCGGCCTGTCAGATCCATATCAAACCCGGAGCCCAGTTCGAGCATGGGCACCACGTTCCCATGACACGCCACGCTACCCTCCGTGGGTTTCAGGATTCCCGAGATCACTTTCAGCATGGTGCTTTTCCCTGCGCCGTTGCGCCCGATCAGCCCCAGCGTTTCGCCCTTTTTCACCGTAAACGACACATGGTCCAGCGCGGTAAACTCGTTGTAGCTCAACTTTCCCCGCAACGCTGTGGTCACAAATTCCTTCAGGGACAATATCTTATCGTTATTCAGACGGAACCGCATGGTCACATCCGAAACTTCTATCATCGTTTTGCTCATACTGGCACCTTTACAGATACAGAACAAATCTGTCCTGCTTTTTCTGGAAGATAAAAGCCCCCAAAATCAGTGCGCCCAGTGCAATCAGCAGACACTGCACATATATGGCTGGCTCCGGCGACACGCCGTCCAAAATGCACAGGCGGGCGTTTTTCAAAAAGTGGTAGAGGGGGTTGACCTGGAGCACGAATTTGAATTCCTCCGGCAAAATCGTTTCCGGATAGAAAATCGGGGTGGCGTACATCCACATCATGCTCAACACACCCCACAGAAACTGGGTATCCCGGAAGAACACCATGGAGGTGGACAGCAACAGCCCCAGCCCCAGGCAGAAAATAACCAGGCACACCAGGAAATACAGGGCCAGCACGGCGGATTTTTGAAACTGCACCCCAGTTGCCAGGCAGACAATTACCAGCGGAATCAGTGAAATCGCCAAGTTTATCACCGAGGACATAACCCGGGTCAGGGGATAGATATACTTGGGCATATATACTTTCGTAATCAGATTTCCGTTGCCCAGGATAGAGGTCAAAGCCATTCCACAGGATTCGGAAAAAAAATTGAACATCACAGTGCCGATAATCAGGTAGGCTGCAAAGTTCGGCACATCGCTTTTAAAAATGGTGGAAAACACAAAATACTGCACCAGCATCATGAGCAAGGGATTCAAGAAGCTCCAAAACATTCCCAAGATGGACCGCTTGTATTTTGCCTTGAAGTCCCGGCCCACCAGCTGCCGAATGAGGAAGCGGTATTTCTGGACCGCAATCACTGTGTTCACCACATAGCTGCGCTTCCCACTCCGAATGCGCAGCCAGACCATAGTGATAAATAGCAGGATCAAAACCAGCCCCGCCGCCGCGAACTGCCAGTAGTGCAGTCCAGTCCAGATGTAGTCTGTGCCAGACAGAGAGAAGCAGAGCACACCGGGTGTTGGCACCCCGTTGAGGCAGAGTTCCCAGCCCTCCTCTTGCCCCTGGGTATTCATCAGCGGCGAAACAGCGCCGCCCGGCTGGCTGTCGGCGGTGAGCCGCAGGAGCAGCGGTACCTGATACAACCCTTCCATGGGTTCTTTCGCCGCCAGGGATGTCAGTCCGCCCTCCTGAATTCCAGCGGCGTCAAAGCTCTGGGACAGCAAGACTGCTCCGGAGCGTGAATCTATCAGCTCTGCCAGTACCGTTCCGATATTGGGCCGGTAGTAGGTCCCCCATTGAACGTCGATCCGCTCCAGCCGCTGGATCTCCGTGGTAAAGCGCTGCTCTACCGTACTCCCGGCCACCAACTCCAGTGTGCCGCTGTCTGCAACGGGCAGCTCAAAATTATCCCGGGACTGGCGCAGGTGAAGCTGTTCCCCCGCCAGAAAATAGAACAAAACGACCGCCGCCATGTAGCCAATCACCAACGCCAAAGCCAAGCAACGCAATGGGCTGGAAGGTGCCTTTCCCGTGTCGAGATTCTGCCTCAAATTCATCACTTCTCATCTGATTGATTGCGTTTTGCGCAGAGGCCGGCAGCTTTGGAGATACCCGTGACATATTTTTAAAGAAGAGAAAAGGAGATTTGGGGGCACCCTACCCCAACAGTATGACCACAGTGGGCATTTTGCGCTGCTGGCCCTGGCCGCAAAATGCCCTTAGAAGAGCCGATAAAACCCTATTTTGACTGTCACGGGCATCTCCAAAAACACCGGGCGAGGTCATTACCCCTACCCAACTGCACGTTTGAGCCTTTAAACAACAAAAGAACGCTTTTGTTGTACCTCGGTTTGGCACAACTTGTCTGAACCTCAAGTGTAACGCCCGGATTGCCCCTACCCTATTCCGCAACACGATGAAAAGGGCACAACAAATCAGCTGAAAGAAGAACGGTTTTCCTTCGGCTGATTTGTTATGCCCATATGCCTACGGTGGGGGCTTTTATACAATGTGGATCACAAAAAATACGTGTTGCATTCTGTCATAGAGTATGGTATTATTATGTAGTAAAACAACAAAAGCGTTCTTTTGTTGTTTTACATTTTTTCTAAACCACGAGTCCCAGCCTGTCCAGCTGCCGCTCATGCTCCGCTCCGGTTTCCATGATATAGATCCTGGTTGTTCCAATGCTGGCGTGGCCCAACACGTCCGCCAGCTTGGCGATGTCCTTTTCCACCCTGTAAAACAATACAGCAAACAGGTGGCGCAGATTGTGGGGGAACACCTTTTGGGAGTCCACCCCCGCCGCGCTGCACAGCCCCTTCATCTCCCGCCAGATGTTGGAGCGGTCCAAGGGCTTCCCGCCGCCGGTCCGGAATACCGAGCCTGCGGTAATTTTTTTGCTTTTTGCCCACTTCAAAAGCTGTCCGCGCAGTTTGCGGGGAATCAAAATGACCCGGCACTTGCCCTTGCAGTTCACCACCGCCTGCCCGGCTTGAACCGCTTGGACGGTGATATATTGCAGTTCCGACACGCGGATGCCGGTGGCGCACACCGTTTCCATGATGAGAAACAGCCGGTCCTTTCCCTGCCGCCTGGCTGCGTCCAGCAGGCGCAGATACTCTGCCTTGGACAGCTCCCGCTCCGTTGCTCGGAAAATCGTCCGTTGGCATTTCACCGGTTTCACCTTCTGGTCCGCTCGGCCCAGGTAGTCCAGCAGACCATTTACCGCTGCCAACATGGAGTTGACGGTCTGGGGAGCATAGCCCGTCCCGAGCAGATGCTCTTTCCACGCCACAACGGTTTCTTTGTCCAGTGGGCGTTCCTCCAGCCACACCGCAAAGGCGCGGACATCTCGCAGGTATTTTTCAACCGTGCCGGGTGCCCGCTCTTTCAGACGCAGATGGTGTTCAAACGCTGCCAACTGTTTTTCCCCGATATTCTTGTCCATAAGAATTGCCTCCCCAATTTGTGTTACCTTATTTTACACAGCTTGTTTTTTCCGGCAATGAAATATTCAATATGTGGGGCGGCAAAAACGCTATTTTATCAGGTAGAGATTAGATGACAAACTTCCATTCTCCCTCCACCTCGGAGCCTTCTCCACCAGCCCCGCCCTCGCCAGATCGTCCAGCGCCCGCTTCACGGTCGAGCGGGACAGGCTTACCCCAGCGGCGATGGTGTTGATTCCCGGCCAGCAGGTGCCCTGCTTGTTGGCGTGGTCCTTGAGATAGATGAGCACAACTTTTGCCCTGGGGCTCAACTCATGGTCTTGGTAAACGAAATCGTAATATGCCAAAGGATATCACCCCCCTCCGTTAGATGCACCATCACTACCCCGAGGCTTTTTGGGCATCGTGGCCATGGGCTTGCTTCCCTGGATGCTCCCCTGACTGTGTTCGCCAGCATTCTGCCCATCCTGCTCTCCCTGCGGAGGATGGGCTGTTTTTTTCTCTGGCTCTGTCCAGTACCGAGCAATGATGGCGGTCTCCAGCTCCTGCCGTCCGGCGTAGTACACCTTTCGCTGGCCATGCTCCGGGATTTGATATGGCTCCCCGAAGGTAATGCCCCAGTCCAGGAACAATCTCAACCTTGTCCGCATGGGATGGGAGCCGGTTTTCATCACGACAAATTCACCCTTGGGGATAGACTTCAGTTCGTCCGGCGTCATGAGAGCCCGTTCCCCCATTTGGAGCGTCCGAGTATTCTCACCTTT
>OFHN01002138.1_pt1 | contig 12329 bp, 13 predicted proteins | sample 1521321 | NCBI WGS metagenome assembly OFHN01 (sample SAMEA3504130, study PRJEB24116) | mouse gut metagenome | biome: mouse gut; feature: mouse-associated habitat; material: faeces | place: Denmark | collected 2011
GCGGCGGGCTCGGCCTCTACGAAGCCGCCCTTCTCCTCGGCGATGGCCTTCAGAACGATGGCCAGGCTGCTGATGGGAGCCAGCATGGTACCCAGGACCTGGGCCTGCAGCACTTCCTTGGCGGGCAGCTCGGCGATGGCCATGATCTCCTCCAGGGGGAGGATCTTGCCGTCCATAAAGCCGGCCTTGATGGTGAACTTAGAACCGTTGAACTGCTTGGCGAACTTGTTGATGACGCGCATGGGCGCGATGGGGTCGGAGTGGCTCAGGGCCAGGGACGTAGTGCCGTTCAGGCTGTCGGACAGCTCGCCGAACCCGGCGTTCTGCGCCGCGAAGCGGGTGAGAGTGTTCTTCACCACGGCATACTCCACGTCGTTTTTCCGCAGCTCCACCCGCAGGGCGGTATCCTCAGCCACGGTGATGCCCTTATAGTCCACCAGCACGCCGGAAGCGGCATTTTGCAGCTTTTCGGTAAGCTCGGCCACAATCGCCTTTTTGGACTCCAGAACTTTTGCGTTAGGCATTTTGGGATTCACCTCCAGTGATTTGATGAAAAAAACGCTGTTTTCGCGAACAAAGCACGAAAACAGCGTAAGAAATCATGGAAAAAATGACTTTTCGCTGCATTCTCGGCAGGATTTACGCAAAACACAACCTGCTGTCTTTGAACGCAAGGACTATGTTAGCGCATTTTGAGGGAAATGTCAAGGGGGATTCTTGATTTTTTGCCGGCTTTTACCGATTTTTTACCAGCAGCGCCACCGCATGAGCGGCGATGCCCTCCCCTGCGCCGGTAAATCCCAGCCCTTCCTCAGTCGTGGCCTTCACACTGACCTGATCCGGCCCCGCCCCCATCCGTTGGGCCAGATTTTCCCTCATTTGGGGGATATAGGGGGCCAGCTTGGGCCGCTGGGCCAGAATCGTGGCATCCACATTGCCCACGGTCCAGCCCCGCTGCTCCAGCAGGGCCGCCACCTGCTCCAGCAGCGCCAGACTGTCCGCCCCGGCGTAGGCCGGGTCGCTGTCCGGGAAGTGCTGTCCGATGTCCCCCAGGGCCGCCGCCCCCAGCAGGGCGTCCATCACCGCATGGGCCAGCACATCTGCATCCGAGTGGCCCAGAAGCCCCCGCTCACAGGGGATTTCCACGCCGCCCAGAACCAGCCGCCGGTCCGGGACCAGCCGGTGTACGTCGTAACCGTGTCCGATGCGCATGGTCAATCCCCCCATTCCGCCACAATGGCCTCCCCCAGCACCAGGTCCAGGGGGGTGGTGATTTTCCGGTTGCAGGGGTCCCCGGGGGTGAGGTTCCCCTTCATCCCCAGCCGCTCCACGGCGGCACAGTCGTCGGTAAGGGATTCGCCGCTGGCGACGGCCTTTTCAATGGCCCCCTTGATGAGCCCCGCCTCAAACACCTGGGGGGTCTGGATGGCGCACAGCTCGTTCCGGTCCAGGGTCTGGACCGCCTGGCCCCCTTCCACCCGCTTCACCGTATCCGTCAAGGGAATGGCCGGGGCGGCGGCTCCGGTGCGCTGGGCCATCAAAATCGCCCCCTCCAGCACCTCCTGGCGCAGCAGGGGCCGGGCGCCGTCGTGGATGGCGATCAGCTCCGCGTCGGGCCGTACCTCCCGCAGTCCCGCCTGGACGGAGTGAATGCGCTCCTCCCCCCCCACAATGACCTTGGTGACCTTCCGGAGCATGAAGTCCTTGCAAAGCTGGCTCACCGGGACCAGCAGGTCCTCCCGGGTCACCACGATAATTTCCCGGATCAGGGGGCTGCGTTCCAGACAGCGCAGGGTACGGATCAGCACCGGCAGGCCGTCCAGCGGGGCCATCACCTTGTCGATCCCCTCCATCCGGGCGGCGTTCCCCGCCGCCGGGACCACCACGGAGCACAGCGGCAGGCTGGTCTTACTTCTTCCGGTGATCTTCTTCAGCCACTTCAGCATATACGCTCTCCCCCTCATATTTTGTCTCACTGACCCTATTATAGCATGGGCGTGGGACAATCACAAGGAATTTTCCGCGGGTATAGTCCTGAACCGCGCAAAAGAGGAGCCCCACAGGGCTCCTCTCGGTTCTCTAAAGTTGGCACAGCCTCACTCCGCCATTATGATTGGATCAAGGAGTGGTTGATACGCGCCTCAATATCCTCGTAACTGCTGTCCTGAGATAGTACCAGCTCAGAAATCAAGATTTGCTTGGCTGAATGCAGCATTTTCCGCTCTCCGGTGGACAACCCTCTCTTGTTGTCCCGTTGGGTAAGTCCCTTGACTACCCGGGCCACTTCAAACAAATTCCCGCTCTTCATCCGTTCCATATTTTCCCGGTAGCGACGGTTCCAGTTGGAAGTCATTGTGGCCTCAATGGTGGGCAGAGCCTCAATCACCTGATCCGACTCCTCCCGGCCGATCACCGGCCGCAGGCCAATTTCATCGCTGCCCTCAGTAGGGACCATTACTACCATTGCCCGAACTGGCAATTTCAGGGAATAGTACGTACGCACGACTCCGTTGATTTTCCGCTCAACGATACCTTCTACGATACCGGCGCCGTGCATGGGATGGACAATTTTGTCTCCCGCCTGGAACATTTCACACCTCCGAATCTATCCTGCCGTACACTCACTCCACTTCTTTTTCGTTTTTCGCCCGGTTTTGACTCAGCCACAAATCTCTTGCGTTATTATATCAACTTTTTCCGGCAAATACAAGTAAAATCGTACCAATCTACAATAAAATTTTCACGATTCTCCTAAATTAAGGTAAAAACGATGCAAAAACGCCGCCTCCCATCCCGAAAGATGGAACGCGGCGTTTGGGTCCCGACCCCTATCCAAGCCGGTAGTGCTCAATCCGGTCCAGGCACTCCTGGACTTGCGCATCACAAAGAGGCTTTTCCTTATATTTTATATAATCCTTACTCTCAATATAATCCCCCAGAACATCGCTTTTCTTCAGAGGGACCGTGCAATTTTTTGCTCCCTCAATGATCGCCTTGGGATGGGCGATGCAAATAACGGGAAAAATCGGTATTCCCTCCGGCAAAATGGATTGCAGGAGCTGTTTATGCTGACCGATCTGCTGCACCGGGCTGATTATGCCCTCCTCCACACCGTCCACCTCCCGAATCCAGTTCCCGCCTGGATTGATTATCAGTTTCCCGCGGTAGTTTTTCGTCTCAATCAGAAAAACGCCCTTGCGGCCGATCACGATATGGTCATACTCCTGGGGCTCGTCGATATGCTCGGGATTCCAGAGAAAAATCGTCTCGTCGTCATATTTCACGCAGTGCTTTTTCGGGACGGAGTGAAACCCCTTGGCCGCTAACCATTCGATAACATAGTCAACCTCTTGTTCACCCCTTCGGCCCATATCCCGCCTCTGCCGCTCCTCCTGGAGCTGTTCCGGGGTTTTACGCAGGCGTGCCAGCCGCAGCTGCTCCGTCTTTTCCCGTTTTTTCTGGTTCCAGCGAATTTCTTCCTGGCGTTCCCGCTCCAGGTGCTCCGCCTCTTCCTGTTTTCTGCGTTCCTCCTCTTGGCGTTCCCGCTCTAAACGCTCCGCTTCTTTCTGTTGTCTGCGTACCTGAGCCTCTGCGCGTTTTCTCTCTTCCCCGACAATCTGTACCTTTTTCAAAAAGTTGTACAGTTCGTTAAAGTTCAGTTGACCTGCGCAGATACATTGGGATTTATCCTGTTGAAAATCCCCCCGGACGTCTTTAAATTCATCCACATATTCAGTCTCATACACTGTTTTATAAACTCCTTCCAGATGGGGCAGCATATCGTCACCGGGATCAATCCACTTATCTCCCACGTATTCCTGGTGGGAATATGTTCTTGCGTAAGAGCTTTTTACACCAACGTGCATGAAAAACAGCTTCTTCTCTTTTTCGACACCGCGCAGCTTATCCGGAAGCTTCTTTTGCTTCAGGGATTCTTTCAGACGTAAGTAATTATCCTCGCTGTCGCAGAAAAACAGCCAGCCGTTGTTTTTTTCAACGGCAATCACATGGAGAGAACATTCCACCTTTTCATAATGCTTGAAGGGTCCAACCCCTTTTTTCTTCCCCTTCCGCATCCCCGCAAAAACGGAATATCGGCTGATTTTACGAATTTCCCTGCCATCCAAATACCAATCGTTACAGAGATGGACAACAGGATTTTGGCGGTCCACATGGAGGGCGTTCCTATCCCCACCTACATACATTATGGCTTTTACAACCTGCGTATTCTGCGCGCCCTCCAGCGGCGTAACAACCAGCGCCATACGCTTTCCCTCCTTCTTTTTAAATAAAAACCCCCAGCATCAGAAGGCAACGTAAATCGCTTCGGTGCTGGGGGTTTTGATTCTTATTCCTCAGAAGAGGCGGCTTCTTCCTCGGGCTCCTCCGTCTCGACAGCGGGGGCTTCCAGAAGGGCGCGGATGGACAGGGAGATTTTCTTGCGCTCCATATCCACGTCGGTGATCTTCACATCCACCTTGTCGCCCTCGGCCAGAACGTCGCCGGGCTTCTCGATGCGGTGGTCGGCGATCTGGGAGATGTGGATCAGGCCGTCCACACCGGGGACCACCTCGGCAAAGGCGCCGAAGGTCATCAGCTTCACGATGCGCACGTTGGCCACGTCGCCCACCTGATAGGTGCTGGTGAACACACTCCAGGGGTCCTGGCTCCGGTCCTTCACGCCCAGGGAGATTTTCTTCTTCTCCTGATCGGCGGCAATGACATACACATCCAGGGTGTCGCCCACCTTCACGATCTCAGAGGGGTGCTTGATGCGGCTCCAGGACAGCTCGGAGATGTGGACCATGCCGTCCACGCCGCCGATGTCCACGAAAGCGCCGTAGGAAGTCAGGGATTTCACGGTGCCGGTGTAGCGCTTGCCGTCCTCGATCTCGGCCCAGACCTTCTCAGCGGCGGCGGCCCGCTCGGCGCGGGTGACCCGGCTGATGGAACCCACCACGCGGCGGCGGGCCCGGTTGACCTCGGTGATGACCAGACGGACCTTCTGCTTGAGCAGCTCGCTCATGGGAGTCTCCCGGGGCAGACCGGTCTGGGAAGCGGGTACGAACACCCGCACGCCCTTGACAGAGACGACCACGCCGCCCTTGTTGTCCTCGGTGACGAAGCCCTCCATAACGGTCTCGTTCTCCCGGGCGGCCTCGATCTCCTCCCAGCCCTTGTTGATGTCCAGGCGGCGCTTGGACAGCTTGACCATGCAGTCCCGGTCGCTGACCTGGACCACGATGGACTCGATCTCATCGCCCACCTTCACAATCTCCTCAGGCCTGACAGTGGGGTCGTCGCTCAGCTCGGTCAGGGCAATGTAGCCAGGGTACTTGATGCCCAGCTCAACCTGGACTTCGGTGGGCGTGATGGCCACAACGGTGCCGGTAACCTTATCTCCATTATTCAAAGTTTTGAACGACTCCTCCAGCATCTCCTGGAAAGATTTGTCCATCTCTAAGATTTCTTCGCTCATTTTGTCAATGACCTCCTTTATTATCCACGCGGGCGTGGACGCGCCCGCCGTGATGCCGACCATATCCGCTTGAGACAACCGGCCCAGCTCCTCCGCCCGCTCGATCAGCAGGACGTTGGAGCAGGATTCCCGACAGATTTCCCCAAGCCGCCTGGTGTTGGAGCTCTGTCTGTCGCCTACCACCACCATCAGGCCGCATTGCGCGGCAAGCTGGCGGGCCTCCTCCTGGCGTTTGGACGTCGCTCCACATATTGTATCAAAAAATTCCGCGTTTGTACATAGTTTTTTTGCTTTTTTCACGCAATCATCCCAAATTTTCTGGGTAGAGGTGGTTTGGGAAACAAAGGTAAGGGGTTGTTCTGTGCGTTTTTTGTCTTCTTTCAGCCATTTTTCAAGGTTTTCCGCCCCGGAAAGTACCACCGGGGCCTCACACCATCCGGCAATGGCCAGCACCTCCGGATGGTCCGGAGCGCCCACGATCACGGGCTGCCGGCCCCGTTTTTCCGCCGCCGCCACGATTTCGTGGATGCGGGTGACGTTGGGACAGGTGGCGTCAAAGACCTCCACTCCCCGCCGGGCGAAGGCCTCGTGGACAGCCCGGCTCTCTCCGTGGGAGCGGATGATGACGGCGCAGCCATCAGGTACGTCCTCCGGCCGGTCCACCGTCCGAAGCCCCTGAGCGGCCAGGCGTCCGGTCACGTCCTTGTTGTGAATGAGGGAGCCCAGCATGACACAGGGAACGCCCTGGGCGGCCTTCTCCTCGGCCAGCTCCACCGCCCGGCGGACTCCGTAGCAGAAGCCGGCGGATTTGGCCAGCATAATCTTCATCCCACGCCCTCCCCCAGGGCCTTTACCCGGCCCATCAGGTCCCGGGCCATGGTCTGAAGCTCCTCCTCGGAGGGCTTGCGGCCCTCATACTCCGGATAATAGGGTTCCCCGATCACCACGGTATTACGCCGGAACCGCCGTTTTTTCCGCTGTATGTACACCGGCAGCAAGGGCACGCCCGTTCGGGTGGCAAACAGCGCCGCGCCCACCTTGGCCTCCACGTCCTCGTCCCCCCGGACCCGGGTGCCCTCGGGGAACAAAAGCAGCTTGTCGCCCTCCTTGAGGAACTTCATGGCGGTGCGCACCGCCTTCACATCGGTGGTGCCCCGGTCCACGCCGAACACCCCCGCCTTGGACAAAATCCAGCCGATAAAGGGCACGCGCATGATCTCCACCTTGGCCATGGCCCGCATGGGCCATTTGTAGCCAAAGGCGAATACCACATAGAAGGGGTCGCCGGCGGTGGAGTGGTTGGGACAGATCACCGCAGGACCCTCCGGGATGTTCTCCCGGCCTATGGCGTACACCGGATGGATCAGCTTAAAATAGGGGTAGATGATGAGATAGAGAAAGTGGAAAAACCAGTCCATCCGCTTTTTCCGACGCTCCGGCGTCTCCTTTCCTCTCTTCTCCGCCTTGACGGCCGCTTCCTCGCTCACGCAATCTTCTCCTTTACCATGGACAGCAGAGCCTCCAGGCTCTGTTCCAGGTCTAAATTCGTGGTGTCCAGCAGGACGGCATCCTCTGCCCGCTTCAGCGGGGCAATGGGCCGGTGCTCATCGCTGTAATCCCGGTCCCTGATGTCCCGGAGGACGGTCTCATAATCCGCGCTCTGTCCCCGCTGTTCCAGCTCCAGCAGCCGGCGGCGGGCCCTGGCCTCCGGGGCGGCGGTGAGGAAAATCTTCACATCGGCCCCGGGCAGTACCACGGTCCCGATGTCCCGGCCGTCCATGACCACACTACCCTCCCGGGCCAGCCTGCGCTGATAGTCCAGCAGAAAGACCCGCACCGCCGGGATGGCGGATACCTTCGACGCCACGCCCGAGATCTGATGCTCCCGGATGGCCGCAGATACGTCCTCCCCGGCCAGATACATCCGCTGTACGCCGTCCTCGCCGTAGGCCATTTTCATGTCCAGCCCGCCCAGCAGGCCGCCTGCCCCGGTCTCGTCCGACGGGTCCAGTCCCGCCCGCAGGACCGCCAGGGCCACCGTGCGGTAGATGGCCCCGGTGTCCACATATAAAAAGCCCAGCTTTTCCGCCAGCTTCCGGGCCAGGGTGCTCTTCCCCGCCCCGGCCGGGCCGTCGATGGCAACGCTTTTATAGCTCATGATTTCTCTTCCCTTCCCAGAAGATAGTCCGCCGTCACGCCGAAGAAATCGGCGAAAAAGTTCAGGGTCGTCGCGGGAACGTTTATCATTCCATATTCATAACGCTGATACTGACGGTCTGTCATTCCCATAATATCAGCCATATCAGTCTGTTTTAGACCTTTTTCTTTTCTCAAAGTCTTTAGGCGTTTCCCAAATTCAACTAATAACAATTTTTTTTCCATAATATCACCCAAAACCCTTGACACGAATAATTTAGTTGTGTATAATACCAATAAATAAGTCGTCTGGAGGTATTATCATGACGGAACTAATGCGCTGGATGTACGACCATTATATCAAGCCCAACATTGAAAGCCAACCTATAGATGAAGGTGAAGCCTTGCAGATCGACCTGCTGAACAATGAGCTTTCCCCTCAAATGCGGAAAACCCTCCAGGAAGTGCTGGCCCTATACGCCGCACAAGGCTTCCGTCTGGGGGTGCGCACGGGGGTCACTCTGGGCGCTGATCTATAAAGGCGGCAGCACCTTCCCCGGCGGCTCTCCCGGTGGCCCAGGCGATCTGGAGGTTAAAGCCGCCGGTGTAGGCGTCCACATCCAGCAGCTCCCCGGCGAAAAACAGGCCGGGGACCTTTTTGCTCATCATGGTTTTCGGGTCCACCTCCGATGTCTTTACCCCTCCGGAGGTGATGATGGCCTCTTCGATGGGCCGGGGTCCAGACACCGCCACGGTGAAGCTTTTAAACAGCTCCAGCAGACGGCGGCGCTCCCCCTTTGTCAGGTCGTGGGCCTTCTTGTTTCCCGGGATATCCGCCCGCTCCAGCAGGACGGGGACCAGCAGCCGGGGAGCCAGCGCCCCCATCAGATTGTCCATGTCCTTGTTGGCCCCGGCGGTCAGCTCCCGCACCAGACGGGCATCCAGGGTGGCCTCGTCCAGGGCGGGCTTCAAGTCGATGGCGCAGGTGTACTTTTCCTTGTCAAAGTCCCGCATGTGGGCGCTGGCCGACAGCACCAGCGGCCCGGACAGGCCGAAGTGGGTGAACAGCAGCTCCCCCTGTTCCTGAAAAACGGTCTTTTTCTTCTGATTTTTCACCGTCAAAGTGACATTTTTCAGGGCCAGCCCCTGCATCTTTCCGCAGAAGGGGTCGGGAGATTCCAACGGTGCCAGGGACGGTTTTATGTCAATCACCGTATGGCCCAGCTCCCTGGCCAGACGGTGGCCGTCGCCAGTGGAGCCGGTGGCCGGGTAGGACAGCCCGCCGGTGGCAAGGATTACCGCCTTACAGGAAAGTCTGTCTCCGCTCTCCAGCTCCACAGCCTGGGCGTGAATCCTCACAACCCGCCCCTGAATGACAGGCACCTTGAGCCGTTTCAGCTCAAAGAACAGGGCGTCGATGATATCGGCGGACTTGTCGGAGACGGGAAACACCCGGTTCCCCCGCTCCACCTTCAACGGCACGCCCAGCGTCTCAAAAAACTCCTCTACCCAGGCGGGAGGCGTATGTTCCAAAGCGCTGTAAAGGAATTTTCCGTTACAGGAGACCGCCGCCCGGACCTCCTCGGGGGAGCAGTGGTTGGTCACGTTGCACCGGCCCTTTCCGGTGATGTACAGCTTGCGCCCCACCTTCCGGTTGCGCTCTACCAGTGTGACCGATGTCCCCATCCGGGCGGCCGTGACAGCCGCCATCATGCCGGCGGCTCCGCCGCCCACCACAACGATGTCCGTCATTCGGGCACCTTCTCGTAGACGTTATACTCCTCCCATATCTTCTCCAGGGTATGGAAGGTATTGGACAAGTCTTCATTCTTCCGCTGGCTCACCGCCACCAGCAAGGCGTTCACCAGGGACAGCGGGGCCACCAGGGAGTCCACAAAGGAAGCCATGTCGCTGCGGGCCATGAGGGAGTACCGGGAGATGGGAGCCAGAGGGGAGGTCTCGCTGTCGGTAATGGCGATGGTGGTGGCTCCCCGATCCCGGGCAAAGCTTATTGCCTGGACAGTGCGGCTGGAGTACCGGGGGAAGCTGATGCCGATGACCGCGTCCCCCTCCCCCACCCGGAGCAGGCTCTCAAATATCTCGCTGGCGGTGTTGGCGGACACCAGCACCACATTGTCAAAAATCAGATTGAAATAAAAGTATAGGAAGGAGGCGATGGACGCGGAGGAGCGGACGCCGATGATGTAAACTTTCCGGGCCGACACAATGGCTTCCACCGCGTTGTAGAAGCTGTCCCGGTCCAGCTCCTCCAGGGTCTGGCGGATCTTCTCGATATCCGACTGGAGCACCATGGACAGCAGGTCCTGATCCCCCAGCCGGTCGCGGGTCACCTCGATGCGCTGAACGGTGGTCAGCCGGCTTCGGATCATCTTCTGCAAGGACCGCTGCATATCCGGGTAGCCGTCGTAGCCCAGCTCAAAGGCGAAGCGGACCACGGTGGATTCGCTCACCCCCACCTTCTGGCCCAGACGGCTGGCCGTCATAAAGGCGGCCTTGTCGTAAGACTCCAGGATAAAATTGGCGATTTTCCGCTGTCCCTTGGAAAAGGTGTGCATGCTGTCCTGGATTACGGTCAAAATATCTCGGCTCATACGTTGCATCCTCCCAGTCAAATCACGAAATTAATCATACTCGCTTTCCGGGAGAAACGCAAGAGATTTTTGCGGAAGCTTCGTGCTTTTCCCGCAAAAATCTCTCATCTATCGCTTAACGGCCCTGTAAGCTCCAATAGTTCCCTGTCGGTGAGAGTGCGCCACTGGCCTGCTTTCAGGGAGCGGTCCAGGGACAGCGGCCCCTCCCGCACCCGCTTGAGCCGCAGCACCTCCAGCCCGGCCTGGGCGCACATCCGGCGCACCTGCCGGTTTTTCCCCTGGTGGACGGTAACGGACAACTGGTGGACCCCGCCGCTGTCCCTCCCCCGGCGCACCTGGGCGGGGGCCAGCCGCTCCCCGTCCAGGGTCATGGGGGCGGACAGGATGGGCAGCGCTTTATTCACGTTCCCCGTCACCCACACCAGATACTCCTTGTCCACCTCGTGGCTGGGGTGAAGAAGCTGGTGGGTAAGCGCGCCGTCGTCGGTGAGAATAAGCAGCCCCTCGGAGTCCATGTCCAGCCTTCCCACCGGCCACACCCGGGTCCCGCAGCCGGCCACCAGGTCAACCACCGTCTTTCGCCCCTTCTCGTCAGACAGGGTGGTCACATACCCCCGGGGCTTGTTCAGCATGAGATAAGTCCGTCCGCCCCCGGGGGCCAGAGGCTTCCCGTCCACCAGGACGGTGTCCCGGTCCAGGTCCGCCCGGTCCCCCAGGTGGGCCTTCTCCCCGTTCACCGTCACCCGTCCGGCGATGATCCACCCCTCCGCCGCCCGCCGGGAGGCCAGCCCGCAGGCGGAAATCAGTTTTTGAATACGCTCCTCCAAAGCCACCCTCCTCCCTTCGGCGCTGAACAATCAGGAATATCCCGGCCAGTGACCAGCGGCACTCTGGCCAGCTCCTTTTGATTTACATAATATATAATCTCGCCCACTTGGGTCCCCTTGACTACCGGGGCGGTCAGCACCGCTTCGGACAGCTCCCAGACCCGCTCCGGCTTCTCGCCGGGGGCCAGGGCGGCGGTGAGGCCGGCAGCCATCTCGACGGGGCAGGCAGGGGCCAGACCTCCGGAGACAGGCAAGTATCCGATTCGCTCCCCTGTCCCGGACAGGGAACGGGCCTCGTAATTGGCAAAGCCCCAGTCCAGGAGCGCGGTGTGGTCCGCCCAGTCGCTGGGGGCGTTGAGGGTGACGCAGATCAGGGTAAGCCCGTCCCGTCTGGCGGCGGAGACCAGGGTGCGGCCCGCCTCCTTGGTGTAGCCCGTTTTCAGTCCCAAACAGCCCTCGTACCGCCACAGCAGCTTGTTGTGGTTGGTAAAGGTGCGGACGCCCAGTGTGATGGATTTCGTGGCGGCGATTTTGGCCAGGGTCTCGTTTTCCAGGCAGGCCCGGGCTAAAACGGCCATGTCGTAGGCGCTGGAGCGGTGCCCCTCGGCGTCCAGGCCGTTGGGGTTGGCAAAGCCGGTATCCTTCATGCCCAGTTCCCTGGCCTTTTGGTTCATCTGGGAGACAAAGCTGTCCACCGTCCCCCCGCAGTATCCGGCGATGGCCAGGGCGGCGTCGTTGCCTGAGCGGAGAAGCAGGCCGTAGAGCAAGGTCTCCAGGGTGACCTCCTCCCCCGGGCGCAGGTAGATGGAGGAGCCCTCCGCCCCCGCCCACTCAGGGGCAATGGTGACCATCTCCTCCAAGCCGTGCCCCGACTCCAGAGCCACCAGGGCGGTCATCAGCTTGGTGGTGCTGGCAATGAGCCGGGGCGTATGGCTGTCCCGCTCCCAGAGCACCCGGCCGGTGCCGGCGTCCATCAGCACCGCGGCCGCGGCGGAGATTTTCACGGTTCCCTCCGCACGGACAGTGGGTAAGGTACACCACAGCAGCTCCACAATCAGGAGCGCAGAAAAAAGTCGCTTCAACATTTGCCACCTTCTTTTTTGCGGATAGCAATAGTATGGAGCGGCTTTTCTCCGTTATTTCCAGGGAAATTTTTGTTTTTCCGCGGCCTACTCGGCGAAGTCCTCTTCGGCCTCCTTCCGGGCCTTCTTCTCCTGCTGCTTCTCAATGAAGCCGGTCACCTTGTCCACCACCTCGGGCACTGTCTCGATGACC
>OFHN01002144.1_pt1 | contig 12277 bp, 5 predicted proteins | sample 1521321 | NCBI WGS metagenome assembly OFHN01 (sample SAMEA3504130, study PRJEB24116) | mouse gut metagenome | biome: mouse gut; feature: mouse-associated habitat; material: faeces | place: Denmark | collected 2011
CGCCGTCCAGCTGCACCATGGGGCGCAGGTCGGGCGGGATGACCGGGATCACGTCCAGGATCATGTCGGAGGGCTTGTTGTCCGACTTCAGGAACGCGTCCACCACCTTGAGGCGCTTCACGGCCTTGGCACGCTTCTGGCCCTTGCCCGTGGCGATGACCTCGCGCAGCTCTTCGGACGTAGCCTCCAGGTCCATGGCATCCAGCAGGTCGCGCACGGACTCGGCGCCCATGCCGCCGGTGAAGTAGTCGCGGTAGCAGGCGCGCATCTCGCGGTACAGGGCCTCGTCGGCGATGAGCTGCTTCGGCTCGATCTTCAGGAAGGCGTCGAAGGCGTCCTGGCGCAGGGCCTTGCGCTCGTTGAACTCCTCGTAGATGTCGGCGATCTCCTCTTCCACCTCTTCGGGGGTGAGGCGCTCGTCGTCATCGAGGTCGTCGACGAAGTCGTCTTCCTCGGGCACGTAGTCGGTGGACAGCTTGCGGGTGGCCTCGATGAGGCGGTCGCGCTCGGCGTCCAGCTCCTCCAGGTCGGCGGCCAGCTCGTCGCGCAGGTCGTCCACGTCCTCCTCGCGGGCCTCCTTGTCCACCGAGGTGATGATGGAGCTGGCGAAGTACAGCACCTTCTCCAGTTCCTTCGGCGGAATGTCCAGCAGGTAGCCCAGGCGCGAGGGCGAGCCCTTGAAGTACCAGATGTGGCTCACGGGCGCGGCCAGCTCGATGTGGCCCATGCGCTCGCGGCGCACCTTGGAACGGGTCACCTCAACGCCGCAGCGCTCGCAGACGATGCCCTTGAAGCGCACGCGCTTGTACTTGCCGCAGGCGCACTCCCAGTCCTTGGTGGGACCGAAGATCTTCTCGCAGTACAGGCCGTCCTTCTCGGGCTTCAAGGTACGGTAGTTGATGGTCTCGGGCTTCTTCACCTCGCCGCGGGACCAGCTGCGCACGTCTTCGGCGGAAGCGAGCGAAATACGCAGGGCGTCGAAATTGTTGACGTCGAATTCGGTCATGCTTTAAGCCTCCTCTCCGCCACCGATGAGATCGGTGCTCAGGTCGGACTCAAGACCGCTCATCAGATCGCCCAGCTCGGCGGCCAGGGTATCGATGGCGTTGGCCTCTTCGTCTTCGGTCTTCTTGGCGTCGGCGGCCAGGGCGTTGTACAAAGCCTGGTCCTCATCGGCGCCGTCGATCTCGTCCTCGCTGATGGGCTGCATGTCGTGGCCCTCCAGCTCGATGTTCAGGCACAGCGACTTCATTTCCTTCACGAGCACCTTGAAGGACTCGGGCACCTCGGGCGCCGGGATGTTCTCGCCCTTCACAATGGACTCGTAGGACTTCACGCGGCCCGACGTGTCGTCGGACTTCACGGTCAGGATCTCCTGCAGCACGTTGGAGGCGCCGTAGGCGTACAGGGCCCACACCTCCATCTCGCCGAAACGCTGGCCGCCGAACTGCGCCTTGCCGCCCAGGGGCTGCTGGGTGATGAGGCTGTAGGGGCCGGTCGAGCGGGCGTGGATCTTGTCGTCCACCATGTGGCCGAGCTTCAGGATGTAGGTCTGGCCGACGGTGATGGGCTCGCGGAACTTCTCGCCGGTGCGGCCGTCGTACAGCCACGTCTTGCCGGTGCGGGACAGCTGGGGCACCAGCTCGTCGCGGGCCATGTCGCCGTACTTGGCGTGGTTCATGTTGATGAGGTTGCGGTTGGCCTTCTCGATGGCGTCGGAGATCTCCTCCTCGGTGGCGCCGTCGAAGACGGGCGTGGCCACGTACATGGGGCCTTCCACCACCTCGTCGGTCTCCTCGGCGTCGGACCAGCCCCACTTGGCGGCCCAGCCGAGGTGGTTCTCCAGCAGCTGGCCCACGTTCATACGGGACGGAACGCCCAGGGGGTTCAGGATGACGTCGATGGGGGTGCCGTCGGCGAGGTAGGGCATGTCCTCCACGGGCAGCACGCGGGAGATGACGCCCTTGTTGCCGTGGCGGCCGGACAGCTTGTCGCCCTGCTGCACCTTACGCTTCTGGGCCACGTAGATGCGCACGAGCTCGTTCACGCCAGGGGCCAAGTCGTCGCCGGCCTCGCGGGACGTGCGGTAGATGCCGATGACGCGGCCGCCGGAGCCGTGGGGCACCTTCAGCGAGGTGTCGCGCACCTCGCGGGCCTTCTCGCCGAAGATGGCGCGCAGCAGGCGCTCCTCGGCGGTGAGCTCGGTCTCGCCCTTCGGGGTGACCTTGCCCACGAGCACATCGCCCGGGAACACCTCGGCGCCCACGCGGATGATGCCGTCGGCGTCCAGGTCGGAGATCATGTCCTCGGAGATGTTCGGAATCTCGCGGGTGATTTCCTCGGGGCCCAGCTTCGTGTCACGGGCGTCCAGCTCGTACTCGGAGATGTGGATGGAGGTGAGCAGGTCCTCGGACACCACACGCTCGGACACGATGATGGCGTCCTCGTAGTTGTAGCCTTCCCAGGGCATGTAGGCGATCATGAGGTTCTGGCCGAGCGCCAGCTCGCCGCCGTCGCAGGAGGGGCCGTCGGCCAGCACGTCGCCGGCCTGGACCTCGTCGCCCTTGCGGACGATGGGGCGGTGGTTGATGCAGCCGGACTGGTTGGAGCGCTGGAACTTCGGGATGAGGTACTCGTCGTACTCGCCGTCGTCGTTCAGGATGATGATGGTCTGGCCGTCCACGTAGTCCACCACGCCGGGGCGCTGGGCCACCAAAATCTCGCCGGAGTCCACGGCGATGCGGTGCTCGATGCCGGTACCCACGAGCGGGGCCGTGGGGCGCAGCAGCGGCACGGCCTGGCGCTGCATGTTCGAGCCCATGAGGGCGCGGTTGGCGTCGTCGTGCTCGAGGAACGGAATGAGCGAGGTAGCCACGGAGGTCATCTGACGCGGGGACACGTCCATGTAGTTCACCTGCTCGGGCGGCACGTCCATGGCCTCGCCGAACACGCCGTTGGTGTCGGTGGTACGGGCGAGCACGCGGGTGGACTTGTGGAACACACCGTCCTCGTCGGTGTAGCCGAACTCACGGGTCTCCAGGTCGAAGAGGTCGTTGGCCTGGGCGATGGTGAAGTTCTCTTCCTCGTCGGCGGTCAGGTAGTCGATGTCGTCGGTCACCTTGCCGTCGATGACGCGGCGATAGGGCGTCTCGATGAAGCCGTAGGGGTTGATGCGCCCGTAGGCAGCCAGCGAGCCGATGAGGCCGATGTTCGGGCCTTCAGGGGTCTCGATGGGGCACATGCGGCCGTAGTGGGAGGTGTGCACGTCGCGCACCTCGAAGCCGGCGCGCTCACGGGACAGGCCGCCCGGGCCGAGGGCCGACAGACGGCGCTTGTGGGTGATGCCGGCGGCGGGGTTCGACTGGTCCATGAACTGGGACAGCTGCGATGAGCCGAAGAACTCCTTGATGGCGGCCACGATGGGACGGATGTTCACGAGGGACTGCGGCGTGATCTCGTCGGGCTCCTGCATGGACATGCGCTCGCGCACCACGCGCTCCATGCGGGACAGGCCGATGCGGAACTGGTTCTGAATCAGCTCGCCCACGGAACGGATGCGACGGTTGCCGAAGTGGTCGATGTCGTCGGTGGCAAAGCCCTCGTCGCCCTCGTGCAGACCGATGATGTAGCGCATCGTGCGGATGATGTCCTCGTTGGTCAGCGTGGAGGAGTCGTTCTCCTCGGGGGTGAAGCCGAGCTTCTTGTCCATCTTGTAGCGGCCGACCTTCGCCAGGTCGTAGCGCTGCGGGTTGAAGAACAGGCCGTCGAGCAGGGTGCGGGCGGAGTCGATGGTCGGCGGCTCGCCGGGACGGAAGCGCTTGTACAGCTCGATGAGCGACTCCTCCTTGGTGGTGGCGGGGTCGCGGTCCAGGGTGCGCAGCACCATCTCGGAGGAGCCGAGCAGCTCAATGATCTCCTCGCGGGTCTCGGCCAGGCCCAGCGCCCGCACGAGCAGGGTCGCGGGCTGCTTGCGCTTGCGGTCGATGCGCACACTCAGCAGGTCGCGCTTGTCGGTCTCGAACTCGAGCCAGGCGCCGCGGGAGGGGATGACCTTCGCGTTGTAGATGGTCTTGTCGGAGGTCTTGTCGCGCTCGGCGGCGAAGTACACGCCCGGGGAGCGCACGAGCTGGGACACCACGACGCGCTCGGTGCCGTTGATGATGAAGGTGCCGCGGGGGGTCATGAGCGGGAAGTCGCCCATGAACACCTCCTGCTCCTTGATTTCGCCGGTCTCACGGTTGATGAAGCGAATCTCAACGAAGAGCGGCGCCTGATAGGTGACGTCCTTCTCCTTGCATTCGTCCACCGTGTACTTGGGCTCGCCGAACTCATGCTTGCCGAACTCGACACACATGTCGCCCGTATTGTTCTCAATGGGGCACACGTCGGCGAAGGCCTGAGCCAAGCCTTCATTCTTGAACCAATCGAAGCTTTCCGTCTGGATAGCGATCAGGTTCGGGACGTCCATCACGTCCGGAATCTTCGCGAAGCTTCGGCGATCCCTGTAAAGGCTGGTGGGAGCGGATTTTTTTCCTTGAGCCACGAGGCTGTTCCTCCTTCACGTCCATCGCAAATCTGCAAAAAAGTTGCAATTCGCTAAAATACTACGGCGAAAAGCCCGAGTCAAGAAAAATTTTTAGCAGCCATGGAAATTTTCTGGAAAATAGCCCCGGAACGGGCCTTTGTTGCAAAGCGACAGGGCCGGTGCACGCCACCCAAAAGAGAGCAACGAACCACCGGCAAAGTATCCTGTGGTACCATACGGCGACAGCGGTACGCACGGACCGCACCTCGTTTATCCCCGAAGGCAGATTATGGTTGGAAATCTCGCAGTAAACGATTCCCGGAAAACGGCGCTGCAACTTTTCGCAGCCGCCCTCCTCTGCGCCATCGGCACCACCTTGCTCAGCCTGTGGTTCTTCCGCTTCTATGCCGACATCGACGGAGGGCGCTCGCCCCATTCCCTCTTCGTCGTTGTGGCCAGCGTCTTCGTCATAGCGTCCGGCCCGCGTCTCGTGGCGTCGTTCACCGCGAAGCATCTGGCCTACCTGAGCCTCATCGGCATCTTCATCGGCGCCTTCCTCGCCGTGGCGGTGCCCGCCTGGGCCCCGGTGGGGAGCGGCGTTACGGCCATCGCGGGCACGTTCCTCGAGATCTTCGTCTACAAATCGCTCCTCTCCCTCTCCAATGCCACCATGCGGAAGGTGTTCGTCACGGCCACCGTGGGAGGTATCTTTGCCGGGTCCGCCCTTCCCCTCGACGCCCCGACAGCCCTGTTCGCCGCATCGGTGTGCATGGCCCTCGCCGTCGCCCTGGCAGCCTCCCGCCTCGACCTCGGCCCGGGGACAAGGGAGGGCCGGGGCGCCCCCTCGGTGCACGTTCGCCGGCAGATCATCCTGCGCGGTCGACCGGCCGCGGGCCTCATCGTGCTGGCCTTCGTGGCCCACCTCGCCTCGGCCAACGCCGCGCCCCTGGGGCCCGGGCTCACCGGGGGAGCCTATCTCGCTGCCCTGGCCCTGTTGTGGCTGAGCGCCATCGCCCACGACGACACGAGCCATATATCCCTCATCCGCTGCCTCGAGCTCATTTCCGCCGTCGTGTGCGCCATGCGCCTGTCCGGCGGCTTCGGCGCCGAAGCGGTGGCGTTCGTGGAAACCGCCCTGGGCATTATCGTGTGGACGGGCATCATCGTCGTCGCGCTCGATCTGGCCACCTACGCCGAAGTCCCGTTCTCCACCATCATGGGTGGCGTCTACCTGCTGCTCACGGGCCCCGCGGCCCTCATCTACTTGGTGAGCCTGGCCGTTCCCTCACTGCCTGCGATGCTCTCCTCCAGCCTCGCCGATGCCGCCATCATCTGCCTTCTGGTGTTCTGCGGTCTCTACCTGCTCAACGAGCAGAGCCTCGACGACCTGTTCTGGGGCGCCCACGACGCCGAGGGCACGAACCGGAACGAGGACGACGCTTCTCCTGCGACGGCCCGGGAGGAGGCGGCCCCGACGCCCCTTGCCCCGGATTCCACGACATCTCCCTCCGCCGCGTCTTCCGAGCAGGAGGCCGCCGATACCATCGCCCGGCTGGCCGCCGAGGCGCAGCTGACGGCTCGGGAGCACGAGGTGCTCGGCCTGCTCGCCGAGGGACGAAGCGCCCCGTTCATCGCCGAGTACCTCTCCATCGAGCGCAGCACGGCGAAGACCCACGTGGCCCGCATTTACGCGAAGCTCGGCGTGCATACCCGCCAAGAGCTCATCTCCCTCGTTCTCAGCGCGAAGGGCCTGGGTAGCGCCGAGCGCTAACGGCCCTCCTCCCGTAGCCGAGGCAAAATACCTGGTCATCGCCGTGTATACACCCATTGGTATGACGAGCCCGCAGAGTACATTTCTGGCATAAATCAATCCAAAGGCAGGTTTTCCGCCCTCCCGACGTGCCCTATGGTTCTCTTATCGCCGCAACGCTCTGCCCAAGGGAGCCAGAGCCGCGGCGTGCGGAACGCCGTCATTAGAGGAGGATGACATGACTATGGAAAACCAGCCGTCTATTTCTCGCCGAGGACTGCTCAAGTGGGCCGGCGCCGGGTCGATCGCCCTGGCCGCGGCGGGGGCCCTTTCCGCCTGCTCGCCCGCCCAAAGCGAGCTCGCGAGCACCCAGGGCGACACGGGCGCGGAAACCGATTCGGCCCTGCAGGAGCGCTACGCCGACCTTCCCGTGGAGGAATCGAGCGCCTACGCCGTCATCGTGGGCGGCGGCGCCGGCGGCCTTCTGGCCGCCTACAAGCTGGCCAAGGAGGGCAAGACGCCCCTGCTGCTGGAGAAAGGCCCCTCCTGCGCCTCGTCCAACCTGGCGAACCTGTCCGGCCCGGCCGCCTGCAACACCTCGAACCAGAAGGCCAGCGGCATCACCATCGCCACCGAGCGGGCGCTGTACGACCACTACGTGGAATGGGCCCGCGGCTCGGCCAACACCAAGCTGCTGAAGAACCTGCTGTCCAACAGCACCGAGGCCTTCGAGAGCCTCGTCGACTGCGGCCTGCACTTCTACAACTACGTGGAGTACACCGGCGATCCGCAGTACGGCGAGTCGCTGAAATGGGCGCCCCTGCACAACTTCGTGGAAGTGGGTGAGGAGCGCATCGCCCCCATCGTGAGCGCCATCGAGGCCATGGGCGGCTCGTTCATCTACAACTGCGAGGCCACCGAAGTCGTGCTCGAGGACGGGGTCGTCGCCGGGGTGAAGGCCATTCGCGACAACAATACGGTGCTGTCCATCGCCACCAAGGCGGTGTTTTTGGCCACGGGCGGCTTCGGTGCCAGCGAGGAGATGATCCACGACCGTTTCCTCGGCGTGCCGCTCGTCAACATGGGCACGCCCACGAACTCCGGCGACGGCATCCGCATGGCCGAGGCGGCCGGTGCGGTCTGCGAGAACTACTACGGGCTCATCAGCAACGAGATCTGCGGCGCCAACCAGAAGCACGGCAGCGCCATGTACGACGCCGACTGGAACCTCAACAACGAGAACCTGTGCTTCGCCATCTACGGCGGCCTCATGGTGGACGAGACCGGCGAGCGCTTCATGAACGAGCAGAACATGGCCTTCGACCCGCTGGTGTACAGCGGCCAGGCGGGCCTGAACAACGGCAACTACTACGTGCTCGTCGACGGGGAGTACTACGACGCCTGCGTGGCCGAGGGCGTGTACAAGCACCTGGGCGAGCCCGACTGGAACTTCGGCCGCGAGATGTTCTACCCCGTGCTGAACCACGCCCCCGAGCAGTTCGAGGCGGCCGTGAGCGAGGGCTGGGCCGTCAAGGGCGACACCATCGCCGAGTGCGCCGAGGCCTTCGGCCTGACGAACCTGGAAGAGACCGTGAAGCGCTACAACGAGTTCTGCCAGAGCAAGGAAGACGCCGACTTCGGCAAGGATCCCATGTTCCTCACCGAGATCAAGGACGGCAAGGGCTATTACCTGTTCGAGTACCAGTCGGCCTACTGGGCCACCATCGGCGGCATCCGCACCAACGACCGCCTGACCGCGCTGGATGCCGACAACAAGCCCATCGACGGCCTGTTCATCGGCGGCCTCAACATGGGCAGCGCCTTCTGCCGCCCCTACTACGACATCCCCGGCACCGCCTGCGGCCTCTCCATCGCCTCGGGCGTCACCGGCGCGAAGGAGATCATCCAGTACCTGGAAGCCTAGCACCCCCGCGATCATCTCTCTGGCCCCGGCGCGTTTCCTCCCTCCCGCCGGGGCCTCTCCCACACAGGGCCGAGCGCCTAGCAAAACTGACCCGCGACGAACGGGACGCCAAGGAGCTGCTGGAAGAGGCCATCAAGGTGCAGTTGCCTCTGGCCCGGGCCGCCGATGACCCCGTAAGCCATAGAAGCCGCCAACGCGTAGGGGCGGCCCAACTTCCATTTCAAAAGTTAAAGGTTTAAATCCGCTGGTGTAAAAGTTTAAAGCCGATATTCAAAAGGCCCAGGAAAACGCTTCCTGAGCCTCGTCCTATCGCATCCCGCCCCACTGGATCGCCGCTTGACGGCCTGCAGCCCAAGCGGCATTCTACAACCAAGGTTGCCAGAATGGACATTCCTGCCAACCGGGCTTAAAGCCCATGGAGAGCATGTCCATCTCTGTTCGCCCTTCGAGTTGCGCGAACAGGCGGCAGCGCCATGATGTGTCTGGCGCTATCACCTCCAAAAGGCAGCTCAATATCGTGAGCACGCCAAATATACGGTCGCTTTCCACTTTGTAGGGCTCATGCCATCGCGCATCGTTTTTAGCTCGAGGAATCATCGGCCTTGTGCCAAACGGCCGATTCCAGAGCCTGCTGTGATGAGCACATATATTGCGAACGGTATTCAGAGCAACCAGCCATGAGTCGAGCACCGTTGCCGTCACGCCTACTTCGGACGCAATCTCACCTCGTATGTCGCAGGAAGCACCCTTGTACAGCCGGAGCAACAGCCCCATCTCCATGAGGTTGACCATCACCCAATACGGCGGCATGCCGCACTCATCCCCGTACACTTTGCGGAAATGATCCGCGAAGGGCTCCCTTGATCGACCATAGCAATCCATGCACCGCTTGAGAAAGGAAAGGTATTCCTCTTGACTAAGACGAGGAAGCGCCGGCCTTTCCAGGTAGCCGAATACGCCCGTCTTATCGGCAAGATAGTATGCCAATCGCGAGCGCATGAATACTTCAACCCGTTCGATGGCGTCAAGAGTAGTAAGCCGCAACTGCCTGTCGAAGACATACAGGCCCCAAACACGATCGAACGTTGTCCCAGGCCTGAACGAGTCATCTTCGTCCTTGAAAACGTGCCAATATCCACTCAGGCGATAGTAGCCAACGTCTCTCAGATGCTCAATAACAACGGCCCTATCCCCCTCGAGGCTGCGCTGAGCCAGCAGATCGGCCTGTTCTTCCAACGAAAGCCACGGCTTGTCATATCTCATCCCCCGCACCCCCCCCAAATAAAAAACCACCCGGTAGTGTGCATGCAAAGCAGAGGCCGACCGGGTTTGCTGGCGCTCATTTTAGCACAAGAGCCGCAAAATAGTTCGACGTTTCTTGGGGCAATGGTGCGAAGAACGCAAGCAGACAGCAGCCTTCTTCCCGAATGCAAAGACACAAAAACGGCCGCACTCGGAGGTGCGGCCGTTGGCTTTCGGGCCTGTTTCGTGCCGGTTAGTTTCCGGCGGCGCGGGCGGCTTCGTAGGCTTCCACGAGCTTCTTGGTCACGTCGTGGGGAGCGGCCTCGTAGCCTTCCAGTTCCAGAATGTAGGAGCCGGAACCGCGGGTCATGCTCCGCAGATCCTTGGTATAGTTGATGACCTCGGCGTAGGGGGCGCGCATTTTGATGATGGTCTCGCCGGCGGCGAACCCGGCGTCGGTGCCCACGATGCGGCCGCGGCGGGTGGAGATGTCGCCCATGATGGTGCCGGCGTACTCTTCGCCCACGGTCACCTCCAGGGTGGCCCAGGGCTCCAGAATGATGGGGTCGGCTTTCTCGCAGCAGGCGCGGAAGCCGATGCGGGCGGCCGTCTTGAAGGCCATCTCGTTGGAGTCCACGGAATGGTAGGAGCCGTCGAACACGGTGCACCGGATGTCCACCATGGGGTAGCCGGCCAAGAAGCCCTCCTCCATGGCCTCGCGCACGCCCTTGTCCACGGCCGGGATGAGGCCGTTGGGGATGGCGCCGCCCTTGATCTCGTCCACGAACTCGTAGCCCTCGCCGGGAATGGGGGCCAGGCGCAGCCAGCAGTCGCCGAACTGGCCGGCGCCGCCGGGCTGCTTCTTGTGACGGCCCTGGGCCTCGGCCGACTTCGTGATGGTCTCGCGGTAGGGAATGCGCACGGGCACGAGCTTCGCCTCCACACCGGACTGCTCCTTCAGGCGGTTCAGCAGCATCTCCACTTGGGCCTCGCCCATGGCGTGGATGATGGTCTGGTGGGTATCCTCGTCGCGGCGGATGCGCAGGGTGGGATCGGCCTCGGCGGCGCGGGCGAGGAATGTGCCGAGCTTGTCCTCTTCCTTCTTCGACACGGCCTCGATGGCCACGGGGTACAGAGGCTCGGGCAGAGGCAGCGGCTCGATGGCGATGGTGCCCTCGCAGGACAGGGTGTCGCCGGCCCGCACGTCGTTCAGCTTCGGCACCACCACGATGTCGCCGGCCTTGGCGCTCTTCACGTCCACGGCCTCCTTGCCCATCATGACCTGGATCTTCCCCAGGCGCTCCTTCTTGCCGGTGCGGCCGCAGACCAGCTCCAGGCCCGGCTCCAGGTACCCGGAGATGACCTTCAGGAACGTGAGGCGCCCCACGAACGGGTCGGACACGGTCTTGAAGGCGAAGGCGCAGGGGGGCTTCGTCTCGTCGATGCGCACGGTGACGTCGTCGGCCATGCGGAAGCGGCCGTGGCTCTTCGGGTGCGGGAAGTAGGTGCAGATGTCCTCCATGAGGCCTTCCACGCCCTGCATGATGATGGTCGAGCCCACGAACACAGGAATGACGAGCTCCTGGGCGATGGCTTTGTCGAGCAGGCTCTCCAGCTCCTCCTGAGTGAGCTGCTCCTCGCCGTCGAGGTACTTCATCATGAGCTCATCGTCGGCCTCGGCCACCAGATCGCACAGCTTGTCGCGGGCGTTCTTGGCCTCTTCCTGGTACTTCGCCGGCAGCGTGTCGATGTCCTCCACGCGCTCGGAGGTGCCGTCGGCGTCGAAGTAGCGGGCCTTCATGCGGATGATGTCGATGACGCCCTGGAAGTCCTCGGCCTGGCCGATGGGGATAGTGACGGCGCCGAGGCGGCCGCCGAAGCGGGCGTGCAGCAGCGCCATGGCGGTGTCGAAGTCGGCGTTCTCGCGGTCGATGTGGTTGATGTACACCGCGCGGGACAGGCGCATGTCCTCGGCCTCGCGCCACAGCTTCGTGGTCATGACCTGGGGGCCGTCCACAGCGTCCACCACGAACAGGGCCATTTCCGCAGCCTGCATGGTGGCCAGGGTGTCGCCGATGAAGTCGGGATGGCCGGAGGTGTCCAGCACGTTGATCTTGTAGTCCTTGTAGGGGATGGGCGCGATGGAGGTGGAAATGGTGAACTTGCGCTTGATTTCCTCGGGATCGTAGTCAAGGTAGGACTTGCCGTCATGGGTGGTGCCCATGCGGGGGGTCTTCCCGGAAACGAAGAGCATGGCCTCGGCCAGCGAGGTCTTGCCGGCGCCGTCCTGGCCCACAAGGACGATGTTTCTGACGTGTTCGGGAGCCGGAGCTGCCATGAGCGACCACCTGCCTTCCAGATAGAGGGCGCCCGCGCCCCGTGCGCGGGCATTCCCAAGCGGCGCGGACTCAGGCCCCACCGCAAGCGAGTACCTTTCTGTCGCACGCCCCAGACTGCACGGAAGCCCCTGACGAGCAGAAGCAGGGACCTCGCCCCGATGCTCCCGTCGCCCTTCTACGGCATCCGCCAACTCCTCCGCTTACTGACAGCGTGACAGCGAGCGGCTCTCTTCAACCGGCGAGCGGCAATTTGGCGTTGGATTCATCTTAGCAAAACCCTTGGCTCCCGCAGCCCGCACCTGCCCGATATTTTCCCCAACTTTTCGGCGCTCCCGAGAGAGCGGGGCCGCCGCGACAAGGAGCGATACCCCGGAAAATCGCGGGGCCAGAGAGCAGAGGAGGGCGGGACGAAGACGATAGGCGCAGGGCAAGCTGCAACGCTACAGGAGCGCGATGCAACGAGACGCGAGCGAGGCCGCACCGGGGCTTGGGGGGGG
>OFHN01002145.1_pt1 | contig 12271 bp, 10 predicted proteins | sample 1521321 | NCBI WGS metagenome assembly OFHN01 (sample SAMEA3504130, study PRJEB24116) | mouse gut metagenome | biome: mouse gut; feature: mouse-associated habitat; material: faeces | place: Denmark | collected 2011
TTCCAGGAATCTTCTCCCCATAAACCGCTATTTTCCAACGATTCTACTTGGCGCTTGCCAGCATAAGCACTACCCGTAGCGAAGAGGGCACTACCCGTAACAACAGAAAGGGACGTATTTCGAAAGGATTGGGCGAGATTGTCATCGGAATCGGCGATATTGCTCGATATCTGGTGTGTCGCAGTGTGAGGAGCGCCTCGCCGGTGATGGATACTCAATGAACTATAACAAGTATAACGGCGCCCTGTTTTGGCAAGTGCCACAGAAGCTGCTACATTGGTGCTCCATGTGTGGAAGAGCCATGATGGCGAAGGTTGCAGCGGATATTCCCTGCGCGCGTTGATGCGCATCCTCTGCCTTCCATGATCCGGTGATCCGGACGAACAAATCAACAAACCATTTGCGGCGCAGCCGGTCGGCTGACGTCTGCCGTGACATGCCATCACATCGTTTTCTTATGCAGCTTCCGTAATCTCGGACGTCGCCCGCATGCGCGCAGACGGCCGCTTCACTGAGAAAGTGAGCCATCATGACACACCATCCCCACTTGCAGTCTTGGCACATGCGCGTCGCGCTGTTGCTCACCGGACAAGCGCTCTCGCTCGTTGGGTCGAGCATCGTGCAGTACGCGGTTTTCTGGTATCTCGTCATGCAGACCGACTCGGGCGTCACGATGACGGTTGCGATGCTCTGCGCATGCGTGCCGCAGGCCGTTCTCTCGCTGTTCGGCGGCGCATGGGCGGACCGCTGGAACAAAAAGGCGCTCATCGTCCTGCCCGACGCGCTCATCGCCGCCGTCACCGTCGCGCTGTCTGTCTCAATCGCGCGCGGTGCCGCCGGACTCGCGCTGTTCTTCGTCGCGCTTGCGATTCGTTCGGCCGGTGCGGGCGTGCAGACGCCGGCCGTGCAGTCATTCATTCCTCAGATCACGCCGGAGGAGAAGCTGCTGCGGGTGAATTCAATCAACGGCACGATCCAGTCGGTCAATATGATTGCCGCGCCCGCGATCGCCGCCGTGCTCATCAACATCATGCCGCTGTGGGCGATTTTGTACGTCGATGTGACGACGGCAGTGGTGGGCATCGCGTTCGTCGCGCTGATCCGCGTGGCGCGCGGAGGCGAATCGGGCGCCGCTCCCGCCATCTCCGTGTTCGCCGACATGCGCACCGGGCTGCGGTATGCATGGCGTTACCCGCGCATCCGCAGTGTGCTCATCGCGTATGCGTTCGTCTGCTTCATCAACATCGCGCCGATGAACCTCACGTTGATTTTGATGAACCGCGGATTCGGCGGCCAGCAGCTCGACCTCGGCTTCACCGTGCTGTCGACCACGGCAGACAAGCTCGCGGCGAACGAGATGGCGTGGAGCATCGGCATGGTCATCGGCGGCGCGCTGCTCGCCGCGTTCGGCGCGCGCGTCTTCCGCAACAACATGGTGCTGCTCGCGTGTGCGTTCATCGGCATGGGCGTGTGCACCGCCGGGCTCGGGCTTTCGCCGACGCTGCTCGTGTATCTGTGCATCGATTTTCTTGTGGGATTGTGCACATCGCTCGGTTCGTCGCCGACGTTCACGCTGCTGCAGCAGGAGAGCACACCGGACATGCGCGGGCGTGTGTTCGGTCTGCTCACCACATTCTCCGGTTTCGGCACGCCGCTCGGCATGCTCGTGTTCGGTCCGCTCGCCGATGTGATCGATGTGCGCGTGATCTTTGTGGTGGGCGGTGTGCTGACCGTCCCGTTCGGTGTGTGGCTGCTGCGGGTCGACAGGTTGGAAGGCACTTTGTCTGGAGGTGTGAGCGACACGCGTCCACAATGCTGTTGACGTCGACAACACCAGTGTGATAGGTTGCTGTTGTCAATGAAAACATCATTGACAACAGCGATGAAAGGTTGTCTTCCGATCAAAGACAAACGCATCGTCCCGCTCCTCGAACAGCTCGAGGAACAAGGATGGCGCATCCATTCTACTAAAAAAGGATGGTTGTGCTATCCACCCGATAAGACGAAGACCGCGGTGGCTATCCATAAGACACCATCGGACAGTCATTGGTTCGAATCGTGCCTGCGACTGTTGCGTCGAAGCGGGTTCCGAGCATGAGCGGGGCGGGGCGGCGGCTGTTCGACCGTCGCCCCACTTTCATCCGCTGAAATCTGGAGAAAGCGGGAATGACGTGGCTGCTTGGCAGGTATTGATTGACTTTGAATCCGATACAAAACTCTCCGAAGAGATGGCTTTTGATGTCAGTGAACGGCTGGGAGAGCATGGAGCAGTTCCGTCTTTTGAGCTGGGTGGTACACAAGGAAGCATCGTCATGTGTGTCGACGCGGAGGATGTGATTGAGGCGGCCCGACAAGGATTGGAATATACTGGTCAGGCGCTGCCGGACTGCAAGCTCACGCCGAACAATCTGGAAGTGACGGAGTGGGGGAAGGCTGTCGAGCATCTTCATGATCCTCTGTACCCCGAAGTCGTGGGGTATGCCGAAATTGCTCGATTGGCTGGCGTGACACGGCAGCGTGCGCGTATGTTCCCGAAGATTGTGGATTTTCCAAAGCCGGTCATCGAAACGGCGCAAGGGGCGCTGTATACCAAATCCGCAATTGAAGCATGGCTTGAGCGTAGAACCCGCAAGGCAAAGAAGGCGTAGTGGAAGCGACGTTGCATGCAGAGAGATCTGAAGCGCTGCAGATCGATACGATATCCGTGCGCCAGCATTGATTGCCACAGTACCCTACATGGGCCATCACGAAGACATGATTCGCCCGGCGCACCACACGCGCTCGACCTGCCAAGTCTGGGGGTCAGACAGCAGCAAGTCAGCGGCGAATCCGGGGGCGACCAACCCAAGCGGGGCCTTCGTGATGGGATTGGGCATATGGAATCCGAAGGCTTTCGCCGGAGTGAGCGTGGCCGCTTCAACCGCGTCCTGAGGGCTGATTCCCAAGCGGTTGATGGCATGCGCCACAGCTTCTTCAAGCACAAGTGTGGATCCGGCGATGGCATTGTTGCTGACGAGTCGCGCGTGGCCGTCCACCACCTTGACATCCAGCGCGCCCAGCCGGTGGCGGCCATGGCGTCGGTGACGAGCGCGATGCGGTGAGGTGCCAGTTCGAAGGCAAGCCGCAGCATGGGATCCTGTACATGGAACCCATCGGCGATGAGCTCGATGGTGACGCGGCGGTCTTCCACAACCGCGGGAATCGGGCCGGGTTCGCGGTGGTGGAGGCCGTTCATTGCGTTGAACATGTGTGTCATCAAGCCAGCGCCGGCGTTGATGGCCTTGCACGCCATGGCATAGTCGGCGTCACAATGGCCGATGGCGGGCACCACGCCGGAGGCTCGGAGCATGCGGATGGCTTCCACGCCATGGGCCCGTTCGGGTGCGATGGTGATCTGCCTCATTGACCCATCGGCTGCGTTGAGCAGTGTGCGCACGGATTCCTGCACTGGATCGCACAGGCAGTCCGGGTTGTGCGCGCCTTTGCGCGCCAGTGCCAGGAATGGCCCTTCCAGATGTGATCCCAGAATATCGGGGCGCGTGTCCATTGCCTCCCGCACCACGCGGATGTTCCGGGCCATCACATCGAGTGGATTGGTGATGAGGCTCAATATCTGGCGTGTGGTGCCATGGGTCATGTGGCACGCGCGCGCGATGCTGATCGCCTCCGCGCCGTCATCGAACGCGACGCCCCAACCGCCGTGGGCATGGATATCGAGATATCCGGGGGTCAGGTTGCGCCCCTTGGCGTCGATGACGCCACTCTCATCGACGCCAAAGCGGGCGCATGCAGACTCCAGTTCGTCGCTGGACGTGCCGGTCGCCGCGATGGTCTCACCGTCCGTCACAACCCATCCCTGTTCTTGCACACCGCGCGCGTCGACGATACGCGCATTGCGTATGGCGAAGGGCCGCGGCTCTCGCATAAGGGAATTCGTGACTGACTGTGCGGTGGTGATGTGGTTCGCGTTCATGATGACCTCTTGCTTGGATTGCCGGTGGGGTTCAGATGCCCTGCCACTCGGGCTTGTGTTCGTAGGCGTAGCGGTAGTAGTCCTTGTGGCGGAGCCGTGATGCAGCTGCCTCGTCGATGATCACGGTCGCGTGCGGATGCAGCTGCAGCGCGCTCGCCGGGCAGAACGACGACACCCCGCCCTCCACTGTTTCGGCGATGGCCTCGGCCTTGCCGTCACCAAACGCCAGCAGGATGAGGTGCCGTGCCTTCATGATCGTGCCGATGCCTTGCGTGATGCAGTGCGTGGGCACTTGGTCGATGTCGTTGTCGAAGAAGCGGGCGTTGTCTTCGCGCGTCTGCTCGGTGAGCGTTTTGATGCGTGTGCCCGACGCGAGCGACGACCCCGGTTCGTTGAACCCGATGTGCCCGTCGGTGCCGATGCCCAGGATCTGCACGTCGACGCCGCCCGCCGCCTCGATCATGCGGTCGTATTCGTGCCCTGCCTCACGGATCGTGCTGAGGGCCCCATTGGGCACATGTACCAAGTCGGGCGTGAGTCCCAGTGGCTCCACTACCGTGCGCGTGATGGTGGAACGGTATGACTGCGGATGGCTCGGGTCGAGCCCCGCGTACTCATCAAGCGCAAATCCACGCACGTGAGACACATCGAGATGATCGTTCTTCACCTCGTGCGCCAAGGCCTGATAGGCGGCCAACGGGCTCGAACCAGTAGCCAGTCCCAGCACGCAGTCGGGTTTGGAGCGGATCAGATCCGCTACGCACTGTGCGTAGATGCGCCCCGCGGCCTCTTCGTTGTTCACAATAATGACTTCAGCCATGTTGCATTACTCTCCTGTGTTCTTGTGGTTGGCGGTACTGTGCGCTCACTGTGTGGAGAGCGTGACTTCCTCGGGTGTGCGCACGGGCGTAAGTCCGCATTCACGCAGCACAGCATCGATTGCCTCGACGTTCGCGCCTTGCAGTGGGGCGACCGGGTTCGGCATCTGGTTCGTGTCGAAAACCCCGAGCAGTGCCATTGCCGTTTTGAACGCGCCCACACCGGCGCCGAAGCCCGAAACGCCGTTCGTCACGGTGACAATGCGCATAAGCGCGGCCAGCTTGTCTTGCTCCTCGCGCACCGTCTTCCAATCGCCGGCTTCGGCGGCCTTCCACATGCGCACATACCCCGTGCACTCCACGTTGCCCAAGCCTGGCACGCTGCCGTCCGCCCCGGCCATGTAGGCGCCGTCGACAACCACCTCTTGGCCGGTGAGCACGGTGAGAGGGTGGCCGGCCTTGCGGTTGTCGTCACACAGGAACCTGAACGCCACATCGTCGTTCGACGAATCCTTGACGCCGGCGAGCACACCGTCGAGTCCGAGCTTGATGAGCAGGTCCCCCGGAAGCTTCACGTGCACGCACACGGGGATGTCGTAGGCGAACAACGGCAAATCAACGGCTTCGTGGATCAGACGGAAGTGACGCTCGATTTCGGGCAGGCCGCCGAGCGCATAGAACGGCGCTGTCGCCACAATCGCGTCGGCGCCCAGCTCCTGCGCGACTTTCGCGTGCTCGATCACGCGATTCGTCTCGGTGTCGATGCATCCCACAAGCACCGGCACGCGGTGGTCCACGGCAGTAATCGCCGTTTCGATGATTTCTCGGCGCCGTTCGTCGGTGCTGAACGCGACCTCGCCCGACGAACCGAGGAAGAAGAGCCCATCGACACCTGCGTCGATGAGACGGTTGATGGAACGTGTGAAGCTCTCGCGATCGAGCTTCTGATCGGCGGTGAGCGGTGTGACGACCGGCGGGATGACGCCACGGAACTGCTGGTTCATGATATTCTCCTTGTTTTGATGCATGCCAGTGATGGACATATGCGAAACGCAAATGGATAGATGGATTGCGGATTGTGGTTGGTCAGGCTATCGGTGCGCATTCCGCCGCTGTCGGATGCAGCAGCGATGGCGCTGCGCCGAGCAGAAGGCGCGTATAGGGGTCTTGCGGATTGTTCAGCACTTGTTTTGCCTCCCCATGTTCCACGATGGTGCCGTGGTTCATTACGATGATCTCGTCGGAGACATACCGCACGGTTTGGATGTCGTGGCTGATGAAGACCATCGAGAGGCCCAGCTCCTTCTTGAGGTCGGAAAGCAGGTTCAGGATCTGCGCGCGGACCGAGACGTCCAGAGCGGATGTGGGTTCGTCGGCGATGATCGCGTCGGGCTTGAGCGAAAGCGCTCGGGCGATGGCCACGCGTTGTCTCTGTCCGCCGGAAAGCTGGCCGGGAAGGGCGTTGAGTGCGGATTTCGGCAGGCCCACCATGTCGATGAGCTCATAGGTGCGGCGAATGCGTTCCTCTTTATTACCCAAGCTGTGCACGATGAGCGGGTCCATGAGCTGATCCTGCACGCTCATACGGGCATTGAGCGCGGTCGCCGGGTCCTGAAACACGACGGAGACGACGCGGCCGATGCGCATGCGGTCCTTGGCGTTGCGGTGGGTCACATCCTGCCCTTTGAACATCACATGGCCGGAGGTGACGGTCTGCAATCCGCACATCACATTCGCGGTTGTGGACTTGCCGCAGCCGGATTCGCCAACGATGCCGATTGTGCGGCCAGGCATGAGCTTCAAACTCACATGGTCTACGGCCTTGACCTTCTTCGGTCGGAAGATGGAACCGGCGCGGGTCTTGAATTCGACTTCGATGTCTTTGAGCTCGATGATGGGGGTGACTGGGGTGTTCATCGTGCTTCCTCCTTGGTGGTGGCATGAACCGGCTTGGGCTGCGTGGGTGTTGGGGTCGGCATTGCGGATGCCTGGTATTTGGCGGCGGCGCGGGCGATCACCTGTTCGCTGTCGACGAGCGCGTCGTAACCGTCCAGGGTCTCCTCGATGGAGTCGTCGACTTCGGGGTAGGCTCGATCAATGCCGTCGTCTTTGTCGAGGTCATCGGGGTGCACTGCGTAGTAATGCAGGGTGCCGGGCACTTGCTTCATCACAGGGTGCACGTCCAGGCCGCGGGTCGGGTGCGACGAGCGCGGTGCGAAGCGGTCGCCCTTGGGGAAGTCGGCGGGGCTGGGCACGGTGCCGGGCACTTGGTGCAGGCGGCCGGAGCCGGCTTCGATTGAAGTGACGGATCCCAGCAGGCCGCGCGTGTACTCATGGTGGGGGTCGGTGAGGATCTCGGTTGTGGACCCTTGCTCGACCACCTGGCCCGCGTACATGACCGTGATCGAGTGGGCGACCTTGGCCACGAGCGCAAGGTCATGGCTCACGAAGATCATGGCGAAACCGAGCTTTTCCCGCAGGTCGTTGAGCAGGTCGATCACCTGCTTCTGCACCGTCACGTCGAGTGCGGTCGTCGGCTCGTCGGCGATGATGAGCTTCGGGTCGCGTGTGAGAGCCATCGCGATCAGCACGCGCTGGCGCTGGCCACCGGAGAGCTCGTGCGGGTACGATTCGAGCACACGCTGCGGGTCAAGCCCCACGAGCTCAAGGAGTTCCTCGGCCGTGCGGGTGCCGCCGCGGGAGATGAGCTGCTTCATCTGCGCCTTGATGAGCATCGACGGGTTGAGCGAGGAGAGCGCGTCTTGGTAGATCATGGCGATTTCGTGGCCGCGCAAGGCGTTGTACCGCTTTTGGCTGATGCCAACGATGTTCTCGCCTTCAAACAGGATTTCACCGCTGATTTGTGCCTTCGGGTCCAGCAGGCCCATGATCGCAAGCGAGGTGATCGACTTGCCGCAGCCGGATTCGCCCACAAGGCCCATCGTTTCGCCAGGGCGCACCGCGAAGTTCAGGTGGTCCACCACATTCACATCGCCGTGGCGCGGGAACTTGATGCACAGGTCCTTCACCTCGATGACCGGCTCGGCGGTGCTGTGGGGGGTCAGGCGGTCGGTGCGCTTCGCCTCGGCCTCCTTGAGGGCCATGAGCGAGGCCTCGAGCGTTTCGGCCTGGGCGGCATAGGCGGCCACCGGATCCACGAGGATGCGGTCCTCTTCGCGCTTGAGGTCCTTCTCGTTCTCGTTCTGCTCGATTGGGGCGGTCGGGGCCGCCACCATCGCATCGGTGATGCCTTCGGACAGGATGTTGAGGCACAGCACGGTGAGCATGATTGCCAGACCCGGGAAGAGCGCCTGCCACCAGAACCCGTAGATGACGCCTTCCTTCGCGGAGGAGAGGATGTTACCCCAGGTGGGCGTGGGCTCAGGAATGCCGGCGTTGATGAATGAGAGCGAAGCCTCGAACACAATCGCGTCGGCCACCGAAAGCGTGGTGAACACCATGACCGGGGCGGCGATGTTGCGCGTGACGTGCTTGATGAGCAGCCACGGGGCGCGTGCGCCGCTCACAATGCCGGCACGCACATAATCCTTGCCGTATTCGCTGATGATATTGGCGCGGACGATGCGTGCGATCTGCGGCACGTAGAGGATGCCGATCGAGATGACGATGCCGATCATCGACTGTCCCAGGATCGACACGAACACGGCGGCCAGCGCGATGCCCGGGATGGACATGATGATGTCGATGCAGCGCATGATCACTTCGGAGATCCATGTGCGTGACACGGCGGCCACTGCGCCGATCAGCGCGCCGGCGATCAACGCGAAGGCGATGGACGACAGGCCAATGACGAGCGAGTATCGCGCGCCATAGAGCACACGGGAGAGCACGTCGCGCCCCAGATTGTCGGTGCCGAAGGGATGATCGCCCGAGGGAGTGCGGTAGTTGAGTGTGATCTCGCTGGGGTCATGGGGGGGCGATGAGCGGGGCGAACACCGCACATACGATGAGCGCGAGGATGAAGATGACGGAGATCTTGGTGCCGATCGACATCTTGGACCAGCGCTTGAGCACCAGTTTGCCATTGGCTTTGTCGACGTTCTTTGCGGAGAGGGTCTTGCTGAACAACATGGTGATCACACATTCCTGATTCGTGGGTTGATAAGGACATAGAGCAGATCAACGACGATGTTGATGATGATGAAGGCGAGGGCCACAACAAGCACGACACCTTGCACGAGCATCGGCTGGTTGTTGTTGATGCCGTCGAACATCGCGGTGCCCATGCCTGGGAGCGCGAAGATGACCTCGATGACGATGGCGCCGCCCATGAGGTAACCGATCTTCATGCCGAGCACGGTGACCGGGGTGATGAGCGCATTGCGCAGCACATTGCGGGCGATGACGACGGGTTTCGGGATGCCGGCGCCCAAAGCGGTGCGCACATAGTCCTTGTCGAGCTCCTCAACCATCGATGTGCGGATGATGCGGGTCATCGAACCTGCTACCGGCATCGCCAAGGCGAAGCACGGCATGGCCATGCGGCGCATATACTCTCCGGGGTTCTGCGTGAACGGTACAAGGTCGCCTGCGCCGGGGAGCCAGTCGAGCTTGATCTGCAGGAAGTAGATGAGCAGCACGCCGAGCCAGAAGCATGGGGTGGCGATCTCGATGATCGAGATGACGCGAATCGCCTGGTCGACCCACGTGTCGCGGTAGAGGGCGGCCAATACGCCGAACACCACGGAAATCACCAAGGCGATGGCCAGGCCGATGAACGTGAGCTGGAGGGTCAACGGGAACGAGGTGGCGATGCGCTCGGCAACCGAGTCCTTGTTCACGCCGTACACGCCAAGCTTGCCTTGGAACATGCCGCCGATGTATGACCAGAATTGCTGCCACCACGGGCGGTCGTAGCCCATTTCGTGGCGGAAGGCTTCCAGGGCCTGTGGGGTGGCGCTTTCACCGAGTGCGGCGACGGCCGGATCGTACTTGGAGAACGACATCAGGAAGAAGACGAGCAAGGTGACGCCGAAGGCCATGAATGGGAGGGCGATGATGCGCTTGCCCAGGATTCGCAGGAGATTGTTCATGAGATGCTCCTTGGATGTGAATGGACCAGGGGTTGCGGTCAGTGGTTGAGTTTGGCTTGCAGCAGGTCAAGGCCGGTGGTGCCGATGGCTTCGGTCTTGGAGAAGACGCCTTTCTTGAAGGCGGTGGTGGTCTTGCGGTGGAAGAGCGGGTAGATCGGAACCTGTTCGGACAGCAGGTCGAAGCACTGGTCCCAGTAATCCTGCCGTTCGCTGTCGCTTGGGGCGGCGATGGCCTTGTCCATGAGCTCGTGGAGCTGCTTGTAGCCGTCGGAGCCGTACCAGAACGTGCGCTGATGGGTCCAGGTGTTGTCGCCGTAGAACCAGTTCATCAGCAGGTCGGCGTCATTGCCGAACACCGAGGGGTCGCCTGCGACGAGTGCCATGGAGAAGTCGGCGTCATCGCGGTCGGTGATATTCGGGTAGAGGGCGGACGAGGCCATTGACTGCAGGTCCACGTCCATGCCGATTTCGGCCAGGTTGTTCTTGATCTGTGGGGCGAGTTGCGTAATCCACGATTGATCGGTGGAGTACAGCGTGAACTTGATGGGTGTTTGGACGCCGGCTTCCTCGAGCAGTTGCTTGGCTTTGCCCACATTGTGTTCGAACACCGTGGATGCCTTGTGGTATGCGGGGTATTCTTCGATCAGGTAGCTTGTGGTGGGTGTGGCTTGGCCGGCCATCTGGTTGTCGATCAGTTGCTTGGCGTCGATCGCATAGAACACGGCCTGGCGTACACGCGGATCGTCGAAGGGCTTCTGCTTCGTGTTGAACATGATGTACGGGGCGTTGAACGATTGCACCGTCTTGAGCTCGGCCTTCTTCTGCAGTACGTCGAACGCGAGGGTGGGCACGAGCTCCATGACATCGACTTTACCGGTCTGCATAGCGGTGACTCGCGCCGTGTCGTCGACTGCGACATTCCAGACCATGTTCTTGCACTGTGCCGGGTAATCGCCGTTGTAGAGGTCGTTCTTCACGAACGTGACCTTTTGATCGGTGATGTTGGCGTACTTCCACGGGCCGGAGCCGATGGGCTGCGCAGTGAGCTCGTCATTGCTCATCGATGCCGGCGCGACCTTGATGAGTGCGAGGCGTTCCTTGAAGGCGGGGAATGGGTATTTGAGGTTGAACGTGACTTCTTGGTCGGTTTTCGCTTCAACGGAATCGATGAAGCTGATCATGGGGGAGTACAGGCCTCCCTCTTTGTTGGAACGCTCGTATGATTTCACCACATCATTCGCCGTGACCGGTTTCCCGTCGGAGAACTTCGCGCCATCGCGCAATACTACGGTGTATTCGGTGTCGGAAACCTTGACCGGCTCACCCTTGGCGAGCGCGTTGTACATCGAATAGTCGGAGTAGTTGAATGCGTAGAGCGGTTCGACGACGTACCAGTTGGCGGCCATGGTCATTGCGCTCGATGTTGAGTTGGGGTTGAAGTCTCGGCTGGCGTATGCCACTTCCGCTGTGATGGTGTCTGGAACCGAGGGGCCTGTGGCGTTCTGTGCGTTGCCGCAGCCGCTCAACGCGAAGGTCGAGATCACGGCGACCGCCGTGGCCTTCGTCAATAGCCTTGTTCTTTTCATTGCTGTCCTTACTGCTTGGAGGGTTATACCTGCTTGGAGTGGTAACTCGCAATGCTTTGATGAAACGAGGTGTTTCGAAGCTGATTAAATCGTAAGACATCAGACATCTGATTGCAATTCAGCGTTCTGCGGAAAATCACCTCTCATCCACATGACATATAGAAAAACCGCAGGATTTCAAGCCGAAACTTTCCATCACTGCGGTTTTTCCTTGGAATCTCTTCGATTTTCAGGCTCGTCGTTCCGTATTACGTTGGCGTTACTGCCGGTTTCGTGGGGGTTACAGCGCCTGCGTCTCCTGCGTGCGCCTGTCGAGCCATCGCCGGAACAGCTCAGGCCAGACCTGCACGCATTCCTCCACGCCGGAGCCGTCGGCATACATGGATTCTACGGTCCCCAGACTCACCCCATGCCTGCCTGACGGGAACAGATGCGCCTCGACACTCACGCCCGCGCGCCGGAGCGCGGCGATGAGCAGCAGGCTGTTCTCGATGGGAACGGTGGAATCGGTGAGGGTGTGGAACAGGAACGTCGGCGGAAAATCAGGGGTGACGCGCGTCTCGATCGACACATGGGCGAGTGCGCTGTGGTCGGTGCTGCGGTCGCCGAGCAGCCGGTCGAAACTCGGCCGGTGCGCGAACTCGCCGGAGGAAATCACCGGGTATCCGAGCAGGAGTCCGTTGGGCCGGATCTGCCCGGCATCGAAGCCGTACTGTTCGGGCAGTTCCGTGCTCCAACTGGCGCCCAAACTGGCGGTTAAATGGCCCCCGGCGGAAAATCCCGCCACAAACAGCTGGTCGGGGTCGATATGCCAATCTTCGGCGTTTGCGCGTATGGCGG
>OFHN01002155.1_pt1 | contig 12210 bp, 9 predicted proteins | sample 1521321 | NCBI WGS metagenome assembly OFHN01 (sample SAMEA3504130, study PRJEB24116) | mouse gut metagenome | biome: mouse gut; feature: mouse-associated habitat; material: faeces | place: Denmark | collected 2011
CGGTCTATGCCAATTTAGTAATAGGTTATGGCATACCTAATTACAATCGTTACAGATTAAATGCATAAAATTTACAAAAGAAAATTGCAAGATCGAAAGGAGACATTGACATGATAAAACGAATCAAAAACCTGAAGATCAGCTTCAAGCTCTATATCCTTGTGGGCGTAGCGCTGATCGGCATGCTTATCATCGGAGGCATATCATTCTTCCTCATGGGCAGGCTCAACGAGAAGACCGACGACATCTCAACAAGCTGGCTTCCCAGTATCAGCACGGCAAGAAATATGTCCGCCACACTTACTAATATCCGGCTCAATGAACTGGGATACCTCACTGCTATTTCTGATGAAGTGGCAGACTCAAGCCTCCAATATCTTGAAAAAGAAAAAGAAGAAATGGACACGCTTCTCGCAAAATACGAGGAAATGACCGACACAGAAGAGCACGCCTACTATGAAACAGCCATGAACTTCTGGACACAGTACAGCCAGACAGATGATAAATTAATGTCACTTGCAAAACAAGGCAAGGTCGAAGATGCCCGTATGATCCTGGAAGGCGAATGCGTAGAGCTTTACAACTCCCTGAACAACGCTTTCAACGAGATCATCACTTACAATGAAGAGGGCAGCGCCGAAGAAACGGCATCAAGCGTCAGGTTATACAGAGACGCCACAATATTACAGATCCTGATCATGGCTGTCATAATCTTGATCGGAGTCTTCTTCTCATTCGTCATCATACGTGGGATCAAATTCCCCATCTTCGAGATCAGGGACGCCGCCTCTAAGATGGCGCAGGGCGATCTGGATATCGACATCGCTTATACCTCTAAAGATGAGCTGGGCGTCCTTTCCGACCAGGTACGCGGATTAATCCGGAAGCTTCAGACGATCATTGATGATGAGAATAAGTTTCTTGCCAAGATGGCTTCCGGAGATTTTACGGTAGATTCTACCTGTGAAAATGAATATACCGGCGGATTCCATCCTCTTTTGGTTTCGTTCCGCGCCATCGCCGATAAGCTGAACCATACACTCCTGCAGATCAGCGAGAGTTCGGCTCAGGTTGCAAGCGGTTCCGACCAAGTCTCCAGCGGAGCCCAGTCCCTTTCCCAGGGCGCCACAGAACAGGCAAGCTCGGTTCAGGAACTTGCCGCCACTATTAATGAGATATCCGAGAAAGTAAAACAGAATGCCGAGCATGCACGCCAGGCAAGCGACATGGCATCCACAGTCGGAAGCGAAATGCAGGAAAGCAATCAGAAGATGCAGGAAATGATCCATGCCATGAACGATATCAGCAGATGTTCGGATGAGATCAGCAAGATCATCAAAACAATCGAAGATATCGCTTTCCAGACTAATATCCTTGCACTGAATGCAGCCGTAGAAGCCGCCCGCGCCGGCAGCGCCGGAAAAGGCTTTGCCGTGGTGGCTGACGAAGTCCGCAATCTTGCCGGAAAGAGCGCAGAAGCCTCCAAGAATACTTCCGCTCTGATCGAGAACACTTTAAAAGCCGTAGAGAACGGAACCCTGATCGCCGATGAGACAGCCATATCTCTAAGCAAAACCGTAAAGGGCGTCGAAGAAGTATCCGGCATTATCAGCAATATCTCCGAGGCAAGCAGCAATCAGGCAAGCGCCATATCCCAGATCACGATGGGAATCGACCAGATCTCCAGCGTGGTGCAGACCAACTCCGCAACCGCCGAAGAAAGCGCTGCGGCAAGCGAAGAATTATCCAGCCAGTCTCAGCTGATGAAAGAACTGGTGGGAAGATTCCGCCTGAAAGGTTAGAAATTGTAATATCGATCATTCATAAAGGCTGTTGTGAGGATCTTCCATCCCACAACAGCCTTTACACATACCCTAATATCCGTTTACCCAGACCGTCATCTCCCCGATCCCTCTGTTATTCCACAGATAATAAGGAATAAAACGAAGCTTTTGTTCATCATACGTTTCTTCTACATCCGCCGCGTACAGCGCGCCGTTAAACCCGGCGTCCGAAAGCCTCCTGCCACATCCCCGAAGCTCTACGGCGCCTTCCAACACATTTCCCCGAAGTACTTCCATCTCTTTCTTTGTACAAAGCGAAAGCCTGTGCAGCTCATCTCCGTTATCTATTTCCTCCAGGCAATATACGATCGGGCCTCTGGAGACCGCGATCTTTCCGATGTTCTCCTTTACCGATGGATTCGCACGGTTTATCCGCACCGGCATATCAAAAACAAGCTTCACGACATCCCCCGGCGTCCATTCTCTCTGAAAATGGATATATCCGTCCACATCCGTGAATTTCGTCTGTGCTTCTCCATTCAAAAGGATCCTTACGCCATCCGCCCATCCGGGCATACGAAATGCCAGCTCATATGTCTCTTTCCTGCAGTCTTCCACCGTGATCTCCACCTCGGAATCCCACGGCAGTCCGCTCTCGATCCTGAGCGCCATACCATTCTGCGGATTCTTCATTCTGCCGCCCACATAGAGATGCAGGTACAGGACAGAATCGTTTGCCGTCACTGCATAACTGCCAAGAGAAGAGATCAGTCTTGCCAGATTCGGCGGGCAGCAAGCACATTCGAACCATGGCTGCCGCTCATATTCCACATGCTTCTTCAACTGATCCTTCCGGCAAGCCTCCGGATTCACCTCCAATGGGTTTACGTAGAAGAACTTCTTACCGTCCAACGACATTCCGCTTAAGCAGGTATTGAACAGCGCCAGCTCCATCACATCCGCATATTCACTCCCAGGTTCTACCTCCAGCATGCGCCTTGCCCAGAAGATCAGACCGATGGACGCACAGGTCTCTCCATATACCGTATCGTTGGGCAGGTCATAATCAAAAGTAAAAGCTTCGCCGTAATCTGATGAACCAACCGCGCCTGTGATATACATCTGCTTATGCACCACATTGTCCCAAAGTGTTGCGCACGCCTCCCATAGCGAGGTATCGCCGGTCTCTTTTGCGGCGGAAGCCATACCTGAATAGAGATACATCGCACGGACTGCATGGCCTTGCGCCTCCTTCTGTTCCCGCACCGGCTTTCCCGCCTGAAAATACTGTTCCTGGAACAGGCTGTCCTCCCAGTAGTATGTATTCCCGTACTTCTCGCGCTCCTGCTTAAAATACAGCGGTTCCTGTCCCCGTTCATCAATAAAATATTTCGCCAGTTTCAGATATCTCTCTTCTTTGGTCAGACAATAGAGCCGCACCAGCGCCATCTCTACAATCTCGTGTCCCGGATATGCGTGAAGCTTCCCCTCCTCCGGTCCGAATGTCCCGTCAATGCAGTCGGCGAGCCGGATGACTACTTCCAGTAATTCGCGCTTTCCGGTTCCTTCATAATAAGCGATCCCCGCTTCGATCATGTGTCCGGCACAATAAAGCTCATGATCATTCATCAGATTCGTCCATCTCTTTTCAAGCCCATTGATAATGTAATAAGTGTCAAGATAACCGTCCGGCTGCTGTGCCGCCGCGATGATCCGGATCACCTCGTCTGCCGTCCGTTCCAGTTCCTCATCCTTGTGCCAGGATAAAACATATCCTACCGCCTCCAGCCATTTTGCCACATCACTGTCCTGAAATACGCGCCCTTCGAACTTCCCTTCTTCCATGCCTGCCGCAATCTTAAAATTCTTGATACAATGGCTTGGCGCCGCCCCTTCTACCTGATCGTTCAACGCCTTCCACTGGTACGGGATCATCTGCGTCCGGACCGTCTCCATCTTCCCTGCCCAGAACGGATCGTCAATCTGATATGCGCCCGGCGGGAGCTGTGCCGTATAGATCTCACTATTCATTTTCTGCATTCCTCCTGTTCGTCATACATATGCTCTTTCCATTCAGCATATATTTAGCAACCAAAAAAGTCAAGCGGCATTTTCTTCTGCTTTTGCCTTGCGTTCCGCCGCCTGTTTCGCAGTCTTTGCCTCCGCAAATAAGATATACTTGGAACGTTCTGTGCAGATATACCAAATATCAACAAATTATTACATCCAAATAGACTTTCCTTTTTCGGCATGGTATAATACAAATTGTTAACGCAAATACCACATACGAGGAGGGATACTATGACAGATAGTCAAAAGCTAGATTTTCTCCTACAAAAGATGAACCAGATCGATACGAAAGTGGATAAACTCGATGGTCGTATCGACCGACTTGATACTAGCATGGAGCAGCTCGATAACCGTATGGAGCAGTTCGATACTCGCATGGAGCAGTTCGATTCCCGCATGGAACAGTTCGATTCCCGTATGAGGCAGCTTGATTCCCGCATGGAACAGTTTGATTCCCGCATGGAACAGCTTGATAACCGTATGGAGCAGCTCGATTCCCGCGTGGAGCAGCTTGATTCCCGGGCTACAAAAATTGAATTGCATCTTGAAAACGAAACGGATAAAAATATTCAATTACTGGCGGAAAATCACATCGAACTGATCAACAAACTGAACCAGGCAATACCGATCGCAGACAAAAATCTCGTATATGAAGTGAAAGTAAACCATCTCATCGGAGAAGTGAATAAACTAAAAGAAGATGTAGAGATTCTCAAAAAGAAAAGTGCATAATTGATTTATAAAAAGAGATTGCCGGAAAGATCACCTCTTCCTACAATCTCTTTTTTATTTAACGGATGTCACTGATGCAGCATCCCTTATGAATCTCTTGTCTCAAAGAATATATCAATTTTCTTCTTTATCTCATCCGGCTTTAAATATTTCGCCAGATAACCGTCCGGTCTCATTGATATCAGATTCTTAACTGTCTCCGGATCCGTCCTTCCGGTCAGGAAGATAACGGGAATACCTGCAAATGAATTCTCTGAGCGGAGCATTTCCAACACCTGTTTGCCGTTACATACCGGCATCTCATAGTCCAGAAGCACCAGATCCGGTTTATCCAGCGTGATGGCCCGGATCGCAGACACGCCCGACTGCACCGTGGAAACTTCATAGTCATTTCCTCTTCCAGAAGATTCTTCATCCCCTGCCGTATCGTAATAGAATCATCTACCACCAGGATCTTGCGCTTTACAGGCTCTTCCTGCTTCTGCATGAGATACTTCTCAACTTCCGTTACCGCGTTCTCCGCTCCAATCGGAACCGCAACCCCCTTCTTTAACAGATGCGGCGCGATCGCACAATAGGAGAAATACCCCGCTCCCGTATCAACAAGCAGGCTTACCTGCAGATTCTTCTTCTCAAACACATCTCTGAACTGTTCATATGTAAGAAGATTTTCCTCCTTAAGCTCATATCCGTCCATATCCGGCAGATGTTCTATAATACGCCCTACGAACTGCTGCGCAGTAAATCTTGCCGCATTGATCAACATGGCATCTAGCTTGCCGGTCTCAATCCCCATTACCTTCCCTACCGTATTGATCAGCAGCCTTTCTTCGAACACGAGGAAGATCTCGCACCTTTCCTCCTGATCCGCACCATAGACCAGACGGTAATACACTCCCTTTCCAAACTTCTCGCCGCTGTAAGTCTCACTGATCACTTGTGACTCCAGGTGGAACATATCATATACCAACTGGACGATCACCTTCTTCAAAGCCTCATGTTCCTCTTCCGGAAGAAGCTCTACCCATTTACTTACGCCCTCGCCCGTAATCGCACGGTCTTCCGTCAGAGTATGTCCGATCAGCCATCCGGCGCATACGCCCAGAAAATGGTCTACCGAATTCGTACAGTAATCCATCTCTTCCAACTCTTTTTCAAGCGCCGGAAGGGTCTTATTCCGAAATCCCTCATGCAGATGACGATGCATCTCCAGTCCTGCATAGCCAATGGACTCCATATACTTCTCTTCCTCCGCGAAATGCTTCACCGCGTGATCCTTAAAATATTTGATCCCTTCCTGGCATGCCCACTGGCTCTTCTTGTCTTCATCACTGAATGCAAACAATTTACTAATGATTTTAAAAAGTCTTTGGTGTTCTCTGTCAATCGTATCTACACCGATATTATACTCGTCCCTCCATGCCAATTGGCTCTCCATCTCTATAAATCCTCCTTCTCACTCAGTCTAACTCTTCATTAGATACTATTATAATAACAAGTATGGAAGAAAAAATCAATGACGCCTACCAAAAGTTTCTATTTTATACTTTTTTGCCTGCCCGTCACCCAGTTCCCCCAATGTACCGGCGCTTTATCCTGCTGCCGCTGCAATCCATTTCGTGTTCACATCTCTCCTCAACTAACCATATCCTGCATTGTATCAATTACTTGTACCAGTTTTGATTCATCACCAACATCCTGTACATTCATAGCAACACTTTCATCTTTTACATTCATAATCTCTTTAACCTCAGCAAGGCAATCTTCACATGTATCTGCCAATGCATCACAATCTATGTAATCTGTTAATGCATACAGACAATCGAGCTCCTGTGATCTTGCTTTTCTTTCAAGCCGCAATTCCTTGAGTCTTTTAAACACCTTATATCCCTGGGCAACGTTACAATTCGCAACTTCTGTCTCTTGCAGAATATCTTCGATCTCCAGATCAATCTCTTGAATCATTATCCGGAGATTTGAGATATACTGACCTGCATTACGATAAAATTCCGCCTGCTGTCTTGCAAATGTCAGCCAGTCATTCTCTTTTCCATCATATGGGGTATATTTTCTTTCCTCTGTCATAATGTCTTCACCGCCTATATCCTTAACTGTTTGCACCACTTTATAATTATTCTTTATATTTTCAACCGCTTTTTCTCTGTTCCTGTCTTTCAAAGCGTAATTTTCAAATAGCTCATCATATTTTCTCGGCTTATACTTTCTTGTTTCAAGACCTTTGATACTCTTTAATGCCTGCTTAGCCTTTGCCACATTCGCACTCGTACCTAAATTATTCTGAAAATACTCTATACGCATCAGCTCATCCTTGACATCCCTGCGCTTCTCGCGGCATACCCTTAGCAGTTCTACCAGATCAACCGCTTCTTCTTCATCCGTCTCACACAGTTCAACATAATGCAGAATATCGCAGATTTTCTGTTCTATATCAGAATGTTTCCTTGCCAGCTCATCTCTATAATCTTTAATTTCAGATGCTACATAAGTAAAATGCTCCAGATACTCTGCCCAATCCATCTCTGATAAATCATAGGAAGATACATTTTTCTCAGCTGGTTCTTGAAGTTCATCATAAGTAAGTTCTTTCACCGGTGAAATATACTCCCGTGTTTCATTTTGTTCTATAACTGCATCCTCCTTTATCTCTGGCTCCCGTTCCTTCAATAATTCACAGGACATTTCTACCTCACCTTCCTCTTTTATTAGTATCACGCAATAAAAAGATGACTTCTTTCCTACGCATACCCTGCTGTTCGCCTGTGCGTATGTAAACACCGTTGCTTCCTTCTCGTCCGCAGCCACGACTAGCCGATCTGCCTGATCTACTCTGAAATAATTACCGCTATAATCCATAATATAGCAAAGTGAATCTGCACTCATAGGAGCCTCCTTATCTTAAATCCCCATCCTCTTTACAAGTTTCATAATATTCACATATCACACAGCATTTTCTGCATCCTTTCGCATGTAATACCGTTTTTCTTATCCAATACCATAGTCTTGACACTCTAACACTCCTTCAATATAAAAATGAGAACCAGAAAGCGATCATCTCTTATCTGGTTCTCATTATAAAAGCTTTGGTGTCCGATAAACATCCCTTACAACGCAAATTTATGTTCTGCTATTTCTTATACTGTTTTACAAGCCTGTCAATCTCCTCGTTCATCATCTCAACTACGGACTCAGGGCCTGCAAGTGTCACCCCTTCTCCTAACCCAATGATCCAGGCAAGAAATTGTCTGCTCACCGCAACCTCGACATTTACCACAAACCTCTTGTCATCCAAGCGGATCATCGAAACATCTTTTCCAAACCGGTCGATCATTACTCCGGCAAACGAATTATCACATTCAATCCGCACCCACTTTTCCTTACCACCATACATTCCAAACATTTTTCTGGCATAAGCCGCCATATCAAAAGACTTAAGCACCTGTTTCCCTTCACGTCTTTCTCCGGTAGATTTAATATTAAGCATCTTATCCACTCTAAAATGTTTGATCATATCCTCTGAACTGTCATATGCGATCAGGTAATAATTTTCGTCATCCCATGACAATGACCATGGACTGACTTCGTACAATCCTCCATCATGCCTGAGTTCCATTTTCTTATCCACATTCCACTGAAAATACTGAAAAGTTATTCTCGAATTTTCCGCTATCGCTGTGTGAATGCTGTCCACATTATAGTAAATACTTTCATTCATTGTCTTTACTCTGCCTGCGACAAACACCTGTCTATGAAGCTGTGACGCCTCATACTTACTTGCCATGCCTTCTATCTTTTTTATCAATTCATTAGACTTCTTTGCCGTTATGAATTTTGCAGACTGAACAGAATCTACCAAAAGTTTGAGTTCAGCCAGTTCAAACTGTCTGTTTCCGATATGATAATAGTAAGTTCTGTCCTCCTGCCTCCCTATAACATCCAGTCCATACAATCGTAAATTTTCTATATCATTATAGACACTTTTTCTCTCTGCACTTATCCCATATGCAGCCAAAGCTTCTATCATTTCCAGCATGGTAATACTATGCGTCTCATCTGTACGTTCCAGTAAAATCTTCATAAGATATATAAGTTTTAGTTTTTGATTTGGCGACTTAGGCATATGACTCCTCCAAAAAGCAATGGATCACAAAAAAACTTCTCTTATAGAATACCACATGCATTCCTATAAGAGAAGCCTTTTCATTGACGTCAATCCGGATATCGAGATGAACATTGATATCCCGGACGACAGCTGCCCACTAATACTGAATCTCCCCGCACGCAATCATCGCACCTGCATCCCCCGAAGGCTGTGTCCGAAAATCATCCGCCTTCTCATGTATGATAACCGTATGCCCAATAACGTCCTCCGGATAAAACCTCCCTGTATACACCGCCATCCATGCCGTTCCATTATTGCTGAGCAGCGGCGGCAGATCGCCCGCATGCGCCGGATGCAGGGTATCCGCAGGATTATAATGTCCGCCGGCAGAAGAGAATTCTCCCTGTTCATTTTCCGTACATGCGCTTCCGGTATGGATGTGGAAGCCGTGATATCCCTGACCGCCCTCTCCTGATCTCTCCGGCAATCCCTGAACAGACGCCACAAGTACCGTTCCTCCGTATGTCTCGTAAAAATCGACTCTTCCTTTGATGTCCGGGTGGGTATTATTTCCTTTAATCTTGGCATATGCAGCGGGAATTTCCTTGATATTTATCATGTATGATCACACTCCTTGTGCAATCTTATGAATGAGAGTTGGGAATTATGCATATACTTCATTTATACTTCACCTACACTAAAAATCGTAGTCCTGTATGTACGATCTCTAATTTATTTTGATTATACATAAAATATAACGTTTCTAACGTTTCTCCCAAATAACCAATATAACGATCCTTTCGTTCCCAACCCCTAGGCTCACTAACCTGTTCAACTCGCTCCAAAATAGGAAAAAGCCAATTACAATAATCAACCAAAACTTTTTTCCGGGCTAAAATAATATTATAATTGTAGAGGTATTTCTGACGTAAAATAAATGTACATGCATCGGCATACTCTGGCCGTAATTCTCTCAGAGCCGTAAGCAGGGCTTGCCAATCTTGTTTAGCCAGATAACGCTTGTGATGTTCTTCTATATCCGGCTCATATGGCATAGGATACGGAAGCACTACATCCACTTCATTATCTTCCATCCGAAGCAGATCATCTTCTGATAATTCTAAAATTCGCCGATAATGAGATAACCCATAGTATGCTTCCCTATCTTCATTTTCTGTTAAACAATTTTTCCACATCCAATAAAGAACTGTCAGTTCCGAATAATTTCCGTTCTTTTGAGAGATATTTTCACCGTCAGAGTCTAAAAGCCCGGCGACTCGCTCTTTACAAAGTGCTGATCCTGCCTGAACCGGCACGATCCAGTTTGGCAGAACATGATCACTTTTCAATGGCTGGTCTTTATAAAACTTCGCTATAAACATATGGATATCCGCTCTATGACACCCCACCGGAAGCGCAGACAATGGCATAAACGCTTTATTACATATATAATGATACCCCATAAGCTGGGCCCAGCGTAACGATGTCAATCTGACATAATAATAGAATCCATGATCTTCCAATATTGTTTCAATATCACTCATTATATTTTCCGGCGTCGCAATTAAAACTTCTATTTTATTTTTCTCTTCTTGCGACATAATCTTTGAAAATTTATCCAATTCCAATACTGGAATTCCCTCTAAAATTACGGCATTATTTTCCTTTTGAGTTACCAGAAAACAGTGCACTTTCCGGTTAGGATACAAGCTGTGAAATGCCTGATATGTGCCCAATGCGATACCTTGCGCTCCGAATATTGCAACTTCCATCATTACTCCTCTAATTTAAAGTGCATATAACGTAGTTTCACACCATCGAGTCTGGTAATGCCGGATATAATACTTATAATTCATTCCCAGTGATTCGATAAACAACGGAAGATCAATAATATCCTCCGGTTTATGGTAGATGGATACCGCCATCTTAGGTCTGTACTTCTTTATCGTATTGACAGCCCCTTTCAATGTTTCCAACTCACTTCCCTCCACGTCTAGCTTAATATAAGTAGCCCTCCCGCCGGCAAGGATGTTATCTATACTATCCGCATTGACAGATTCCTTCCCACCGGCATCTACACTAGACGCATATCCAAAGTCGCTGTTCACATTAAATGTCAGAATTGTTTTTCCACTCCATGTAGCCAAATGATAAAGTTCAAATTCACACCCCGTCTCTTCCATCCTCTTTCTGCAGGTATTTATGCTATTTTGATCCGCTTCGAAAGCATATATTTTTGAAAGTTTTCCACCAGCCCATGCCGCCGCCCCTCTTCCAGTTTCTCCATCATAGCAACCTGCATCAACAAAGATTTCTCCGCCATGATCTGCTTGCAGTACATCCAAGTCGAAATACTGTCTTCCATAATCTGCCCATATATAGCCTTCCCTGATCTTCATAATCCTGCTTTCCGGAATCCCCATCACCTTTAGCTGACCATAGATATCATCCTGCACTTTTCGATCTACGACCGCGATCAAGACCGTACAATTCTCCCAGTCAACCAACAAACGTTCAGGAGAATCTACCACAAATCCTTCTGCTGTTTCTACCAAAGCATACTTGTTATCCACACAGCCAGCCACTTCTAATCCCAAAAACTTTAAAGAACGTATACTTGCCCTGCCGGCTCTGCCCGCACCAAATATAACAAACGGAGCCTCTTTTCTATCTGGATATTCTTGAAAAAAATTGTCAAGAATATATGAATTCCCCTTTCTACCATGCCGAATCGCTCCACTTATTAACTTTCTTTCCAGTACATCCGAATCCCTATGAATACAGAAATCGAACCAGGCCTCAAATATTTCTTTTGATTCCTCATCTTGCAGCTTGTCCATAAAGCTTTTGATTCCGTCTATACATTCTTTACAGTCCATGATCTGTTCCTTTCTCTAAAAAATTTTCTCCGAGTCTCTACCAGAAAATCCCGATATCTTCCTTCTTTACACCAAGCCTGAGAAGCTGCTCCCGGATATCGTCAAAATATGCTTCATTCCCTATAATATACTTGACATCCCCCTCGCATATCTGTGGTTGCCGGATAGGAATCCCTTCCAGAAAAGTCCCCCAAAGCCTGGCATCATTATCCATAAAAGCAACAATATTCTGCCTTTTATCATACAGTCTGTCAAATACAGCCTGTCCACGTTCACCACAGCCGAAAATGACATATTTCCATTCTTCCGCCTGAGCATTTATATATTGATAGTCATACAAGTATTGTCTATATACTTCGTCCAGGCTGTTTAGCAAAATCTGCAGTCTTTTCCAGATACCAGGCGGCAGATTATGTCCGCCAATCTGTCCGTCATCCGCTGCTTTCTTTAGCGTATTCACAAACCATACATATCTGTTCCTGTATTCCTGTGTCCGGATCTCTTTTTCTTCAAAACACTTACAGCAACATACGAAGGATTTCGCCATCCTGACGTACATTGCCTGCATCGCTTCTTCTTTCCATTTTTCCTGCTCCAATGCACGGAATTCATGGTAAGAATATCT
>OFHN01002166.1_pt1 | contig 12144 bp, 15 predicted proteins | sample 1521321 | NCBI WGS metagenome assembly OFHN01 (sample SAMEA3504130, study PRJEB24116) | mouse gut metagenome | biome: mouse gut; feature: mouse-associated habitat; material: faeces | place: Denmark | collected 2011
AATCCCGCAAGGATCCTTCTTCCCCTGTAAAAATTGATTTCCGTGATGAATACAGGTTCTTACTTGACAAGCGGGGACGATGCCTTTATGATAGAGCTTACATTTACATTTTCCCCCACAAGGAGGCGCTATGGCCGCAGAACGGATCACCAGCCGCGCAAATCCTCTCATGACCCATATCCGCCGTCTGGCCGCCTCCCGGTCCTACCGCCGGGAGACCGGGGAATTTCTGGGGGACGGGGTGAAGCTGCTGGCGGAGGCGGCCCGCTGGGGCGCGGCCCTCACGGCGGTGGTGTACACCCCGGGGGCCCGGCTGCCGGACCTGCCGGCGGGCCTGCGTCTGGTGGAGGTGCCGGAGGACCTGATGGCCTCTGTCAGCCCCATGGAGGCCCCCCAGGGGGCCCTCTTTCTGGCCGCCATGCCCTCCCGGCAGCCCCCGCCCGCCCTCACCGGCAGCCGGTATCTGGCCCTGGAGGGGGTCCAGGACCCCGGCAACGTGGGCGCCATCCTGCGCACCGCCGATGCCTTTGCCGCCGGCGGGCTGCTGCTTCTGCCCGGGTGCGCGGACCTCTATAATCCCAAAACCGTCCGGGCCTCCATGGGGGCCCTGTTCCGGCTCCCGGCCTGGGAGTGTACCCTCCCCCAGCTCTCCGCTCTGGCCGGGGCGGCGGACCTGCCCCTCATCGGCACGGCCCTCCGCCGGGATACCCTGGACGTGGGGAAGACCGCCCTGGACCGGGGCGTGTTCCTCATCGGCAGCGAGGGCCGGGGCCTGAGCCCGGAGGCCCTGGAGCGCTGCGCGGCCACGGTGCGCATCCCCATGGAGGACCGCTGCGAGTCCCTCAACGCCGCAGCCGCTGCGGCTGTGGTCCTGTGGGAAGGCTACCGTCCGTTATAATATTTTCTTCTTATACAGAAGGGAGGGCTCGATCCATGGCCACATGGAAGCACTGGCTCTGGCTGGCCAATCTGCGGGGGCTGAGCCTGCCCCTCAAGCTGAACCTTTTGGAGCACTTCGGCGATCCGGAGGCCGCCTACTACGGCCAGCAGGCGGAGTACCTGCTGGTCCCGGGCATGAGCGAGACAGCCGCCAGGGCCCTGGAGGACAAGGACACCAGCGGGGCGGACCGCATTCTGGCGGACTGCGCACGGCTGGGCCTCCAGCTCCTCTCCCTCCACGACGCGGCCTATCCGGACCGCCTGCAGAGCATCCCGGACCCGCCCCTGCTGCTCTACGTCCAGGGGCGGATGCCCCTCTTTGACGGGGAGCCCACGCTGGCCATGGTGGGCTCCCGCCGGGCCTCCTCTCTGGGCCTGGAGACGGCGGAGCGGCTGGCCGGCGAGCTGGCGGCCCAGGGCGGACTGATCCTCTCCGGGCTGGCCGTGGGGGTGGATGCGGCGGCCCACCGGGGTGCGCTGTGCGCCAGCGGGACCACCGCCGCCGTCATCGCCGGGGGACACGACATCCTCTACCCCCGGGAGAACCGCCGCCTCTATGAGGACATCGCGGCCCGGGGCGTTATCCTCTCCGAGTATCCCCCGGGAACGGAGCACATGGCCGAGCACTTCCCCCAGCGCAACCGGATCCTCAGCGGCCTGAGCGTGGGCGTGATCGTGGTGGAGGCTCCCCGGCGCAGCGGAGCCCTCATCACCGCCAGCAGGGCCATCCGCCAGGGCCGGGATCTGTTCGCAGTGCCCGGCCCCATCTTCGAGCCCCGGTGCGAGGGCAGCAACCGGCTGCTGGCGGAGGGCGCCCTGCCGGCCCTGGACGCGCCAGGCGTTCTGGGCCGCTACGCGGAGCAGTTTCCCCAGCGGCTCCGACGGCAAACGGCCCCGCCCAGCCGACAGGACCCGCCCCAGGCCCCGCCAGCCCGGCGGGTGAGAAAAGCGCACCCGGAGCCGGAGCCGCCGGAGAGGGCGCTGCTGGAGAGAGTGCCGCCGGAGAGGGCGCTGCCGGAGAAGGGACTGCCCACCCTGGACCTTGCCGGGGACCACTGCCTCACGGACGATCAGATTCGTCTGGTCCGCCTCCTGCGGGGCAGGACGGTCCAGGTGGACGAGCTGATCGCGGAGAGCGGCATCCCCACCCGCCGGGCCCTCTCCGCACTCACTGTGCTGGAATTGGACCAGATCGTGACCCAGGACGCCGGAAAGCGGTTCTCCCTGGCGGTCACGCTGAAATAATCACTACTATCCGCGTCCAGGCGGACGCGTTATCCAGGAGGACATCAATGGCAAAATCGAGTCTCGTGATCGTGGAGTCTCCCGCCAAAGCAAAGACCATCGGCAAATATCTGGGCCCCAGCTATCAGGTGAAGGCCTGTATGGGCCACCTGCGGGACCTGCCCAAGAGCACCCTGGGCGTGGATATTGAGAACGACTTCCAGCCCAATTACCGGCCCATCAAGGGCAAAGAGGACATCATCAGCGATTTGAAGAAGGCCGCCAAGAGCAGCGATCTGGTCTATCTGGCGACGGACCCGGACCGGGAGGGGGAGGCCATCAGCTGGCACCTGAAGGAGCTTTTGGGCCTGGACGACAGCAAGGCCCTGCGGGTCACCTTCAACGAGATCACCAAGCGGGTGGTCAACGAGTCCATCGCCGCGCCCCGGGACATTGACCAGAGTCTGGTGGACGCCCAGCAGGCCCGGCGGATTCTGGACCGGATCGTGGGTTATCAGCTCTCGCCCCTGCTGTGGAAGAAGATCCGCCGGGGCCTCTCCGCCGGCCGGGTCCAGTCCGTGGCCACCCGGATGGTGTGCGAGCGGGAGCATGAAATCGCCGCCTTCCAGCCCCAGGAGTACTGGTCCCTGGACGCGAAGCTCTCTGCGGACGGCACGGAGCGCACCGCCTTTCTCGCCCACTACCACGGCGAAAACGGCAAAAAAAAGGAGCTGAACTCCCTCGAGGAGGTGGAGGCGGTGGTGGAGGCGGTAAAGAACGCCGCCTTTGCCGTCAAGAGCGTCAAGCGGCAGGACAAGCAGCGCTCCCCCTCGCCCCCCTTCACCACCTCCACCCTCCAGCAGGAGGCCAGCCGGAAGCTGAGCATGACCCCCCGCCGGACCATGGCCATTGCCCAACAGCTCTACGAGGGCGTGGACATCTCCGGGGAGGGCGCGGTGGGTCTGATTACCTACATGCGTACCGACTCCCTGCGCCTGAGCGACGAGGCCCTGGCCGCCGTGCGGGGCTTCATCCAGGGCCGCTACGGCGGCGGCTACTGCCCCGCCAGCCCCCGGGTGTACAAGACCAAGGCCGGGGCCCAGGACGCCCACGAGGCCATCCGGCCCAGCGACGTGAACCTGACCCCGGAGCAGGTGAAAAAGGATCTGACGCCGGACCAGTACCGGCTCTACCGGCTCATCTGGAGCCGGTTCGTGGCCTGCCAGATGTCCAACGCGGTGTACGACAGCGTGTCCATGGAGGCGGAGGCCGCAGGCCACGCCTTCCGGGCCTCCGCCAGCAGCCTGAAGTTCTCCGGCTACACCGCCGTGTACGAGGAGGGCAGGGACGAGGAGAAGGGCGAGGAAAAGGAGAAGGAGGCCAAGCTGCCCCCTCTGACGGAGGGACAGCGGCTGGAGAGCCTGGGCTTTGCCCAGGACCAGCACTTCACCCAGCCCCCGGCCCGCTACACCGACGCCTCCCTCATCCGTGCCATGGAGGAGAACGGCATCGGCCGCCCCTCCACCTACGCCCCCACGGTGAGCACCATTCTGGACCGGGAGTACGTGGTCAAGGACGGCAAGTACCTGCGGACCACGCCCCTGGGGGAGGTGGTCAACGGCCTGATGGAGGACAAGTTCTCCGACATCGTGGACACCGGGTTCACCGCCAACATGGAGAAGGCCCTGGACGATGTGGAGGGCGGCGGGAAGCAGTGGCGGGATCTGCTGCGGGAGTTTTACGCCCCCTTCAAGGCGGAGCTGGAGCAGGCGGAGAAGGATCTGGACGGGGTGCGGCTGAAGGTGCCTGCGGAGGAGTCCGACGAGGTGTGCGAGGTCTGCGGCCGCCAGATGGTCATCAAGAGCGGCCGGTTCGGCCGGTTCCTGGCCTGCCCGGGGTACCCGGAGTGTACCTTCACCATGCCCCTGGTGGTGGCCATGCCCGGGCGGTGCCCCAAGTGCGCCGGCCGGCTCATGAAGCGCACCGGCACCAGCAAGAAGACCAACAAGCAGTACACCTACTACTGCTGCGAGCACATGACTGCCCGGGACGAGGAGAAGAAGTGCGACTTCATGACCTGGGACGTGCCGGTGGCGGACGACTGCCCGGCGTGCGGCCAGACCATGTTCAAGAAGGCGGGCAAGGGCTTCAAGAGGCCCTTCTGCATCAACGAGAAGTGTGAAAACTTCACCCCCGAGGACAAGCGGGGCGGCTGGAAGAAGAAGGAGGCCGCCCCGGAGGCGAAGGACGGGGCGGAAAGTAAGTAGCCATCCTTTTTCTTAAAAGAAAAAGGATCAAAAAGAATTTTAGAGGTTGATTTCCGGGCGGCTTCTCTACAGACGGAACAGCTCCCGGCCCATGGAGAGACCCGCCCGGAACATGGCCTCCAGCTTGAGCTCGTAGAGCTCCTGCACGCCGTCCACGTAGTCTATGAGACGCTGGAAGGTCTCATCGTCCAGGAGCTTCCGCAGCTCCTGCTGCCGCTGTTGGGCCAGAAGCATGGATTGGTGGCAGTAGGTCTCGTTCGTTTGCAGATAGTGGTTCATGGAATGCGCACGGGCGTAGTCGTATAGGATTTTTTGAATGTCCATGGTGTTCCTCCTGAACTGACGTATATAAGTCATAACGCAACCGGCCTATTCGGGCCTATTTGTGGTATAATCGGCCCAAACAGGCTTGTCAAGAGCTTTGGAGAAAATATGTCGATTTTATCAGAACGAATGCTGCTTTTACGCAAGGAGCAAGGCCTAACACAAGAACACATTGTCTTGGAATTAGAAATTCCCCTTCGCTCTTACCGCCGCTATGAGCAGGGGGAGCGAGAGCCAAGTATTGAAAACCTGTGTAAATTAGCGGATTTCTACCATGTCTCCGTGGATTACCTGATCGGTCGGACGGATGACAAGGGGTAATGAGTGAGGAACTCATTTTGATTATTTTATCAGACCGGCTGAAAGAATTAAGAGCGGAAAAAAAATTAACCCAGCAAAATACAGCGGATTATCTGGGGATCCATTTACGGACATATCAATATTATGAGGGGAAAGACGACAAATCCCATCGTCCGGATTTAGAGACGCTCGTCGCCCTTGCGGACCTGTTCGAGGTGTCCGTGGACTACCTGATTGGCAGGACAGATGCGCGGTGAGCTTATTCCGGAGGGTCACTCTGCAATCAGGAGGTTCCCCATATGGCTGCCGAAAAAAAGCCCGCCACATTGCTGTTAAAAGAAAGGCTATACTCCCTGCGTAAGGCCAAGGGATTGCGGCAGGAGGAGACTGCAAAGCTGTGCGGTATTGGTCTTTCCACCTACCGCCGCTATGAGACCGGGGAACGGGAGCCGACAGCGTCCGTCCTCTGGCGGATAGCGGATGTATTCGAGGTCTCCCTGGACTACCTGATCGGCCGGACGGACCATGGCGTGTAACGAAAGCAATCGTCCCATTCGGTAAAGTCACTGTCTTTAGGAGAAAAATGCTGAAATTATCGGAAAGATTATACGCCTTGCGAAAGAGCAGGGCCCTGAAACAGGAGACCGCCGCAAAATTGTGCGATATCAGTATGATGTCCTACCGCCGCTATGAGACCGGGGAGCGGGAGCCGACCGCGTCCGTCCTCTGGCGGATGGCGGATGTATTCGAGGTCTCTGTGGATTACCTGATCGGCCGGACGGATGATAAGATATAATGAACAGAACGTGGGCGGATAGTTGACCCATATCGTTCACCCTGTTGAAAACGCTTATGAAGAAGGAAAACGTCAGATGATGCAAGCAACCGTAATCGGCGCGGGGCTGGCGGGCAGCGAGGCCGCATGGCAGCTGGCCCAGCGTGGCGTCCGGGTGACGCTGCGGGAGATGAAGCCCCAGAAGATGTCCCCCGCCCATACCAGCGAATATTTCGCGGAGCTGGTCTGCTCCAACTCCCTGCGGGGGGCGGGCCTGGAGAACGCGGTGGGCCTTCTCAAGGAGGAGCTGCGCCGCCTGGGCAGCCTCATCCTGGCCGCAGCGGACGAGACCCGGGTGGAGGCCGGAGGCGCGCTGGCGGTGGACCGCCACGGCTTTGCCCGGCGCGTCACCGAGGCCATCCGCTCCCACCCCAACATCACCGTGGAGGCCGGGGAGGTCACGGCCCTGCCGGAGACGGGGGAGGTCCTGGTGGCCACGGGCCCTCTGACCAGCGACGCCCTGGCGGACCACCTGCTGGCCCGGACCGGCGGGCAGGCCCTCCACTTCTTTGACGCCGCCGCGCCTCTGGTGAGCTTCGAGAGCATTGACATGGACCGGGCCTGGTTCGCCAGCCGCTACGACAAGGGGACGGCGGACTACATCAACTGCGCCCTCAGCCGGGAGGAGTATCTGGCCTTCTGGCGGGAGCTGTGCGCAGCCCAGGAGGCGGAGGTCCACGGATTTGAGGACAAGCAGGTCTTTGAGGGGTGTATGCCCGTGGAGGTGATGGCCCGGCGGGGGGAGGACACCCTGCGCTACGGCCCCCTGAAGCCCCGGGGCCTCCGGGACCCCGGCACCGGCCGGGAGCCCTACGCGGTGGTGCAGCTGCGGCGGGACAACGCCGCAGGCACGGTCTACAATCTGGTGGGCTTTCAGACCCACCTGAAATTCGGGGAGCAGAAGCGGGTCTTCTCCATGATTCCGGCCCTGGCGGGGGCGGAGTTCCTCCGCTACGGGGTGATGCACCGCAACACCTATCTGGACTCCCCCCGGCTTCTCAACCGCTACTACCAGCTCAGAAGCGAACCCCGGATCACCTTTGCCGGGCAGATGACCGGCGTGGAGGGCTACGTGGAGTCCGCCGCCTCCGGGTTTCTGGCGGGGTTGGAGCTGGCCCGGCGGATGGCCGGGGAGGCCCCGGTGGACTTCCCGCAGGAGACCGCTCTGGGGGCGCTGGGGCTGTACGTGTCCGACGAGAGCGTGCCGTCCTTCCAGCCCATGAATATCAATTTCGGCATCATCACCCCCCTGGACCACCGGGTTAAGGGCAAGCGCAACAAGAATCAGGAGATTTCCGCCCGGTCCCTGGCCATTATCGACGGACTGCGGGAGTGCATTTTGTAGTCATACTTTTTCTTTGTGAACAAAGAAAAAGTATCAAAAAGAAAAACTTTAAGAGGCGCATGACCGTAAGACTGCCAGCAGGAACAGTCCGCACATCTAAAGTTCTTTTTGGTTCTTTTTCTTTCAAGAAAAAGAATAGAAAAAAATGATTCTATTTCCAGGGCATGTTTGAAAATTGTCAACACGCCCTGGCTGCGTTTCCCCTTTTGATGTCTTATACTTGACATCATATAGCATCATACCATATCATCTATTTGGTGTCAATGGGGTGTCTTTACATTTCCCCATTTTGGTGTCATAATGGCGCAAAAGGAGGTTGCTGCGGTGAGTAAGAACGACCCCTATACCAGGGATGACCAGACCCGCTTTACCATGCGGATCAATTCCGAGCTGTTGGAAAAGCTCCGTCTGGACGCGGAAAAGAACAAGCGGTCAACGGCGAAACAGATTGAATTTATTCTGGAGCAGTACATTGCCGCGCTTTCTGAGGAGTGAGCGGTTAACCGCCAGCAGGAACAGCCCGCACGACTAAAGTTCTTTTTGGTCCTTTTTCTTTCAAGAAAAAGGACAGAAAAGATTCTTTTTGATTCTTTTTCTTCTAAAGAAAAAGAATGTTGACCAATAAAAGGAGGCCGGCAAGTGAAAATTATTGTAGACGCAATGGGCGGCGACAACGCGCCGCAGGAGATCGTGGCAGGGGCTCTGGCCGCCGTCAAGGCCCGGCCGGAGCTGGAGATGATCCTGGTGGGCCGGGAAGCGGAGGTGCGGGCGGCGGCGGGGGGCGCTCTCCCCAGCCGGGTGAGCGTGGTGAACGCCACGGAGGTCATCGACATGCACGACGATCCCGCCAAGGCGTTCCGGAGCAAGCCGGACTCCTCCATCACCGTGGGCCTCACCATGCTCCGGGACGGCCAGGGGGACGCCTTTGTCTCCGCCGGCAACACCGGCGCACTCTTCAGCGCTGCCACTCTCATCGTCAAGCGCATCCGGGGCATCCGCCGAGCCGCCATGGCCCCCCTGGTGCCCACCGCCGGCCGGGGCGTGGTGCTGGTGGACTGCGGGGCCACGGCGGACTGCACGGTGGAGTACCTGCTCCAGTTCGCCTACCTGGGCAGCTTCTACGCCGCCCGGGCCCTCCACGTGGAGAATCCCCGGGTGGGGCTTCTGAACATCGGCACTGAGGACACCAAGGGCGACGCCCTCCGCCAGGAGACCTATCTTGCCCTCAAGGCCGCCGGAGGGGCCGGGCACCTGAACTTCATCGGCAACATTGAGGCCAAGGAGGCGGTGAAGGGGGGCTGCGACGTGGTGGTGGCCGACGGCTTCACGGGCAACGTGATGCTCAAGACCATCGAGGGCGTGGGGTCCTTTCTGGGCAAGGAGCTCAAGGGCATGTTCCTCAAGAGCCTGAAGACCAAGCTGGCGGCCCTGCTGGTGCGGGATGGTCTGAACCAGTTCAAGGAGCGGCTGAACCCGGACACCGTGGGCGGCACGCCCTTCCTGGGGCTCCGGAAGCCGGTCATCAAGGCCCACGGCGCAAGCAAGGCCAAGGCCATTGAAAACGCCGTCTATCAGGCTGTCACGGCCGTTGAGGCGGATCTGGCGGGCCAGATCGAGGCCAATATGGAGCTGATGAAGCTGGAGCGGTGAAAAAGAGCGAAAAACAAACAATAAACTATTGACAGGCAGAGGGAAAAGTTTTATCATGCCTAATGATGCCCGGCGAATACATCGGGAAAGGAGGAGGAGTATATGCAGGACATCTTTGAACGGATGCAGAAAATCATTGCGGATCAGTTCTCCGTTGACCCGGACGAGATCACTACGGAGACCTCTTTTGAATCGGACCTGGGCGCCGATTCCGTGGATCTGGTGGAGCTGGTCATGAGTATGGAAGAAGAGTTCGACATCGGCGAGGTGCGCGAGGAAGATCTGGCCACCCTGTCCACGGTGGGCGACTGCGTGAATTATCTGACCAATAAGCTGGATTAATCGTGAAGAGGGCCTCGTCCCAAGGGCGCTTTTGTCCGGACGGCGGGGCCCCTCTTTTTGAAAGGAGGGGAGCGCAGATGGAATCCCTGGAGCGCAGGCTGGGCTATGCCTTCCACGACAGGTCCCTTTTAAGCGAGGCCCTGAACCACAGCTCCTACGCCAACGAGCACAGGGGCGGCCTGCGCAGCAATGAGCGGCTGGAATTCCTGGGGGACAGCGTGCTGGGCTTTGTGTCGGCGGAGTTCCTGTTCAAGCGGTACGGCGATCTTCCGGAGGGGGATCTGACCCGGATGCGGGCGGCGCTGGTATGCGAGCAGAGCCTGTACGCGGCGGCCAAGGAGCTGGGTCTGGGCGTGTATCTCAAGCTGGGCCGGGGCGAGGAGGCCGGGGGCGGCCGGGAGCGGCAGTCCATCCTGGCCGACGCGGTGGAGGCGGTGCTGGCGGCCGTGTACCTGGACGGCGGCATTGAGGCGGCGCGGACGCTCATCGAGCGGATCCTGCTGCGGCAGATTCCGGCCGTGGAGGAGCGCCGGGACTACAAGACCACCCTGCAGGAGGTGGTCCAGCGCAGGAACGGCCAGGTGCTGACCTACCATATGGTGGACCAGCGGGGTCCGGACCACAACAAGACCTTCCTCTTCGAGGTGCGGCTCAACGACGCGGTGATCGGCCGTGGGGAGGGCCACAGCAAGAAGGAGGCCGAGCAGGCCGCCGCCAAGGACGCGCTGTCAAGTATGCCGGCGTGAGGCGTTGATATCATTCTGAACGGAGTGAAGGATCCGGTGATCCTCCGCTGCGTCCAGAATGATATTTTTTCTCTTCTTTTCTTTTGTGAACAAAAGAAAAGAAGCAAAAGAAAAAACTTTAGAGAACCTCTATGACGGAGATCATTCTCCACGCGCCGCCCCTGTTTCAAAGTATAGCATATATCAGAGGAAATGTTTAGGGAACCGGATTGCTGTTTATGGCAATTCCATGATATATTTGCCGTCAGACTGCCCGCAGCCGCCGCATGCGTCTCTAAAGTTCTTTTTGGGTACCTTTTTCTTTCAAGAAAAAGGTACAAGTTCTTTTTGCTTCTTTTTCTTTCAAGAAAAAGAAGGCAAAACAGCCCAAAAAAATATAGAAAATTCCAAACAACTGTGCTATGATATAGGGTAATATCTTCTAAGGAGGCAGCGCTGTGACCCTGTTAAATTCATTGATTCTAGGCATTATCCAAGGTGTGGCGGAATTTCTGCCCATCTCCAGCTCCGGCCACCTGTCCATTGCCCAGAACCTGCTGGGCCTGGGGGTGGAGGGCACGGACGACGTGTTCTTTGACGTTCTCCTCCACCTGGGCACCCTGGGGGCCGTATTCGTGGCCTACTGGCAGGATATCAAGGAGATGATTCTGGAGTTCTTCCGCACCATCGGCGATCTGGCCGGCCGCAGGACCATGGAGAAGGTCCCCCCCGCCCGGCGGCTCATCCTGCTGATCGTGGCGGGCACCCTGCCCCTGTTCCTCATCCTGCCCATCAAGGATGCGGTGGAGGGCCTGTACGCCAACACCTTCTTTGTGGGCGGCGCCCTGCTGGTGACGGGCCTTCTCCTCTACTTCTGCGACAGGCTCCGCAAGGGCCGGAAGAACGAGCGGTCCGCCTCCATAGTCGACGCGCTCATCGTCGGCCTGGGGCAGGCTGTGGCCACCTGCCCGGGCATCTCCCGGTCCGGCATGACCATCTCCATGGGATGCTTCCGGGGGTTTGAGCGGCGCTTTGCCGTGCGCTTCGCCTTCCTGCTGTCCATCCCCGCCGTGCTGGGGGCCAACATCCTCCAGATCAAGGATGTGGTGGAAGCTGGCGGCATTGATGTGAAGCTGATCCCCGGCTACCTTCTGGGCGTGGCGGCGGCGGCAGTCAGCGGCTACCTGTCCATCCGTCTGGTGCGTATGGTGGCGGACAAGGGCAAATTCGGCGCGTTCGCCTACTACTGCTGGGCCGCGGGAGCCATCACCGTGATCCTGAGCGTCCTGCGGGCGCTGAACATGCTGCCCTGGCTGAACCCGGCGGCCTGACGGACGCGAACAAAGGAGGGTCACATCATGGCAAAAGAACTGTGGGACGCCTATGACCGGGAGGGGAACCTCCTGGGCTTCGACCTGGTCCGGGGCGAGCCCGTGCCCGAGGGCGTGTACCATCTGGTAGTGGAGGTCCTCGCCGTAACGAACGACGGCCGGGTCCTGCTCACAAAAAGGCACCCGGATAAGGCCTGGGGCGGCTGCTGGGAGTACACCGGAGGCTCGGTAGTAAAAGGGGAAACACCTGTGGAGGGCGCGCTGCGGGAACTCCGTGAGGAAACGGGGATCGCCGTATCTGCCCAGGACCTGCACCCGGTCTATGTGGATACCTGGCCGGAAACCGCAGGGATGGGCGCGGGCTCCTCCATCTATCACAGCTTTGTGACATTCTTCGACCCGTCAAAGCAGGCCATCCGCCTCCAGGAGGGCGAAACGGTGGATCACAAGCTGCTGCCCTACGAGTCGTTCAAGCGCTTCCTGCTGGAGGACCGGTTTGTGGACGTTGTCCGCCGCCGCTTCCTGGACCACCAGGAGGATTTTGACCGCATCATCACGGAGCATTTCAAATAAAGAGGGAGAACCATGGCAACGACACGAAAGAAAACCACATCCAACGCCCGGAGCGGAACCAAGACCGGCGGCTCCCGGTCCGGGACCGCTTCCCGATCCCGCGCCTCCGCCAAGAACGCCAAGCGCCCCATCCGCCGGGAGGTAGGCGGCATGGTCATGCTGCTGCTGGCCCTGATCGTCCTGGTGAGCTACTTCACCGGGGACGGCTGGCTCATCAACCTGATCCCCAGGGCCTGCAAGGGCCTGTTCGGCGTGGGGTACTACCTGATGGTCCCCGCCCTCATGGCGG
>OFHN01002172.1_pt1 | contig 12121 bp, 9 predicted proteins | sample 1521321 | NCBI WGS metagenome assembly OFHN01 (sample SAMEA3504130, study PRJEB24116) | mouse gut metagenome | biome: mouse gut; feature: mouse-associated habitat; material: faeces | place: Denmark | collected 2011
ACGAAGTCCTTGAGATGCAGGAAGAGACCGGGAATCTGGCCAGGGCTATGGAGCAGATGCGAAAAAATGTCAGCGTGCTGGTTGCGGGAATTCAAAATGAAACGTCTGATATTTCCCATGCGGTGAAAGGGGCCGGCGCGCATATGGGCGCGTTAAACGGTGAAATGGAAGATATTTTTACGGCGGCGGAGGAACTGTCTGCCCTGGTTAAAAATACAGAAGAAGCTGCGGGCAGGGTAGGGAGTTTTTCTTCGGATATTGAAGCGTCTGCCAGGCGTCTGGCGGCACGGGCGAAGGAAGGCATAGAGTGGGCGTCGGATATTAAAGAGAGGGCGGTGTATTCCAAGGAAGCCGCCGCAGAGAAATCCGAAACCGTCCGTCTCAATCAAAAAACGATACGGGACAGTTTGAGGAAGACTTTAAAGGACGCCAGGCTGATAGAGCAGATTTCGGTTTTGGCAGAGTCCGTGGTGGAACTGACAGAGCAGACGAACCTGCTTTCTTTAAACGCAGGGATTGAAGCGGCAAAAATCGGCGACGCGGGAAAGCAGTTTACCGCTGCGATTGAGGAAATCCGCAACCTGACGGAGCAGTCGAAAAAATATGCCGGGAATATCCAGTGGGCAACGGATGAAGTGACCAGCGTGTTAGTAAGCCTTCGTAAGGATGCGAAACGGCTGCTTGAATTTATAGATACGGATATCGTTTCCGCTTTTCAGTTTTTTGTACGCATGGCGGAAACATATAAAAGCGACGCCGGGGAAATGAAATTTCTGGTAGAGGATTTTGGCCAGACGGCCGCGGAAGTTTTGGCTTCTGCCGGCGCGATACCCTGCTCTGTGGAAGAGATAGAGAAGGCGTCCAAAGAATGCGCGGAACGGATTACAGGAATTTCCGACAAATCTGTCCATGCGGCGGCGCGGACGAGTTCCATGGCAAAGGAGTTTGGCGCAGCCGAGCGCGCGGCGGCGCGCCTGGATGAAAAAACGGGACGTTTTACAGTAGGCGCAAAGTTGTCGGATTTGGCAAAATAAAAGAAAGTACAGCAAAGGGAGCCGGAAATTTCGGTTCCTTTTAAAAATTTTGTAAAAATAAAAGGAAAAAACAAATTCTTGCAGTAGATATATTATAGGAGTTTTGGAGGTGGCGGAATTGACGATCCGGGAGAACACGGAAAAAATAGAGCAGGAAACATTAAGCCCCTATGCAACTTTAAGCGTCTGCAGCAAAGGGCGGGAAAGAGAAGAAGAACCGTGTGATATCCGCCCGGTATTTCAGCGGGATCGGGACAGGATACTGCATTGCAAAGCATTTCGGCGCTTAAAGAACAAAACGCAGGTTTTCCTGACTCCCAAGGGGGATCATTACCGCACCAGAATGTCCCATACGCTTGAGGTATCGCAAAATGCAAGGACCATTGCAAAGGCGCTGCGCTTAAATGAGGATTTGGTGGAAGCGATTGCGCTTGGACACGATCTGGGGCATACGCCGTTTGGCCATGCGGGGGAAAATATGTTAAACAGCCTTTGCAAAGACGGGTTTTGCCACAATGAACAGAGCGTGCGCATTGTGGAGAAACTGGAGAAAGACGGCCAGGGGCTGAATCTGACCTGGGAAGTACGGGACGGTATTCTAAATCACCAGACAAGAACCATGCCGCATACATTAGAAGGTAAAATCGTGCGCCTTTCTGATAAAATAGCATATATTAACCATGATATTGACGACGCTATCCGGGCGCATGTTTTGGTCAGGGAAGATATTCCGCGTGAACTGCGGGAGATCCTTGGAGAAACAACAAAAGAACGGTTAAATACGTTGATACACGATATTATTACAAACAGCGAGGGAATAGGCGACATCCGTATGTCAAAGGATGTGGAAACGGCTATGCACAGGCTGCGCCGTTTTATGTTTGAGTCCGTATACCAAAACCCTTCCGCAAAAGGGGAGGAAGTAAAAGCCAGGGGGCTTTTGGAGCGACTTTACGACTACTATCAAAAGCATTTGACGCTGCTGCCGGACTCCTATCTGTCTATGTTAAAGGAGGGGGAGACGACAGACCGCGTGATCTGCGATTACATATCCGGTATGACCGATCAGTATGCCGTCGCGAAGTTCAGTGAATATTTTATGCCGCAAAAGTGGCAGGTTGACGGGATTTAGAATTGCCCGTCTGATAAAGGAGTGAGAAATATTGCCTTTATATCCGGATGATTTGGTGGAAGAAGTGCGTTCGGCAAATGACATTGTAGATGTGGTTTCCGGTTACGTAAAGCTTCAGAAAAGGGGAAGCGTATATTTTGGCCTCTGCCCGTTCCACAGTGAAAAGACGCCGTCTTTTTCGGTAACGCCTGCCAGGCAGATGTTTTACTGTTACGGATGCGGAGTAGGGGGAAGCGTGCTCACCTTTTTGATGAAATACGAAAATTTCAGTTTTGTGGAAGCGATGGAGTCGCTTGCGCAGCGCGCTGGTATTTCGCTTCCCCGGCAGGAATATTCCCCGCAGATGAAACAGGAAGCGGATGAAAAGCAGAGGCTTTTTCAGGTGAACCGCGAAGCGGGACGGTATTACTATACGCTGCTGCGCAGCAGCGAAGGCCGGCAGGCTTTTGATTACTTTAAAAACAGGGGGTTGACGGAAGAATCGATGCGGAACTTCGGGCTTGGCTATTCGGACAAGTTCGGGGATCGGCTGTACCGTTACTTGAAACAGAAGGGGTATGAAGACGGACTGCTTCGGGAAAGCGGGCTTTTTTCTTACCGTGAACGCGACGGCGCGCACGACAGGTTCTGGAACAGGGCCATGTTCCCGATTATGGATGTGCACAGCAAAGTGATAGGCTTTGGAGGGCGCGTTATGGGAGACGGAGAGCCGAAGTATTTAAATTCTCCCGAAACGAAAATTTTTGACAAAAGCCGTAATTTGTACGGCCTGCATATTGCCAGGACGACGAAAAGGCCGCAGCTTATCTTATGCGAAGGGTATATGGATGTGATTGCGCTGCATCAGGCAGGCTTTGACAATGCGGTGGCTTCCTTGGGAACGTCTTTAACCGGCGGGCACGCGGGGCTTTTAAAGCGTTATACAAAAGAAGTATACCTCTCGTATGACAGCGACGGCGCGGGCGTCAAAGCGGCGCTGCGTGCGATACCGATTTTAAAGGACGCCGGGCTTACGGTAAAGGTGATTTCCATGCAGCCGTATAAGGATCCGGACGAGTTTATAAAAGCGCTCGGCAGCGAGGAATACCAAAGGCGTATGGACCAGGCCGAAAACAGCTTCCTGTTTGAAATCCGCATTTTGAAACAGTCGTACGATTTGGGAGATCCGGAGGGCAAGACGGCATTTTACAACGAAGTTGCGCGAAAGCTTTTGGGATTTGCGGAGGAATTGGAGCGTAATAATTATATAGAAGCCGTTGCGGCCGAATATCAGATAGGCTTTGAACAGTTAAGGAAACTTGTCATATCGGCGGCGGCCAGAGGAAGCGCGCTGCCAAAGAAGACGCAGAGCCCCTCGTCGAACCGGGGGCAAAAGAAAAAAGAAGACGGTATAAAGCAGCCTGAGAAACTGCTTTTGACCTGGCTTGCAGAAGATGTCCGTATGTTTTCTGTAATCAGCCGATATATAACGCCGGAGGATTTTTCCGAAGGCATCTGCCAGAAGACGGCAGAAGCGCTTTTTGGGCAGTACAAATCGGAAGGAGAGATAAACCCTGCGAAAATTGTCAGTTCATTTGAAAACGAGGAGGAGCAGAGAGAAGCCGCGTCTTTGTTTCATGCGCAAATTGGCGCTTTAACAAAGGCAGATATGGAAAAAGCGCTGAAAGAAACTGTAATCCGGGTGAAGGCAGGCAGTATCAACAGCCGGCTGGCCCGGTTGGATCCGGCCGATATGGCAGGCCTGCAGCAGTTGATTTCAGACAAACGTCAGTTAGAACAATTGGAAAAATTGCATATTTCTATCGAATAAGGACAGAATAGTAACGAACTATGAGAGGAAGGAAACATGGAAGAAAAGAAAAATAAAGATGCAGGCATCGAAGAAAAAGCTTTAAAGGCAGAAAAGTTAAACCAGAAATTAAAAGAACTTGTCGAATTTGCCAAAAAGAAGAAAAATATTCTCGAATACCAGGAAATCAGCGACTTTTTTCAGAAGATGGAGCTGAACGCGGAAGAATTTGAGAAAATCTTAGATTGCCTGGAATCCCATAATATCGACGTACTCCGTATCAGCGACGACGATGACGACGATGATATCCTGATTAGTGAAGAGGATGAAATAGAGGTAGAAAAAATCGATCTTTCCGTTCCGGACGGCGTCAGCATTGAAGATCCGGTACGTATGTACTTAAAAGAAATCGGAAAGGTGCCGCTTCTTAGCGCAGATGAAGAAATAGAACTGGCAAAACGCATGGAACTTGGCGATCAGGAGGCCAAAAAACGCCTGGCGGAAGCAAACTTACGTCTGGTAGTTTCTATTGCCAAGCGTTATGTCGGCCGCGGCATGCTGTTTTTGGATCTGATCCAGGAAGGCAATCTCGGCCTGATTAAGGCCGTGGAAAAATTTGATTACCGCAAGGGTTACAAATTTTCCACGTATGCTACCTGGTGGATCCGCCAGGCCATTACCAGGGCGATTGCCGATCAGGCCAGGACAATCCGGATTCCGGTGCATATGGTGGAAACCATCAACAAATTAATCCGCGTCAGCAGGCAGCTTTTGCAGGAACTCGGACGCGAACCGACCCCGGAGGAAATAGCGGAAGAAATGACGATGCCGGTAGAGCGTGTGCGTGAAATCTTAAAGATTTCCCAGGAGCCGGTTTCTTTGGAAACCCCGATTGGCGAAGAAGAAGACAGCCATTTGGGCGATTTTATACAGGATGACAATGTCCCCGTCCCGGCAGACGCGGCGGCTTTTACTCTGTTGCGCGAACAGCTCCAGGAAGTGCTTGGGACATTGACGGAACGGGAACAAAAGGTGCTGACGCTGCGTTTTGGGTTAGAGGACGGCAGGGCGAGGACCTTAGAGGAAGTCGGTAAAGAATTTAATGTCACGCGGGAACGCATCCGCCAGATTGAGGCGAAAGCGCTGCGTAAGCTGCGCCATCCAAGCAGAAGCCGCAAGTTAAAAGATTATTTAGAGTAAAAGATATGGTGAAAATTTCGCGGAGAATGAAGCGTCTGGCAAGTTTGGTATCGGAAGGGGCCGTACTTGCGGATGTAGGGACAGATCATGGTTATCTTCCGATTTATCTTTTGCAGGCCGGACGGATCCGCCGGGCTTTTGCACTGGATATTAAAGAAGGGCCGCTGCTTCGTGCAAAGGAGCATATCAGGGCTTTCGGCTTGGAGGACTACATAACGGTAAGGCGTTCGGACGGCGTCGCCGCGCTTTTGGCAGGGGAAGCGGATTCGGTTCTGATTGCCGGAATGGGCGGGGGAACGATGCTTCATATCCTGGAAGAAGGGAAGGAAGTTATCCTGGCTGCAAAGGAACTTATTTTGCAGCCGCAGTCTGAAATTTCCAGGGTTCGGGAATATATCTGCCGCAATGGTTATAGGATTGATCGGGAAGATATGGTGTATGAGGACGGCAAATATTATCCGATGCTGCATGTGATATGCAAAGGCTGCGGAGACGGATTTAGCTGCGGGGATTTTTCCAAACAGGAATGGCAGATGTTTTTACGGTATGGCAAATGCCTGTTTGACGGGGGCAGCGGCGTGCTTGGGCAGTATTTAAAAGATCAGATAAAGCAGTATGAAGCTATTTTAGAAAGCCTTTCGGCGCAGCAAAAGACAGAGGCTGTTTTGAAGCGCAGGGAGGAGATTTTGGCAGAACTTACCGTCGCGCGGCGCGCGATGGCGTACCACAAGGAGGGGTAAGCGTTGGACGGAAGAGCGATTATACGGATCTTAGAAGAGCAGTCTCCGTTGTCTTTTGCATGCGGCTGGGATAACGTAGGGCTTTTGGCAGGAAATGCGGACAAGGATGTCAAAAAAATTTACATTGCGCTAGACGCTACGGATGAAGCGGTGGATGAAGCCGTTTTGGCGGGAGCGGATATGCTTTTAACGCATCATCCTTTGATTTTTAAAGGGATGAAGCGGATTGTGGCAGAGGACTTTATCGGAAGGCGTCTGATTAAGCTGATTTTAAACGATATCGCATACTATGCAATGCATACGAATTTTGACGTTAAAGGTATGGCAGATCTGGCGTCGGGCATGCTGGGGCTCAAAGAGTGTGCGGTACTGGATGTGACGGCTGTTTCAGACGGCAGGGAGGAAGGCATCGGCCGTGTGGGGATGCTTCCGGAACCGATGGATTTACGAAGCTGCGCAGAGTTTGTAAAGGCCGCTTTTTTGACAGAGCATGTAAAGGTATTCGGGGAGCCGGACAGGAAGCTTTTGAGAGCCGCCGTTTCTCCCGGTTCCGGAAAAAGCGAAATAAAAAATGCCATTGCCGCAGGCGCTGACGTGCTGATTACGGGCGATATAGATCACCACGAAGGCATAGACGCGGCCGCACAGGGGCTTTGCATCATAGATGCGGGGCATTACGGGCTGGAGCATATTTTTATTACATATATGAAAGAATATCTGGAGCAAAACTGTGCGGGCGTAGAGATTGCGGTGCAGCAGAAGGCGTTTCCATACTGGATTGTGTAGGGAGGAATATGGAGGGAGAATATATTACCGTTAAAATCTGCGGTAAAGAAAAAACATATGCAAAAGGCACGCAGTACCTGGAACTTGCAGAAGAATACCAAAAAGATTTTTCGGACGACATTATCCTGGTTTCCGTAAACAACAGGCTGTGCGAGCTGCATAACAGAATAAAAAAGGGCGGCGAAGTAACGTTTGTGACAACGGCGGATCGCGCGGGCAGGAAAGCGTACCGCAGGAGCGTGACGCTTCTGATGCAGAAGGTTCTTTTTAACCTGCTTGGAAAAGACGTTTCCGCGGTCCGTGTGCTTGCCTGCATCAGCCAGGCGTATTACTGCGAGATGCCTTTTTCTAAAGCGCCGGATGAAACGTTTCTAAGGCGCCTGAAAGAAGAGATGCTCCGCCTGGCCAGTTTAAAGCTTCCGATTTTAAAATACAGCGTAGGCACGGACGAGGCGGTGGAACTGTTCGGGGAACTTGGGATGACGGAAAAAGAGTGTTTATTCCGTTACCGCAGAAGTTCCAACGTTAACATTTATTCCCTGGATCATTACAAGGATTATTTTTACGGATATATGGCGGCGCATACCGGGTATCTGAGATATTTTGATCTTGCGCTTTACGGAAAGGGGTTTGTCTTAAAATTTCCAGATAAGAAAACAAAGGAAGTGGCCGAATTTACGCCGTCCGTAAAATATTTTGATACGCTGAACCGTTCGCGGGAATGGGGACGTACGATGGGAGTAGACTCTGTTGGCGCGTTAAACAACGCCATTGCTTCCGGCAGGATGCAGGAGATTATTATGGTGCAGGAAGCGCTTATGGAACAGCGGGTCGGGCAGCTTGCCCAGATGGTGGCTTCTTCCGGCGATCGGAAATTTGTTATGGTTGCGGGGCCTTCCTCTTCCGGAAAAACGACGTTTTCGCATCGGCTGTGCATACAGTTATCGGCCGTAGGGTTAAAGCCGCATCCCCTGTCTTTGGATGATTATTATCTGGATCGCGACAAAGCGCCGCGGGACGCCGACGGCAAGCTGGATTTTGAATGTCTGGAATCGTTGGATACGGAGCAGTTTAACCGCGATATGACGGCGCTTCTGCGCGGGCAGACCGTGGAACTGCCGACGTTTAATTTCAAAAGCGGAAGGCGCGAATACAAGGGAAAGCGGCTTACGCTCGGCCCGAAGGATCTTTTGGTGGTTGAGGGGATCCACGGCCTGAACCAAAAGCTGTCTTATATGCTGCCGGAAGAAAGCAAGTTTAAGATTTTTATCAGCGCGCTGACGCAGCTGAATATTGATGAACATAATTATCTGCCGACGACGGACGGCAGGCTGATCCGGCGCATTGTCCGGGATGCAAGGACAAGGAATACGACGGCGCGGGAGACGATTGCTATGTGGAATTCGGTACGGCGCGGGGAAGAAAATTATATTTTCCCGTTCCAGGACAGCGCGGACGTAATGTTTGATTCCGGGCTGGTGTACGAACTTTCCGTATTAAAGGCATATGCGGAGCCACTGCTGTTTCACATTGATAAAAATGCGCCGGAATATACAGAGGCCAAGCGGCTTTTGAAATTTCTGGATTATTTTCTGCCGGTGCCGTCTGAGGAGATCGGAAGGAACTCTATTATCAGAGAGTTTATCGGCGGCAGCGTATTTCCGGTTTGATTGACAGATATAAGTAGGGTAAATGATCGCGGCCGCAGGAATCTGCGGGTGAGGAAAGTCCGGGCTTCACAGGGCAGGATGCCGGATAACGTCCGGTGGAGGCGACTCCAAGGAAAGTGCAACAGAAATAAACCGCCCCTGGCTATGGTGCCAGGTGGTAAGAGGTGGAAAGGCAGTGTAAGAGACTACCGCCTGCCCGGTAACGGGCAGGGCACATGTAAACCCCATCCGAAGCAAGGCCGAATAGAAAGCGCAATAGCCTGCCCGGCGAGCTTTCAGGTGGGCCGCTAGAGGCTGCCGGTGACGGCAGTCCCAGACAGATGACCATTCAACGACATAACCCGGCTTATCGTCCTGCTTGATTTCATAAAAAGGCTGGTATTTGTATTAAATTAGATTATTCACTTATATGTATCCGGAAATGTAGTCCTGTATTTTTATTACAATAAGCCGGCTCGCGTAGCGTGACGGCGTTTGTTACAGAGTGCCTTTCCGGCTTTTTCTATCATTATTTATAAAACGCAGCCCAAAGGATTGCCCGGAAGTGGGGGGACAATATGAAAAAGAAAAAAGGCTTCTGTTCTCTGGTAATTACTTTAGCCTTGCCGCCGGTTCTGTCATTTTTCCTGCCAGTGGGGCAGGCGTGGGCGGCCAGGGGGCGGGAGGAGGCGCTGCCGCCCCTGATCCAGGGGACTAGATTGGAGGACGATTACAGGGCGGTTGCCAGCCTGGGGCTTGCTTCCACGCCCTTGCTTGCAGAGGAAAATCCCAGGCAGGCTTTCCGTAACGTCCTTCCCAGTTGTGTGCGTATCCAGGCCAGTGGCCATTACGGCAGTGGCAGTATTTTCCAGATAGGGGAAGATGGGGTCATCATTGCCACAAACAGGCATGTGCTGCAGTATTGGGAAGAAGACAGCTATATCACTTTTTATAATGGAAGCAGAGGGTTTGCCCGGTTCCTGGGAAGCTCACAGGAAGCGGATGTGGGCTTTCTTTGCGTACCTGTGGGAAGCCTTCCCTATGAGGAGCTTCTGTCCTTCCGTAGTGTGAGGCCTGCCCGGGGGAAGGCTATGGAAGAGGGGGACGGCTTTTTTATGGTGGATATGGCCACCAGGGCGGATGAGCCTGTGAAGAGGGAAGGGGAAATCCTTTCGCCCCAGGTTTATCTGGAGGATTTTAAGGGGGAGATGCTGCTGGGAAAGGGGGAAGCCCTGCCGGGAATGTCCGGGAGCGGGGTATTTGATGGCAGGGGGAATTATCTTGGCATGGTAACAGGCGGGACTGTGTATGGGGAAATTGCGGCAGTGCCGGCAGAGACAATCCGGGAGGAATATAAAAAACTTGTAAAGGATACCTGAAGGCGGAAGAAAAGCGACTGTTCAATTTCTGGGCCTTATGTTACAATAAAAGGGCTTTATTGGAAAACACAGTAAGGAACAGATTTGTGGCAAAGGCGGGTGGTAGGAGGCGGCCGGCGGAAATTGCCTGGCCTGGGGTTTTATTTGAAAGGAAAAGGGAAACATAAGGATAGAAAGTGAAGGAAGGAGAAAGATATGATAAAAAGATTAACAGCACTTTTTCTTGCGGCAATGATGGTGATAGTTTTGCCGGGGTGCGGGGGGAAGAAGGACTCTGCCCCAGGGGAGGAAGAGGGGGCGTCCCGGTATGGGGAGGCTTTGGAGGTACTCCAGGCAGTAGTGGATGCTTACAGCCAGGAGGAGCTGTTTGCAATTTACGGGGGCAACCAGGAAAATGCAGTGATGGATGCCCCGGGGAAATTTGACGTTTCCAAGACCCAGGAGCTTGACAATGTACTGGGGCTGCCTGGCAGCCAGGCGGCGGCGGTAGATGATGCTGCTTCCATGGTGCATATGATGAACGCCAATACTTTTACAGGGGCGGTATACCACTTAAAGGAAGATACAGACCAGGCAGCTTTTGTGGAGGAAGTGAAATCCCATATTCTGGAAAGGCAGTGGATATGCGGGCAGCCGGATACCCTGCTGGTAATGGACCTGGGCGGTGGGTATGTGCTTACTGCTTTTGGGGAGGCCGGGATCATGGATATCTTTAAAAACAACGCCCTTTCCGCTGTGGAGGGCGGGAAGACGGTGGTGGAAGTACCCATCAGATAAAGGGTGTGGCATAAATGCTGTTCTCAAGTATCACATTTATTTATTATTTTTTGCCTGTTACGGCAGGGCTGTATTTTTTGTCCCTGAAAGGCGCAGGTGCGCTGAAATCTTTTTTCCAAAGGCTGCCCAATGGAATCCTGCTTTTGTGCAGCCTTGTTTTTTATGGCTGGGGGGAACCCAAGTATGTGTTCCTTATGATGGTTTCCACGCTGTCCTGTTACGGCTTTGGCCTGTTGGTGGAAAAGTACAGGGAGGGAAGGAAAGGGCGTGCGTTTGCCCTTGTGTCTGTCATGGTGAGCCTGAGCTTTTTGGTGTATTTTAAGTATGCAGACTTTTTTCTGGAGAATTTCAATGCCCTGGCAGGATGGCAGGTCCCTCTTTTGAAAGTGGCGCTGCCTGTGGGCATTAGCTTTTATACCTTTCAGATCATCAGCTATACGGTGGACGTATACCGGGGAGAAGATGCCCAGAAAAATTTTATTGACCTGGCACTTTATGTGGCCATGTTTCCCCAGTTGGTGGCTGGCCCTATTGTGCGGTATTCTGGCCTGTCCAGGGAGCTTGCCGGCCGGCGGCATTTTTGGGCGCTGGGAGCAGAGGGGATCCGCCGGTTTATCCTGGGGCTGGCAAAGAAAGTGCTGCTGGCCAACCAGCTGGGGGAACTTTGCGGTGTATTCCGGGCTTCAGAGGAAAAGTCGGTGCTGTTTTACTGGCTGTACGGGTTAGCTTTTGCCCTGCAATGTTATTTTGACTTTTCCGGTTACAGCGATATGGCCATTGGGCTGGGAAGGATCTTTGGGTTCCGCTTTCCGGAGAATTTTAATTATCCCTATATTTCCGCCAGTATTACGGAATTCTGGCGGCGGTGGCATATTTCCCTGGGTTCCTGGTTCCGGGATTATGTTTATATTCCGTTGGGAGGGAACCGGAGGGGAAAGGGACGGCAGCTTTTCAATATTTGTATTGTATGGGCCCTTACCGGCCTGTGGCATGGGGCTGCCTGGCACTTTGTGCTCTGGGGGCTGGTTTTTGCGGTATTGCTGATGGTGGAAAAGCTGTGGCTTTTAAAGTATTTGGGGAAGAGCCGGGTGTTGTCCCGGATTTATGTGCTTTTTTTTGTGATGGCCAGTTTTGTGGTCTTTAACGGCCAGGGCTTGTCCCAGGTATGTTCTGACATAGGGGGGCTTTTTGGCCTTGGCGGCGTTTCCCTTGTTTCCATCCAGGCGCTGTACTGTTTGAGAAGCTATGGGATGGTATTGCTGGCAGCAGGGGTGGGGGCCACACCTGCCATGAAGCTGGCGGTGGGCGCTGTCTGCCAAAAGAAGGCAGGGGAGAGGCTTGTGTGTTATTTGGAGCCCATGATGCTTATGGGGCTTTTGCTGGCAGTTACCGCTTATCTGGTGGATGGCTCCTTTAATCCTTTTTTGTATTTCAGGTTTTAAGGGACCGTTTTGGAGGAGAACTGATTTATGGAAAGCTGCAAGAAAGACAAAGCAGTGTGCGTTGCCTTTGGGGTGTTTCTTATGGCGGGCTTTTTCCTATGCCTGTTTTTTCCCAAAGAAAAATATTCCATGGCGGAACGGCGCAGGCTGGCGGCTGCGCCCAGGCTGGCCCTGGGGGAAGTCTGGAGCGGGC
>OFHN01002174.1_pt1 | contig 12111 bp, 16 predicted proteins | sample 1521321 | NCBI WGS metagenome assembly OFHN01 (sample SAMEA3504130, study PRJEB24116) | mouse gut metagenome | biome: mouse gut; feature: mouse-associated habitat; material: faeces | place: Denmark | collected 2011
GCGCCGCCAGCTCCGGGTCAGGGTGGATCGGCCCCAGCATCGGAAAGTCCTGAAGCCGTCCGATCTGCTCCCGGATGGAACGATAGATCTCCCTGGCAGACGCCGGGCCGACCTGTTCGGCGTGGAACCGGACGATCTCCAGGATGTCCGTCTCCGCCGAATGCAGGTACGCCAGTTCATACCTTGTCATTCAGCAGCGCCTCCACCTTGGTGTCCAGCGCCTCCTGGGTGACAGCTGGCGCTCCCGCCAGCCGAGCCGCCTCCGCAGCCAGGATGCTTGCCCGGTGCGCCAGCATCTTCTCCCGCTCCTCATACGCCTCGATACTCATATAAACGCCGTCGGCCTCGCCCTTGTTGGTGATGAAGATCGGCTCGCCGGACTCACGGGCCAAAAGTGAGATCTGCAAATATTCGTTGCGCAAGGCGGTGGACGGTCTGATCGTCATATCTGCTCCCCTCCCTGTCATTGTTCTGCCCTTAGTATATCATCTTCCTGATAGATATGCAAGCCCGTAAAGGGACGTTCCGAAACAGCGGGATGAAGCACAGAGAAAAGAGATCTACCGCTCCGTGATGTTCAGCCGCCGCAGGGAGGCTTTCAGCGCAAGGACGGTATCGGTGATCAGCTTGGCCTCCTCGTCGCTGCAATCGGCCACCAGCTCTCCGAGCCAGCTGTCCCGCACAGGCCGGGCCTGAGCGACCTCCATACACAGCAACTCATCCATGGAACAGCCCAGAGCGTTCACAATATCCACCGTGACCTGAAGACTGGGAATACTGTTGCCAGTCTCAATGTGGCTGATATGCGTAACCCCTACCCCAGCGGCCTCCGCCAGCTTCTCCTGCGTCAGCTTCTTTTCCAAACGAACTGCCCGGATACGAAGCCCGACTGTCTTATAATCAATCATCCCGCAAGTATCCTCCAAAATGTTGATACTTGTATTGTAAGTGCAATCTGGCTATGTTATAATATCCGCAAAGCGCAGTAGACTATATAGGCATAGTCTTGGAAAAAGATTTTGCAGGGAGGAAAAAATGAGTACCTGTTTTTTTATTGGACACCGTGACGCTCCGGACAGCATTCTCCCCGCCCTCTCCGCCGCGATAGAAAAGCGAATTACAGAAGATGGCGTGGATCAGTTTGTAGTTGGACATTACGGGAAATTCGACTCGCTGGCGGCACAGGCCGTCCGGAAAGCGAAGAAGCAGCACCCGGATATCCTGTTATTCTACCTGCGCCCCTACCACCCGGCGGAGCGGCCCTTTACCCCCGCCGGTTTCGACGGCTCCTTTTATCCGCCAGGGATGGAGACCGTCCCGCGGAAGCTGGCAATCGTCCGGGCCAACCGATACATGGTGGACAACAGCCAGTTCCTCATCGCCTACGCCCGATACACGGTCAGCAATGCGTGGGAGCTGACCGAGTACGCCATGAAACGAGGGAAAAAGGGCCTGATCCATGTAGAAAACCTGGCGCAAGTGTGAACTTCCCGCCACATTTTGCGTCTGATACAATAGACGTAAATAGCAGATGAAATTTTTTTGAAAAATTGCTGTAAGGTTTTCTGGTTCTTTGCTGTCTTATAAGATGAAGGAACCTTCAAAAGGCAGAGAGGTGGGATCGCATGGAAGATCGCCAGATTATAGAGCTGTACTGGCAGAAGAACGCGGACGCTATATCCGAAACATCCAGCAAATACGGGGCCTACTGCTTCACCATAGCGGATCACATTCTGAACAATGCAGAGGACTCCGAGGAGTGCGTCAACGACACCTGGCTCCACGCCTGGAACGCGATGCCGCCCCAGAGGCCCAATGTGCTGCGGATGTTCCTGGCAAAGATCACCCGCAATCTGTCCGTCAACCGCTTCAACGCCCGCAGCGCGGAGAAGCGCGGCGGCGGGGAGATCATTCTTGTGCTGGATGAACTGGCGGACTGTCTGGCCGGCGGGACGGATGCGGAGGCGGCATACGAGGTCAAGGAGCTGGAGGAGTGTATCCGGCGCTTCGTCCGGGGCCTGCCGGAGCGGGACGGGAATGTGTTCGTGCGCCGGTACTTCTTCACGGAGCCGGTGGCCTCTATCGCTGGGCAGTACGGCCTGACGGAGAACAATGTGGCGGTGATCCTCAACCGAACCCGAAAGAAACTCAAGGTCAAACTTGCGAAGGAGGGTTATTTATGAGGAGCATAGACCTATACACCGCTGTTCGTGCAGTGGATGACGATATTCTGGAGCGTAGTGAAAATGCCGCTTATAGACAGAAAAACCGTGAGCCCAGAACCATAAAATTTTGGAAGCGGCGTTCCCCCGCCGCCTTGATCGCCGCCATCATAGTGTTATTGGCACTTTGCGGTTTTGCTGCGTATGAATTGGGACTGTTTGACCCGTGGCTGCAAAAGCCGTCTGCTGATCCTGTCAAAACCGTTCAGAGTGCGATTGAGGGTCAAGCTGGCAAGAACTACACAATTACTGTGCGTGTTGATGAAGTCAAGATAGATGAAGCTGAAACAGAGCGTGTTAAGGCAAGATATATTGGCAGTGAACTGGCAGAAGCATGGGGCTGGACGGATGAATACCTTGAAGAACACTTTATTGTTGTATGGGCGAAATATTATGTGGAGTACGATCATACTAAGACCTTTTTAGATGATGGCCCCACAGAACAATATTTTTATCTGACCGAAGATGTAAAAACCGGGGAATGGACAATCGTTGAGAATGATTCGCCCAGAATAGGACTCAGCGAACCGGATGCGCCATAAATAAGCACAACTTCCCCCCATCCCCTGCAAAACTTAATTTTTCACGCCATTTGCCGATAGTAGATAAGAGGTTTTATACCTGACACCACACCCGCCCCTGGGCGCAGGAGGTACAGCCAATGCTGGTCTATTATCTGCAAATGCTCGACACGCCGGAGGAAAAAGTGCGGTTTGAGCAGATTTATCTGAAATACCGGGGCCTCATGTACCATGTGGCGGAGGACATCCTGCACAACCGCCAGGATGCGGAGGACGCGGTGCATAACGCTTTTTTGCGAATCATCAAAAAATTTTCCAGGTTTCAGAACACTCCGGCAAAGGATCTGGCCCCGCAGGTTGCGGTCATCGCCAGAAATGAAGCCATTTCGCTCCAGAGGAAGCAGAAGGGAGAAGCCCCGCTGGAGGATTGGGACGGCCTTGCCGAGCCGTCGGAGTCCATCAGCGACTACCATGCGCTGGTGGACAGCTTTGCCCGGCTTCCCCGGATCTACCGGGCCGTCATGGAGATGAAACTGCTGTCCGGGTACTCCGATGGAGAGATCGCCGCCAAGCTGGGCCTGAGTAAAACGGCGGTCAGTACCCGGATCAGCCGAGGACGCCGGCTTCTGCGGGATATTGTGGAGCGGGAGGGCTTCTTGTTGGAGGCGTAGAATATCCTCCGCGCCAAAAGGCCGCAAAATTTTTTCAGATACTTTGGGTTTTTCTGTGAGAATCCGCCTCCTCACCGCGTTAAGCATAGTGAGAGGCGGATTTTTGCCTTTGAGATTTTACCGAATTATTTCAAACTGTGAGGTGCGATATGAAAAGAAAACATCTTGGAATATTCTTATGTGTTATTGCTGTCGTTGGGGTTCTATTCACAGTGGCATTACAGAAAAAGGATTCAAAGTCGGAAATTTTTAGTTTTGTCCGAGAAAATCAAACGCATTTATCACAATTCGTTTGTGACACTATGGAGGCAGGCAAAATAGTTTCAACATATAGGAATTGGTCGGTGGACTACTATGAAGGTGTTGGGCCAGTAGAATTTTTGACAAATAGTTTTGGTATAGGACCCGCAACCACATACGAAGGATTTTATTATTCTGAAAATGATATACCAATCGGTTTTCAAGGGGTAAAGTTAAATTTTATTCAGAATGAGAATGGATGGACATGGCAAGAAGCAGACGGAGATAATTATGAGCAAACTGAGAGGATTATAGCACATTGGTTCTGGTTCAAAATAAGTTTTTGACGTTTCAAAGGGTGCATATCTATGAAAATAATCAGACCCGGTGCGATAACATTATCGTAAAAAATTTTTCTAAAAAATTTTATGCTTATCGACTTAACACAGCAAGGCACAAGATGTAGCAACAGCCCTGGTAAGACGGGAAAATAACTGATTAGCTGTGTTTCTGCGGTTGAAGCGGAAGCAGAACTCATCCATATAGCTTTGCAGATGAACGCATCTGCCGTGGTAGGTTCCCAGTAGAAACGCCTTGAAATTGCTGATTGCCGTATGAAGCCAATGCAAATCACCAGCTTCATAGAGGCTATATTTAAGTGCGACATTTTCCAGACTGCGGTAACTGTGATATCCGTCGCACTCTACTTTGGTGTGCTCTGCGAAGCACTGGTCCACAATCTGCTGCAAGGTCTTTCCTTTGAAGTCGTCCACAACCTTCATCCGGACGAACAGGGGTATCCCGTCCTCCGTCTTGGATATTGCTGCTACAGCCTTGATCTTATCTGTTCCCCGACCGCGCTTTCCGTTATGGGAGGGACCGCCAACATAGTAATCATCCATCTCTACAATGCCGGAAAGTTGGTAATGCCTGTCTCTTTGCTCCATAGCCTTGCGGATTCGCTCTAATAAATGCCAGGCGGAGTCATAACTGATTCCCAGCGTTCGGCTGAGTTGAACTGCGGAAATACCACGCTTATCGGTGGCACAAAGATAGATTGCCCAAAACCAAACAGTCAAGGGCAGATGGGTACGGTGCATCACCGTTCCGGCAGTGACGGAGGTCTGGCGGCGGCAGGAACGGCATTGGCAGATGTTGCGGCTGCGAATGGCATAAAACTCTTTGCACCCGCATTTCGGGCACACGAAGCCCTCAGGAAAACGCTGACGAAACAATTCTTCCCGACAGGCCGCTTCTGTGTGATACCGCACACGAAATTCTTTAAAGCTGATTGCCGCCGCCCTTGCCATGATGATATCCTCCATCCCTTTTCCTGAGGATATTATTGCATAGTTCCCTTCCATTTGGAATAGCCAACCTCCACTTCTTGTGATTGGCTGTCTAAAGTCGATAAGCATAAAAAATTTTTGAAAATCCTGTGAGAATCCGGCCTCTCGCTGCGTTAATCATAGTAGAGGGGGATTTTGTGGCTGCCGGGCAGTCACGCCCCAGTGCGATACAACGAGAGAGGAGGGATTCCCATGACAGATCAGGTGTTGGATGACCTGGCCCGCCGGGTAATGCTGGACGCGGCCCATCTGGAGTACGGTGATCTTCTGGAGGAACTGCCGGAGCATGACTTTTCCCCGGAGTTTGAGCGAAAGATGAAGAATCTGATTCGTCAGGCTGACCATCCTGCCCGGCACAGATTGCTGCGGACCGGGCAGCTTGTCGCGGCGCTGGTAGCGCTCCTGCTGCTGCTCACAGTGGCAACCGCCGCCGCTGGCTATGATATATGGCGGATGCTGGCCGAGTGGACGGCAGAGCAGATCACCCTCGCGCCGGGGCAGATCGAATACATAGACCCGGACGACCTACATATCCCAAAGGAGCCGGGAGAGTATACGGATCTCCAGGAGGCACTGACGGCTTACGGCTTAAACCGTTCTGTAGTTCCCAAATGGCTGCCAGAAGGGTTTGTGCTGTATGATCTGGTGATATATGGTGATGAGGCCAGTAAGGATATCGTATTTCACTCCTCTTATCAGCGGAGCGAGGATTTTTTGATCGTTCAAGTGAATATCTATCTGGAAGACGAAAATCAAGGACCGGATAATTTTTGGGATTTTCAAAAGGATGAAGGAGACCCTATCCCTTACGAAGCGGGGGGCATCACACATCTGCTTACTACCAATGCTGGACGCCCTGTGGCACTCTGGGCCAACGGTCCGGCAGAGTGTTATATCGGCGGAAATATTACCATGGAGGAGCTGAAGCAGATGATAGATTCTATTTATGAGTAATGGGTAACATCAGTGAAACGCAATCATCAAATCATCAGGAGGTTACTTTTATGACAATTACACAGATGGTAGAGAACCGCCAGCAGCAACGCATCGGGGAGCTGGCCCAGAAGCAGCAGGGCAAGCCCCATGTCAACCCCTACGGCACGCCTGGCATGAGCCTGAACGACGCCGGCGACTTCCGGAAGATGGTCCCCGTGGACGAGGGCGTGGTGCAGCAGGTCAAGCAGATCGCCTTTGACCACATGAAGAACGGCTACGGGGTCAGCGATGGCGAGGACATCAGCAAGGTCATTCGGGACTATACCATGTCTCTTGCGCCGGAGCAGCGGCTCAGCGCCTCCTGGACGCTGAATGAAATCTTCCACAGCGAGGCCACCCGGCTGGGCGAGTACGTCCACCAGCAGGACCCCAACTGGGACTGGGGCAAGCCCTTTGATACCAGCATCCTGGACGGCTACCGGCAGGGCGTGGATATGCAGGCATAGTGCCCTGTTACTGCAAAACCGAGGGATTGAAAGGAGTTTGAATACTGTCATGATTTCCAATATTATTTGTTCCCAGTTCAACATCCAGAACCAGACGCGGCCCGCAGCCAGCGGCGGTCAGCCTTTGCTGACGCAGCACAGCCTGTCCGCTCCCGCGCCGGACACGGACCGGTTTTCCCTGGCGCACTTTGCCGGGCCGAAGCTGGGGGACTCCTATACAAAGTCCGACGTCCTGAACCAGCTTTGGAAAGAGGCCCACACCATCAACCTGAACGACCCCAATGCCACAGGCGGCTTGTGCTTCGATCCTACGGAAGAAGATTTAGCGCGGCTGGCACAGCAGGCGGAAGCCCGCGGCCTGGATGGACAGATGGATTTCTCCAAAATTTCCTCTGACTTCTCCAAGACCTTTTCCACCGTCCACGCGGGAAATCTGGGGGACGCCATCGACTACCTTGCCTCCCGCGCCGTGGCGCTGGAGTGGCAGCTCCAGCGAAATTTCACCGGCGAGGCCCTGGAGCAAAAGCGTCGGGAGCTGGCGGAAGTGGTCCAGCAGGGGAAAACCGAGCTGATCGACAGCTACACAAGCCGTCTGCAAACCGCCCTGGGCCTGTCGGACGCCGACACCCAGGAGGTGCGCTCCGCCTTGGAGTCGCTGTTTTCCCAGCGAGTGCAGGACTTCCAGTCGGTGCAGTCCCAAATGCCGGATACGCTGACCGGGACCCAGGACGAATGGCTCTTGAATCAGGATCAGTACATGGCCTCCCGGCTGCGGGAAGCGGCCGCTCCCATCTCGGACAGCGCCTCCGGCGGCAAGCTCACATTAGGCGACCTGCGGGCGGCGGGGGAAATCGCCGGCGCTTACCAGGAGATGTATCAGCGCGTAAGCGAGGGTTCCGGAGGCGATGAGGCGTTCCTGGCTTTGGATTTGAGTATGATTGATATGAAGACGGAGACGCTGATTCAAAAGGGCGTGGTCAGTGAGACGATGGCGGGAATGCTGCAAGGGTCTCTGGAGCAGCGCCATCAGGCGGTGATGGATCTGGCGGACCAGCGCCTTGCCGACCGCCGGGAACACGCTCTCTCCGGTCAGGGACCGATGCCCAATCTGGACCGCGGGCTGTTCCAGTCCATCTATGATTCCGTGCTTGGCAGCTTCCGTCAAAATGGCGGTGACGCTTTGGCGGCCATCCGGGACGGCGTGGCCTTCGGCAAGACGGCCACCGCACAGGCCGGGAGGAATCACACCAAGGTGTCCCGCTGGGGCGTCTCCAAGGCGGATTACTGGGAGCGGTTTTATACGTCCTGCGAGGTCTCCGATTGGCATGGCGGTAAACGGACCCAGAAGTCCGAATATGAGAAATACGCGGACAGCTGGCAGCACTTCGTTACCACGCTCTCTGGCCTGGACGGGCGCTTCTTAGCTCCGTCCGGGGAAAATATTCCTTCTTATAACCAGCACGGCTTCTTAAATGTGATGGGATAAGGATTCCGAGGGAGTAGAAACGCGGCTGGACGCTGCGATTACGGGAGCGTCCAGCCTGCGGGCGGTCCGGCGTCCGAAAGACAGAGAAAAATAACGTATCACACAGAAGAACCTCCGCCTGTCTGACGCAGATCGGGAAACTGTAAATGCTGTCATCCAGACAGTCATCCCCCACGATTGATCCCTTAATGCTCAGGTGAAGTACAAGAAGACAAATACATGAACCAAGTTACAGCTCAATAGTGATGTGTCAGCTATGCCTGATGGGTTATTCTGGGCAGATTGGAGCGAGAGTATGACAACATTGAAACTATATTTTCTGGAGATTGTTACTATATGCATTCCGGCGGTGATTATCTTTCTGTGCTTTAAGCCGTACAGAATGAAAGCTCTGGCTGCCATGAAGTTGACATCTTCCCGCCAACGTGAAATAGCTCTAATTCTTTTTGTCATTTCCATCTTTGGAATTTTATCTTTAACGCTATGGCCGACGTATGTTTGGGAGGATTCGAATGGGATGTGGGGACATCTTCGTATATTGATTGGCCGACCCACATGGCATTCCGGGCTAAGTTTAGTCCCGTTTGCTGTTTTCAAGGACTATCTGGAAGATTTATTAAAGAGCCCAGTATTCTTTATTGTGACATTGGTTAACTTTTTGGGGAATTTAGCAATGTTCATCCCCATCGGCTTATTCCCTGCATTGTTGTTTAGAAATGCCACGTGGAAAAGGTCCGCAATCATTGGTCTTGGAATGTCTCTGTTTATTGAAATTGCTCAGTATTTTATCATGCGTAATACTGCCGTTGACGATATAATTTTGAATACTGCTGGAGCGGTGTGCGGCTATCTTATTTATCGGCTTATCCAAAATCATTTTCCAAGGTTTGCTGCTGGATTTTTGTGCCAAGAGCAGTGATGGGAGGACTTCCTATGAAAGCATTGAAAATTCCTGTGAAAAAAGATTTTTGGAATTATCGGCTGAAAAAAATCTCTGTTCTTTTACTTGCCTTATCTCTGGCGCTGGCCCTCTGTGCCTGTTCCTCGTCGGACATAATTCCATCCCTTGAAGAGATCGCGGAGAATGGTGCAGAGTGGGGCGGTGAGCAGATCCAGCAGGTGCAGGGCTGTACGCTGGCGGACCTGGAAAAAGTATGGGGCGAGGCTGACGGCGAACTGCCTGGGGAGTACGCCTACTTCTGGAAGGTGGACGATACCACATCAGTCAATGTGTATTACCACAGAAATGCGGAAATTGAGCATATCACTGTCACTGGCCCGGACGAAGTGAGCGGCGTGGATGATGAACAGCAGATTACTCCAGCTGATCCAGCCCCCCAGCCCGCACAGATGTCTCTGGCGCAGGTGGGCGGCAGTGCCTTTGATCTGTCAAAAGAGAACACAAAAACGATCCAGCAAATCCTTGACGCCGGGAGTTGGATGCCTGATGTGACAAAGTGCGATAGCGATTATCTGCTGACCTTTGATGGCCGGACGATTTACTACCATTCCGACTGCGGCACGTTCAATGAACGGCTGGAGCAGGGCCATCAGAGCCTCCGTCTATCAGACGCAGATCGGGAAACTGTAAATGCTGTCATCCAGACAGTCATCCCTCACGATATATCCCCTAATGCTCCGGTGGAATAAGTCGGCCTATTTTATACCTTACTGGAGGCTTCTTCATGTACTTTCCAAGCGATATGAACTTTCAATATTTCTTTTTCAGCACATACCCAGGCTTCTTTTTGCAGGCACTCCCTATTGCGCTGATTGCTGGGATAATCTATGCAGCCCGCCAGATCCGGCGGGGGCGGCAGCGTTCCACTGGAAGGATCATCTTGTCTTCGCTTTTCGTCTGCTATATCACCGGACTCCTGTGCCTGACGCTTCTTAACAGCATCATTGGGGACATTTACTATTTTCTCTTTTACCATGCACCCAGCGGAAGGAGTCACCACTGGTTCACATTTGAGTATGATTTTATCCCCGATTTCTTCCACAACTTCGGTGCGGAGAACTTGGGCAATATTGTAATGTTCCTCCCTTTTGGCATCCTCTACCCGCTGTTCAGACAGGGCAACACATGGAAACAGACGTTAATTGCTGGATTTGTGACTACACTGGGGATCGAGCTGCTGCAACCTGTATTTGGCCGCAGCTTTGATATAAACGATATTATCTTGAATTGTGTTGGGGTTACTGTGTCTACCGTCGTATTCTATACATTGAAAATGATTTTTACCACAGCAAAGAACCAAACACATGAGGGTGGATAGAAATATGAACAAATCTTTGAGAGTGGCACTGAGCGGCATTATACTTATTTTGGCCAGCTTGTTCGTTATGGGAATCTGCATTATAGATGTTCAAACGAGCGGCCCGGAGGGTTTGGCGCTGGGCCTCTTTGTCTTGGGGATCATCGTCAGCATTGCAGGTATTTTCTTTGTGAAAGAGTAGCCAGTCAAGCAGAACGCAAAGCTGGGACGATCTGCTACCATTCCGATGCAGGGTAAGGAGTGACATTTTGCGTCTGATATTTAGGTTTAGCGTTGGAAGATAGGTGTGAGATTATGAATTTTACTATCGCCATAGGAATTGGAATTTTACTTATTTTCACGATAATTGGATTGCTTATTTTGTTAAGACGCAATTCCTTCAAATCTGAAAATAGTCAAAAAATATATATTGTGATAGGGACGCTACAAGCGGTTCATGTAATATTGTATTTGACGGGACTATTGGATAAAATCGCTCAAGTTAATATATACATTGCATTTGGAATTTGTGCTGTTGTTTCCATCGTGTGTATTTTAATGTCTGGTTGGATGTTGCTGCCTTCTTCAAAGTTTAAGCATGGAATAAAGTATCTGCTTATGTTCATTGCTATACTTCAAGTGATTAGTACGATAGTTATATTTTTGTTTCCCGATTAGGCTGAATGACAAATGACAGTTTACCGGCTTGATGAAAAAATAGGAGGAATAGAGGGCGGAAATTGTTGCGGCTATTATCACCCTTGCGGTGGGCGTCCTGGCAGAAGCGACCATCGGCATCAGCTGGAATATGCGTGGTGTAGGGACGCTGCTGGGCGTTGCGATCATGGGAGCATTCATCCTGTGGGCGGTTCGGCATCCGAAGGACAGAGAAAAATGATTCTTCGTGCAAAATGCTAAATCATTATTATGAAAAGAGTGAACGAAAATATGAGGGAAATTAGATTTCAGTCTAAATGGTTTGAACGATGTCTCAAAGATTTTTTAGGCATCAAGGATCGTGCGATTACAGACAAGGATGTTCAGGAAATAAAGTACCTTTTTGTCACCACAACCCACGACTATGGCCTGGGATTTGCAAAAACTCTTCCTTCTGAGTTGTTCCAAACCTGCGCTTTCGATAACGCAGGAGATGAATGGGCATTTGAGTGTATTGAGGACACTGGAAAGTATCAAACAGTTGAAGAATTTTTGGAATATGACAGTTCAAATATGGATGACGGTCGTAAGGTACATACAATCAGACTCAAGAGAGATGTCAAGCGTTTTAAGTACGAAGGGTCTCTTGTCTCCTATAAGTTGGCGCAACGTGTTATGCGAGATTTTGAAAAAAACATCAAGGAATATGGTGCATATGAGGCTGATCGGGAAGGACTGGATGAAGACGAAGTAACCCACGATCACAAACTCCTTATCCCAGAAGATTTTTGCTGTTTGACGAATTTGGAGGTACTGCGCCTCATGAGCTGCCAGACTGAAGTCCACAGTCTCAAATTTTTAGATGTACTATCCAAACTACGCATTTTAGAAATTGGCGAGGTATTTTTAGATGATTTAGACGGACTCGAAAACCTGATTGGCTTGGATAAACTGTGTATTTGGAGTAACTAAACATATATGCAGACAATTCTGCAATCCCTATAAATCTTCTTTGGGAGGAACCGCTATGAACATCTCAAGCTTAGGAAACGTCCCCAACATCACCAACCAGATCACCACCGGCGCACCCCAGGCGGGCCTGCGCTGTGACCCCAGTGCTGCGGTGCGCTCCGCGGGTAAGAGCGTGGCCCCCGGTACGGACATCAGTGGCCTTGGAACGCTGAAAAACATTGATGAAGCCGCCCGGCAGGGCTACCGTGAGGACTTCTCCATCCGGGACGCGGCGGAGGGCCTGTGGCGGAAGG
>OFHN01002176.1_pt1 | contig 12107 bp, 15 predicted proteins | sample 1521321 | NCBI WGS metagenome assembly OFHN01 (sample SAMEA3504130, study PRJEB24116) | mouse gut metagenome | biome: mouse gut; feature: mouse-associated habitat; material: faeces | place: Denmark | collected 2011
AAAAAGCCGCCCGTTTTTTCATGCCGGACGGCTTTTTGCGTAATGTGATAGCTCTGATTATATTTTTTTGTGGTTGCAGGCTCCGAAAAGCCTTGATATTACAGTGTTCCTATTAAAACTCATTCATATAATTAAGAGGGCGCACGCTTATTAGAATTTGATTTAAGCGAGTACGCTACCAGGGACGAATCTGCGAAACAAGAAAGGTCGTATATAGCTTCGATACCTTTCGGCTCGGTTTCCTCGGTAATAGATTCGCTTGGATTTTCTGCCGGGATTTCGTCTGTCTGATGGCTTTCTTCTGTCGTGGCTTCTGTTTCTATTTTCTCTGCCGCCTTGTCCTCCGCAGGCTGCGGCATGGCCGTCTTGGCGACGGCTCTTGCCGCCCGGCTTACTCTGGTTCGGGCTTCCGGGAATACCTCCGGCAATACACCTTCTTCATAGTGGATTTCAAAGGTGATTTTTCCGTCCATGTGTACGTTGAAATGGAAGTCGGTCATTTCCACCTCTTTAAGCATATCCGGTAGCTCAATGTTCTTATACCGTTTGACTTCCTCGCCGTTTACCATGAGGCAAACCGGAACCGCGTCCCTCAGTTTCGCTGTGATTTTTCCTGTTTTCATTTTATTTTCCACCTTTCATTTTTGTGCTTGGCTTGTGCCTTGTGAGTGACAGCTTACACATCACGGGTGGAAAAGCAAGGCTTTTTTGATAATAAAGTAACTTTTTTGCTGAATCTAATAGAAATAGTAAATAGGGAAAGTATTTCACTTACAGCAAGGCGGGCCAGTTTCCTGTCAACATGAGCCAGTCTGCCTTGTGTGGATTGATCCGTTATGAAAGGCTTGCTTTTTCCCATTAAGTTCAGTACACTGTCAATCTGACACAAAGCATTTCATACTGTTTCCATATTGCTTTGGTATAATAATGTGAGGAGGTGTAAAAATGGCTGTTTTATTGATTGTGGAAGATGATACTGCCACCAACGAGGCAATCTGTGAATATATGAGATCCGCAGGGCATATTACCTTGTCGGCCCTTGATGGTGAACAGGGTTTGCAGATTGCAAGGGAGAAATCGGTTGATTTAGTGGTTCTGGATATTATGCTGCCGAAGCGAACCGGTTTGGAGGTATTAAAAGAATTGCGCCAAACAAGCAACATTCCTATCTTAATGCTTACCGCCCTTGACGATGAGCCTACTCAGGCGGCCAGCTTTGATGAACAGGCGGACGACTATATCACAAAGCCCTTTTCCATGCTTTTGCTGGGAAAACGGGTGACGGCCCTGCTGCGGCGGTGTGGGAAAAGTCCGGAACTGAAACAAATTCAGATGGGCGATATTACGGTGGATTTTGGCGGCTATACTGCTTCCGGGCCGGGCGGCCCTATTGACCTGACACCAAAGGAGATCGACCTGCTGAAATTGCTGATAGAGCATAAAGGTCTGGTGCTTACACGGTCGCAGATCTTGGACGAGTTGTGGGGATATGATTACCCCATCATTGACCGCACGATTGATACCTACATTAAAAATTTACGGAAAAAGCTGAGTCTTAACCGGATTGTAACGGTAAAAGGCGTTGGCTACAAGTATGAGGAACACCCATGAGAAATTTAAAGCTCTTTACTAAAATCTTCTTATACACCTTTCTGGTAATGCTGTTTGTCACCGTGATGGCTCATGTTTTTCTCTATGTGCTTGCGCCGCAAATGACCGTAAGCACCAACCGTTTTGTGGAAGGAGCCATTATTGAGAGTGATGTGAATACTGGTATTTTGATAAAATCCGCTATCGGAAAAGCACTGCCGGTATCCCTGCTTTGCTGCGCCATCATTTCCGCTGGGTGTTCCCTGTTGTTTTCCAGAGCCATGACGAGGCCGATCAAGCAGATTGCGGTTACAACGGAAAAGATGGAAAAGCTGGATAAGGCTGCAGCCTGCGTGGTGCATACGAAGGACGAGATTGGCGAGCTGGCCGCCCGCGTCAATAAGCTGTATGCCAGCCTGCTTTCCACCATTGAAAATCTGGAGGAAGAAAAGCAAAACGTCCGTGAGGCGGAACGGTTGAAAATTGATTTCCTGCGGGCCGCCTCCCATGAGCTGAAAACGCCGGTGACTGCCCTGAACGCGATTTTGGAAAACATGATCTTAGGCATTGGAAAATACAAAGACCGGGATCGCTGTCTGTTGGAATGTAAGGAGATTACCGGGCAGCTATCCTTTATGATTAAAGAAATTTTGGATACCTCCCGGCTGGATTTTACACAGGAGAAACAGGACGCGGAAACCTTTGACCTGTCTGAGCGTCTTCCGGCAATCTGCGAGCCCTATCAGTTGATTGCGAAGGCAAAGGGACTCGACTTTTCTTTCAGCATACAGGGAAAGTGCCCTGTCCACACGTCAAAGAAAAGCCTTGAAAAGATCCTGTCTAACCTGCTCTCCAATGCGGTCGCTTACACAAAGCCGGGATGCAAGATCACCGTTATATTGAACGCCCGACAGATAAAAATAGAAAATGAGTGTACGCCCATCCCGCCGGATAAGCTGGCCCATGTATTTGAGCCGTTCTACCGCCCAGACTTTGCCAGAGATCGCAAAGATGGAGGGAATGGGCTGGGATTATATATTGTAGATACGCTTTCAAAGGCCCTTGGGATGCCCTATCAATTTGAGGCGACCAAAAACCCGCCGGGAATGTGCTTTACCCTTTATCTCCCATAAAGCGATGGCTTTTTTTATCCGTTTCATACTGGTTCCATATTGGGGTGCTATGCTGTCAGCGTTGCAACACTTATCCTATATGAAATGGAGGTCATTCTATGAACTTTATGAATCGAGCGTGGCTGTATATCGTCCGCAAGAGGGGCAAGAGTATCCTTCTTTTTGTCATCTTGCTGGTGATGGCAACCTTTGTATTGACCGCTCTGGCACTGGGGAACGCTTCGAAAGCCGCCCAGCAGGAGCTGCGGCAAAGCCTTGGCGGGAGTTTTCTCATTGGCTTTGACTACACGGAAAACAACCCCTATTTGAAGGTGGAAAGCGTGGAGGGCGGAACCCTGATGTATTCCACCCAGCAGATCAGCCCGGAGCTGGTAGAGCAAATCCGGGAAATTGAGGGGATCAAGGAGTGCAGCGCCACCGTGGAGGGGCTGGCGGCGTTCCCCTCTCTGGAACTATTTACCGGCAATATCCCCATTGAGGAAGAATTTCGCGCATCCTCAAAGATTTTAAGCACATGGAAAAGCGAGGAGCTTACCCGGTTTACTTCCGGGCAGCTTACGCTGACGCAGGGGCGGCATATCCTGCCGGACGACAAAAACAAGGGGCTGATCAGCAAGGATTTGGCTGAGAAAAACGGCCTGAAAATTGGTGACAAAATCCAGACGGACAAAGGCGTGGAGATTGAGATTGTGGGCCTGTTCTCTCCAAAAGAAATCGAAGGCATCAACGATCAGGTGACAACCTACGATAAAATACAAAACCTTATCATCACCGACCTTGCCACTTTGGTGGCTTACGAAAACGGCCCCGCAATACAGGGCTTTAACGAGCTGACGGTATCGGTGAACGACCCGCAGAACATGGAGGAAATCATTTCTAAAGTAAAGGAAATCAGCGGCGTGGACTGGAAAGGCTTTTCTTTTCTGGTTGACAACGAGGACTATGAAAACGCCGCGTCCTCTTTGGAACAGTTATCGGAGCTGGTATCCACCATTTTGATGATCGCGCTGATTGTAAGCATCGCCATCCTCTCGCTCATTCTAACCATGTGGGCCAGAACCCGCATCCATGAAACCGGCGTCCTGCTCTCGGTTGGGATCAGCAAGCTGTCCATCTTAGGGCAGTATATTGCCGAGGTTTTGCTGATTGCGATATTAGCATTTTCCCTCTCTTATTTCTCCGCCAGCGCCATTGCGGGCCAGATGGGAAACGTATTGCAATCCGGGCAGGCGGTAACGGAGGCGCAGCAGGAAGACGGCTTATCTGCCGGAACCCGTGGGGAGGCCGGAACAGATACCGGTGAGCCGGAAATCGAAACCCCGGAATTACAGGTTCGTGTACAGCTTGAGGAAATGGGCCTCCTATTCCTGCTGGGGATCGGGATTGTAACGGTATCCGCTGGAATATCCTCAATTTCCGTCATGCGGCTGAAACCGCGGGAAATTCTATCGAAAATGAGCTGAGAAAGGCGGTAACGATATGAAAAAAGTATGGAAAATGTTTTCTGTCCTCCTTTTTGTGGGATTGCTGTTCACAGGGTGTACCCCCAAGGAGAATAAATCAGACGAAACGCAGGAGCAATCCGGCTCGCCCATCATAGATTACGAGGTGCCGGATAAAGTAAAGGACTATGATTTTGACTATGAATTTGTGCCCGAAGGTGAATAGGAGGTGCCTCTATGGGAATTTTGGAACTGCAAAATCTAACATACTCTTATGACAAAAAGAGGAAGGTGCTGAGAGGGATCAATGCGCAGATGGAGGCGGGAAAAATGTATGCCATTCTCGGCCCGTCCGGGTGCGGCAAGACAACCCTTCTATCCCTGCTGGGCGGTCTGGACAGCCCCACAAGCGGGAATATCCTGTTTGAAGGGAAAGACATTGCACAGGCCGGATTGGCAGGCCATCGGAAAAAGAATGTTTCTTTTATCTTTCAGAGCTACAACCTGATTGACTATATGACCCCGCAGGAGAATGTCCGGCTGACTTCAAAGAAACCGGCACTCCCGTTTCTGGAACGGCTGGGGCTGACGAGGGAGGAATCCAAACGGAACGTGCTGAAACTCTCCGGCGGCCAGCAGCAGCGGGTAGCCATTGCAAGGGCGCTCGCAAGCGAAGCTCCGGTGATTCTGGCGGACGAGCCTACCGGCAATCTGGACGAGGATACGGCTGGGGATATTACGGAAATCTTGAAAGAAAGCGCCCATCAGATGAAGAAATGCGTGATAGTTGTTACCCACTCAGGTGAGCTGGCAAAACAGGCGGATGTGGTGTTCCGGCTGAAAAAGGGTGAATTACAGATAGAGCAAAGCGAGAAATCTTCATAACTTATTTTTCAGGGCAAGACAAGCACTTGCCAAAATGGGCCAGTCTGCCTTGTGCGGATTGGCCCATTTTGTCTAAGGAGGGAAATTGTATGTGCGGCTCTTAACCAGTTTTTAGATAGATTTATACACTCAAAAAAATTTTTTCAAAATATTTTTCAAAAACTTTCCGGTTTGCACCCTTGAGATGTGTTCTGGTTATGTGAGGAGGCGAAACAGACTAACCAGCTCAAATCTGCAAAAAAGGAGGGATGCGGCATGATGTCTCCCTCTGACGAAAAACGGATCATTGCCATGGTGGATTCCTTTACCAAGACAGTGGCCCGGAATTTCAGCAGAAATCTCAAACGGGCAAAGGCCAACGCGGAGAAGCATTACTCCGACGAGCCGGTAGACTATTTTCTGGAAACTTTAAGCCACGACGACAGGTATCCGTCCGACTATTTTGTGCTTTATGCGGACGAGCTATCCTGCGTGGTCTATAGCGAAACCTTATATAAAGCACTCCGCTCCCTGCCGGACAAGCAGCGCAAAGTCTTACTCTTTGACTTCTGGGGAGCTTTGCCGGACGGGGAAATTGCAAAACGAATGGAGGTGACGACCCGCACTGTCTACAATTTAAGGCAGCGCGCTTTTCAGGCAATCAGAACTTTTTATGAGCAGGAAAGCTCAGAGCCATGAATTAACCTATGACCTAATCAAGCGAGCGGTTCACGGCGAGCCAGCGGCAATAGAGGAATATCTCCTGCACTATGACGCTTGCGTTCCTGATCGTACTGGCGCTGATCCTGGCGGGCGGTGGGCCGGTGGCCCAGCCGGTGCTGCTAAACTTCATCTTCTATGTGATCTTCACGCCCCTCATTGCCACGGCCATCATCTTCGCCGGTTCTCTGTTCGTCAACTTCGCGCAATCCGCAAACATGATCATGCGCGGGGAGGGCATCTTGAAAAAGGCTATGTTGATCACCGGAACCGGAGCGGTTTTGAACATCATCCTTGACCCCATCATGATCACAGCAATGAGTGCCCAGGGTAAGGGAATTGAGGGGGCGGCCTATGCCACCGTAGTCTCGCAGATCGTAACCGCCGCAATTACGCTGTGGTATTTCCTGACAAAAAGCAAGGTTGTCCGTATTCACAGGGTCCGGCTGGAAAGCTCCCTGATTTCTGAAATTTTGGGAGTGGGCTTCTCCGCTATGCTCATGCAGGTTATGACAATGGTACAGCAGACGACCCTCTATCATGTTGCGGCCAGGCACGGCGGCGACACTTGGCAGATCATTTTGGGAGCAGCGTTGAGCATCCAGTCCTTCACGATGATTCCTTTGTGGGGAGCCGGTCAGGGCTTCCAGCCCGCCGCCGGAACGAACTACGGTGCAAAGCAGTATGACCGAGTAAAGCAGGTCACCAGGGCTTTTATGGTAGGCGTTACGGTTCTCAGTCTGATCTTCTATATCCCGATCCAGCTTGCGCCTAAAACGATTCTCTCCTGGTTTATCAAGGACGCCGGAATCGTCAGTCAGGGCGTGGCGGACTTCCGTATTCTGTTCAGCACATATATTCTGCTGGGCTTTGTCCTGATGGTCATTACCCTGATGCAGTCCCTGGGGAAAGCGTCTAAAGCCAGCGTTTTGGTCATGATGCGCCAGATCATCTTGTTCGTTCCCCTGGCCATTCTTCTGCCGCAAATCGGCGGTTTGGGTGCGCATGGCGTATTCCTCGCCCCCGCTGTAACGGACTTGATTATTTTGATTCTGGCAATCGTGCTTTTGGCCGGAGAATTTCGAAACATTTCAAAACTGGCCACCCAGGGGCAGAGATGAAGCTACACACATCCGGCGAGGATTATCTGGAAGCAGTGTTGATGCTCCAGCAGAGGCATGGCATGGTCCGCTCCGTTGATCTTGCCCGACACATGGGCTATTCCAAGCCCAGCATCAGCCATGCGGTGGGTGTCCTGCGAGACGGCGGTTTCCTGACAGTAGACCCTGGCGGGTTCCTTCTCTTGACGGATATAGGCCGAGAGGTCGCGGAAAAGATCTATGAGCGCCATCAATTTTTTACACAATGGCTCATAGGCGCAGGGATTGACCCGGAAACAGCCGAACAGGATGCCTGTCGCATGGAACACGGCATCAGTCAAAAATCTTTTGAAAAAATACAAAAAACATATCAAATCCCATTGTCTGATCAGTAATAGAATGGAGTCAATGGGATAACTCCATTTCTACCCATTGACTCCATTCTAGTTTGTTCAGAATATAAACTCGATTATCCCAAATCAAAAGCAAATCTTCAGAATTTATTTTATGCTTCTGAATATTTTTGTGCAAGTAACATTTCAATAAAAGCAATAACCAATTGTCTCTGTTTGGGTGTGCATGATACCAACAGACGTGAAGCTCTGTCCACATCCGGATTCTTCTCGAACAACTCTGGATAAAAAATACGATCAGAGGGAACTCCAATGCCTCGAATCAGCCTATAAAGAGAATCCACACTTGGGTTCTTTTCTCCTAACTCGATTGCCGCAACATGGCGTAAGCCTATATCCGTCCGATCAGCAACCTGTTCGCGTGTCAAATGGTTCTCTTCACGAAGTTCCCGCAAAATACTCCCTAAACGGTCAGTAATTTGGCCATACTTCTTAGACACCAGTAGTTCACCTCCTTTGCTTCTTATTGTAACGAAAAATCTCCCCCATCGGAATGTTCTGTTGGCGATGTCATTTTGGCTCTTGTAGTGGTATTCCACTTTAGTTTGTCATGTATGTTTTAGATTATTCCGTCAAGATAGGAGCGAATATGATTCAATTTTACAATAGGCGTTTCATGTTGAAACTACTAATATAGCCACCAGATCAAGTGCTGCGGTTCCATGTTTGTGTAGGCCAATACCACGGATACATTGGTAAGAACACATCTGGCCCGCAACATGGTCTACTGGTGGAAATAATTCGGAACAAAACTCGCTATAGGAAAGCTTTATGCTGTCCCATAGCGAGTTTTTTGCTGCCTCCTATCCGTGCTCCTCCCATTCCTGACATTTGCTCACCACAAATGCCAGAAACGGAGGAAACAATGTACAAGAGATATTTTCGGATGAAAGACCCAAAGTGCAGGCCGGAGCAGGTCGAGTGGATCGAGATGACCGGCAGGGAGTTTTATCGGTTTGTCAATTCCCCGGAAGGCCAGGGCCGGCACTTTATTGACATGGATGACGTTGTGCTGGAAGCCAGTGAAACCGAGGCCCGCAGTTTTAGGACAGAGCAGAATCACAGCTACTACATACAGACCCAGGAGGCCGAGATCGTGCGGAGTATTTTCGCCGACTACCTTTCCGGCATGGGCATCGAGGCCATCATGAAAAAGCTGAACGCCCAAGGCAAGCCCTCCCGCAACGGCCATGCCTGGTGCCGCTCCAGTGTTCGGAAGGTGCTGGGGAACTACTCCTACACCGGCAATCTGCTCCTCCAGACCACATTCCGGGAGAATCACATCACCAAAAAGACGCTCCCCCAACCGTGGTGAACTGCCGATGTACCATGCCGAGAACACCCACGAGGCCATCGTCAGCATGGAGGATTATCAAGCGGTACAGACGGAGATGGCTCGGCGGTCTGCCAAACATAATAGAACAAAATGTGGCCCCACCAAGTATCCATTCACTTCGATAATCGTCTGTGGCACCTGCGGCAAGGGCTACCGCCGAAAGATGACCCGCACCGGCCCGGTTTGGATTTGCAGGACCTACAATGTCTATGGCAAAGCGGCCTGCCCATCCAAGCAAATACCGGAGTGGACGCTGGAAAAAGTTGCGGCAGAGGTGCTGGGGCTGGATGCCTTTGACGCAAAGGCACTTCACGATAAAATAACGGCTATTCGAGCCGAGGAGAACAACACTCTGGTATTTCTGTTCAAGGACGGCACTCAAACCGTTAAACGGTGGGCAGACCGTTCCAGGGCGGAAAGCTGGACCCCAGAAATGAAAGCCGCAGCCAGAGAATTTGCGAAGAAAGGACAGGCGATGAGATCATGCCAGCAGCAAGAGCAGTAACAGTCATTCCGGCCACCATCAACCTCCACAGCCAAGCCCCTATGGTGGCGGCAGGAAAACGCCGGGTGGCGGGATATGCCCGTGTCTCCACCGACAGCGATGAGCAGTTCACCAGCTACGAGGCGCAGGTTGACTATTACACCCGGTACATCCAGAACAACCCGGAGTGGGACTTTGTGGCGGTCTACACGGACGAGGGCATTTCGGCGACCAACACCCGCCACCGGGATGGATTCAACCAGATGATTTCCGATGCCCTCGCCGGGAAAATAGACCTCATCGTCACCAAGTCGGTGAGCCGCTTTGCCAGGAACACGGTGGACAGCCTTTCCACCATCCGCAAGCTGAAGGAGAACCACATCGAGGTTTATTTCGAGAAAGAAAACATCTGGACCTTCGACTCCAAGGGTGAACTGCTGCTGACCATCATGTCCTCGCTGGCCCAGGAGGAGAGCCGCTCTATTTCGGAGAATGTCACCTGGGGCCAGCGCAAGCGGTTCGCTGACGGCAAGGTCAGCCTCCCCTATAAACAATTCCTTGGCTATGAAAAGGGGCCGGATGACATTCCCGTAATTGTTGAGGAGGAGGCGAAAATCGTCCGCCGCATCTTTTCCCTTTTCATGGCGGGAAAGACACCCTACCTCATCGCCAAGGCCCTGACCGCTGACGGCATCCCCACCCCTGCCGGGAAGTCAAAATGGGGAACGACCACGGTGGCCTCCATCCTCACGAATGAAAAGTACAAAGGGGCGGCACTCCTGCAAAAAAAATTTACCATCGACTTTTTGGATAAGAAAATGAAAGTCAACGAGGGCGAGGTCCCGCAGTATTACATCGAGCAGAGCCACCAGCCCATCATCGATCCAGCGGAATTTGACAGGGTGCAGACCGAGTTCGCACGGCGGAAGGGGCTGGGCCACCGCTACAGCGGCAGCAGCATTTTCGCCTCCCGCATCGTCTGTGGCGACTGCGGCAGTTTTTATGGGCCCAAGGTCTGGCACTCCAACAGCAAATACCGCCGGGTCATCTGGCAATGCAACGAAAAGTTCAGCGGTGAGAAAAAGTGCGGCACCCCACATCTAATGGAGGAGGACATCAAGGTTCGGTTTTTGACGGCATTCAACAAGCTACTGGACGGCAAAGAGGCTCTGCTGGAGGATTGCCGCATCATGCAGGACCACCTCACCAATTGCGCCGCCATTGACGCGGAACTGGACGAACTGCTCCGGGAGATCGCGGTAGTGACGGAGCTGACCCAGCGGTGCATCCAAGAGAACGCCCGAAGCGCCCAGAGCCAAGAGGAGTACACCGAACGCTATAATGGCTATGTAGCCCGGTACGATGCGGCGAAGGTCAAGCTGGACGCACTCCAGAAAGAAAAGGCCCAGCGGCTGGCCCAGGCGGATTCCATCGGCGGGTTTATGTTTGAACTTTCCGAATACACCGAGGCCATCACCGAATTTGACGAGGGCCTTTGGCTGGCGGTGATTGAGAAAGCCACGGCCTACCACGATGGGCGTCTGGTGTTTACTTTCCAGAACGGAGTATCACTTGATGGTTAATTTACGGCAAAAGGTTCCGCTAAACAATATCGCTTGGCGGGACCTTTTGCCATAAAATCATGACTACCCATCAGTTTCGGGATTTAGTCGGATAACAGAATCTATTAAACCTGCAATTTCAACCCATTGTGATTTTCGGCATATTTAAGCCATAGCTGCTCATTAAAGCCGTCCTCAGAAAAGCAAATCGATTGCATTTCTGATTGAACGATGTTGGGAATTTGTTGAAAAATCTCAAGGGTCATCTTTTTAGTTTGCTCCATATCCAAGGATGAAAAGAAGTCATATAGTTTGTCCTTGGGAATGCCGAACAGTTTTGAAAATTCCTCGATTCTGGGTCCCCAAGAAGATTTCGCTTCAAAAACTTTTCTTACTTCATTTTCAACTTCTGGAATGTCAATGTGTAAAAATGAATCGAATGGGTCATCATTCTCTAAGCGATGAACTGAGTGGTGGCATAAATCAGCTACTTTTACAAAGGCAAACATTATATCAATCATATGCCAACCTTCTGCTGTCAGGCGAACGATTTGAAGCAAATAACATCGAGTGTATTCTACTCATCGGAAATGTCGGGGCGCTCGATCCACAAGAACGCAAAGCCTTTGACTCTTATCGAAATGAACTTCGTTCGGTGAGAATTGTTGGATTTGACGAATTACTACATCGAATTGAAAATCAATTATTGTTATTGGAACAAGCATAAACGGCAAAAGTAAAGCCTCATATACCAACTATGCTCTCCACATCGCGATAGGTTTTGCACACCCCCTTTGGGGAATTGACCCCCTATGCAAAAAGGTGTGTATTTGTATCAAATCGAGCCACCTTTGCCAAGTTGCATTGAGAAAAAAGATGCAGACAAAAAATCCGCACTTTTGTGCGGATTTTTTGCGCCTTATTCGCGCGTTTTGGAGTAAAGCAGAACAAAATAAGACGGTTTATAAAAATTGAGAGCGTGATTTTAAAATTACGCAAAAAGGATGCAAATCGAGCCCAAAATCATTGCGTTCAAGGCCCGCCAGCCCCTCAAAAGCGCGGAAGGGACTCGAACCCTTTCGAGGTTGCGGTCGGGCATAGGCCGCCATCACCCCAGCACAACCCACAAATATGCCGCCTCCCCCCTGCTGTTCGGGAAAAGAACTGGATATCCCAGGCAAGATGTGGTAGTGTTGCTGCTAACAAACAACAAGGAGGCAACCGGCATGGAAGAAATGGAAGAATTCGCATTTTATCTGGAACAGAAGTATCGCTACGACGGCATCGTGGAGGCGAGGATCTTAACCGCGGAGCAGGCCAAGGAAAAGGGCTACCGGGATTACTACGTCAGGAGCTGCGACGGCTACAAGCTGTACGTCGATGGCTTCGAGAGCGAGGACGCCGCCCGGTTCCATGTGAGCCAGCTGATAGACTGTGTGCTAATCGAATAGCACTGCCCTGCC
>OFHN01002182.1_pt1 | contig 12079 bp, 8 predicted proteins | sample 1521321 | NCBI WGS metagenome assembly OFHN01 (sample SAMEA3504130, study PRJEB24116) | mouse gut metagenome | biome: mouse gut; feature: mouse-associated habitat; material: faeces | place: Denmark | collected 2011
GCTTCTTCATGGTGTGTAACCTCCTTTCTTTGAGGGTGCGCGCTTCCCTATAACCCTATTATACTTATCTGTTTGGATCGGTGACAACATAACTGGCGTTCATCTGCATTAAATTCGGTTTCACATGAAAGCGGGTCTTGCCGCTGCCGGAGCCGCCGATAATCAGCACGTTCTTGTTGATGTTATATTTTGGTATCTTATTCCTCCCAAGCATGATCCGCTCCGTCTGCGTCAGGAGGATATTGTCGGGGAATTTCGGGTCTATAAAAGGTTTTATATCTTCCTGCGTCCCCCACCTTGCGCTGCCGTACTCCACGCCGTGGCGGTATTTCTTTGCATTTTTCCCCTTAAAGTACACCACCGCCCGGACTGCCGCCGCGCCTGCAATGCCTATGAGCAGGTCGCGGGGATGGAAGCTCGGAAGAGGGTTTGCGGTAATCGTTGCACCCAGGCCGGATACTGCCGCCATAGCCTTTGTTACTGCGTCCGCACCTGCACTGAGCCGGTAGCCCTCCGCGATCTTCGAGAAAAACCAGAACATCATTACATAGGGCAGGTTGGGTACAACATACTTTTTTATGTCAATACTGCCTTTCAATGCTCAATCCCCCCTTTCCCCCGGTGCTTCTCCCTGTCCACGGACTGCCCGGCGACAAGCTGCTTAAAATGGGAAAGCTGCTTTTTAATGGAGGGCTTCCCCCTCTGCCGGTTCAGCGTTTTCGCTGTATATTCCGCAAAGGCGGCATTCAAGGCGTCCGCATCACGGGCTTTGAAAAATACAAGGTATCTGCCCTGCGTCGGGTCTTTTTTCAGCGCAAAGTCCACGCCGTACTTTCTTGCAACCCGCTCAAAAGATTTGATATTCTTGTCCGTGATCTCGATATTCTGTACGCCGTCCCCCTGCCCCACAAGGCTTTTTACGCTCTGTTTCCCATGCTGCGGCGCGTTTGCCTGCCTCTGGTACTGGCGTATCGCCCACCTTAAAAGTTCTGCGGTCAGCTTTCCGCCGTTTTTGCCTACCCGTATCACAAGTGCGACGGATTTGTCCCTGACTTCATCCTGCATCCGATAACCTCCCTTCTTTCAATTTTCTGTCAGCTTCCCATGCACCACATACCGGGCGTTTTTAAAGGAATAGGCGCAGGTGGAGAGCGTCACGATCTGGTCGTCCTCCCCCACCTGAACCGCCGAGGAAAAATCCGATTTTTCCTTTATATGCACAAGCCATGCAGCAAAATCCTCTCTGGAAGCAAAACGCAGGGTATAAGCGTCCGAATCCACCGAAGCCGTATACCCTGCAAACAGTTCCAGCCGGTAGTCTTTTTCTTCCGTAACCAGATACATCACCTGATGGGCCTCATAGTATTCCTGTTCTGCATAGGACACCAGACAGGCAAACATTTTCCCGCTTGCCATGTGGTGCCCATAGACAAGGGTATTCTCATCCGACAGGCCGCGCCGGTTTTCACAGTCCATGAACAGACAGCCGTTCCGGTTCTCACTCCCGTCCGCCAGGTGGGACAGGTAATAGGAATTATCCTGTCCCTGCACCAGCGGGTAGCTTATCACAGTATCCGGGCAGTAAAGCCAGCCCACAAGATCAGGGCTGGCTTCCTTTAAAACGGCAAAATCAATATTGAGGATACGCGGCACATCTTCCGGTTTACCCCCGTCCGGTGCCGGTGTTTCCGGCACAGCAGTTTTCCCCTGTTCTTTGCAGGACACCACATACTGTGCCATTTCCCCATACGCCCTTTCGCTCTCCGCATCCTGCCTGCATGTATCGTAAATCCGCAGTCCAAAAAATAAGGCTGTACCTATACATACCGCCGCCAGTAATGCCGGAAAGGACACCGCAAGCGCCTTACGCATCTTCACCGTCTTTCTTCCGGGCTTTATAGATTGCATAGCCGGCAGACGCGCCTCCCGCAAGGAGCGCAAAGGCAGCGATCACCGCCCATAATCCGATATTGGAATTGTCACCGGTCTTTGGTACATTTGCAGACCAGGAAGACTGCCCTGCTTTCTGGGACGTATTCCCGGCAGCTCCCGCCTTTTCCGAACCGCCCCCGGAAGAATCTTTCTTTGATGAATCCTTTCCCGATGCGTTCTCCCCGGAAGCATTTCCTCCTGCCGCTTCATTTTTATTGGAATTATCCACGTTCACCGTCACGCCGCCCCCGGAATCGCCGGGAAGCCCGTCAACCAGTTCTTTTATGTCATCCAGAAGGGTATCCGGCTTTTCCACATAAGTCCTCACGCGGTTGCTTGTGAGCGTAACATCATTTCCCGAAACACTGGCAACATTCTGTACGCTTCCTCCTTCCGCTTCTTTCAGGACCTGCACAAGGAAAGTTACCGTCCGGGACTGCCCGCCTGCAAGCGTGACCGTCCATGTAACAACCCCGTTCTCACAGGCACCGCCATTTCCCGCAGACACAAAGCTGCACCCTTCCGGCACTTCGTCCGTGACTTCAAAAGTCCTTTCCTCCACCGCCGTATTTTTCACAGTGATCTGGTATTGCAGTTTCGTCCCGCTCCCTACCGTCTCCCCGTTCAAATCCTTTTTCCCATTCTCACTCTTTACGGATTTTAAAAGTTCCTCCAGCACATAATTGACGACCTGGTTGGTTCCGGCTGTTTTGGACTGCCCTGTCTCCCTGTCACTGACTGTGACGGCGGCGCTGTTGGCAAAGGCTTCGCCGGACAGTTCTGCGCCTGCTTTTACGCGGACTGTCACAAATCCTTCCGTATCCGGCTCCATATCAAAACACCAGCGCACGTTATCGCCCTTGACAACGCTGTACACCCGTCCGTCATTGGAGGCATCCACAAAAGACACACCTGCGGGAAGAATATCGTTGACCTCCACGGTGCGGACGGTATAACTGTCATTTTTATAGGTAATCTTATAGGTTACAATATCACCCGCCGCCACATTCTCACCGTTTATGTCTCTGCCGTCCGCATCCAGCACATATTTTGCGGGCACATAATTTCTGGTGTGTTCATCCTTCTTCTCCCCGTTCTCCGCCTCCGTGCCGATGTGGGCTTCATCCATATCCACATAAGCCTGGTTTTCCACCGTCTTTCCGGTTGCAGAATCCAGGATTTTAACCTCCACGGATACCGTCCCTTCCTCATGCGCCCCGGTTTCCATTGACCACTGAACCGTATGGGCATCCGCATCATATGTACCGCCGTCACTTGCAGACACGAAAGCAGCATCTTCCGGGAGCCTGTCCGTAATCACCGCTGTCTTTTCATAATCCGAAGGGTTCTTATAGGAAACGGTGTAAATGATGTTCTCCCCGGTCTGCACCGGATAAGTGTTGATGGACGGCTCCCCAAGTCTGGAAAACACATCTTTTTCAGGGGTCGGGATAACCGGCGTCTCCACCTCATTTGTCTCTTTCCGGGCAAAATCAACCGACACGGCGGCACGGTTTTTCAGGATGGTGTCCTCCGCCTCTTTCAGTATCTTTACTTTCACCGATACGGTTTCCTGTGAGTTCTCCTTTACAGCCACTTTCCATGTCACCGTATGGGTGCCCGTCTCATAACTGCCCTCATGGTCTGCCGAGACAAATTCCACATTTTCAGGGAGCGCGTCCGTGACGGTAAACTCACGCCCGTCATCCGCGGGGTTCTGGAAGGTGATCCGGTACTCCAGAATGTCCCCTGCCTGTTTTACGGTCTGTATGCTGCCTCCTTCACTGTCCGCCCCTATATCGTGGCCGTCCACGCATAAGACCGCCTTAAAGGGCTTATCCAGCACATAAACCGGCGTTGTACCATCCAATACGGAATCAGAGGAAATGGAAACCTTCTGCGTCCAGTCCACAAAAATCTCCGCCTGGTTATATATTTTGGTATATTCCGTGTCAAAAGCCGGCACATATGCGCCAAAGGAGACTGTCTTTTCCTCCCCCGCCGCCAGCGCCATCTTCCAGGTGATTTTCTTTCCGTCCACTGTGCCGCCGTCCGATACTGTCCCCTCCACAAGGGAGACCTCCGCAGGGATTTCATCCGTTACGGTAAATGCCTTTTCTTCCTCTGCCGGGTTCCGGAATGTTACGGTATATGTGACCGTTTCCTCCCCGTTTATCACTTTGTTTGTAATATCCGCCCCATCCTCATTCCATACGGATTTTACCGGGTCTTCCAGAATGGGGGAGCTTGTCACATCTGACAGGGGCACATCTTTTTCCGAACTGTCCGGGATTGCCTTAAAGCATACTGTCCCCGTATTTTTCAGCACTTCCCCCTGCGCCCCGGCTTCCACCTTACAGAGAAAGGACACTTCCCCCCTGCCGTAAGCGACCACTGTGCCCTTCCAGGCTACCGTATGGCTCTCCGCATCATACACGCCGCCGCTGCCGATGGAATTTGTGATTACCTCCATTCCCGCAGGCACCCTGTCTATGATCTCCACCGCCCGCGCTGCCCCGGTAGGGTTCTCAAAACTGATGGTGTATGCCACCACATCCCCGTCCTTAATCACAGCCCTGTCGATTGCCTGCCCGTCACTGTAATTGTGCAGGCAGGCGCTGTCCTCTATCCTTACCTCCTTATCCATTGACGGCTTCACATAGGACACGATAATCTTATGGTTCTGTGTCACATCACTGAACGTGTAGGAAGAAGGGTACTCTGTAATATCCACGTTCTTCCCGTCCACCGTGACGGTATCCAGCAGATACCCCTCGTCCGGCTCATAGCGGACAGTACGGTCATGGTGGAATTTCACGCGGTCATCCACTTTGATGTCCTCCTCGCCCTTTACCGTCTCATTCCCGTCCGCGTCATAAATGCCGATCCCGCCGTTTATGACCTGCGCCTCCACTGTCCGGTAAGGAGAAGCTGCCTTTACCTCGTTGCTTTCCACCGACATACTGTTGAAATACACCTTGCAGCTATTAAAAAAATAATCGGCCTCTGCTGTCCCGTTCACGGTAGTGTTGACAACAAGCGTATACGTCTCCCCCTGATATGCCATAGAACTGGCCAGATAGGAAGATGAAAAGGCGTATTCCACCTTATGGCTGTCCTTATCGTAGGAGACAGTGCCGGCATCCAGCCTGTTCCCCGCCGCATCCTCCAGCCATGCGGACACATAATCGACCTCTGCCGGAAGTTTATCAACAAACCGCAGCGCTGAATATCTGCTGACCGTATCCACGCCCAGCGTATGCACCTTCTGGCTGATACGGTAGGTGATCTGCTGCCCTTCCTCTGTTTCCTCCAGAAATGTCACCCCGTTTTCTGTTTTACAGGGATTCTCCGGCCTGGGGATTGCTATGGATGCGGAACTCGGAGAAATCCAGTACCCCGTATGGGTGTTGCACCCCAGATAAAAAGTGTTGCCTGTCGCATACAGCGGTATGGAAACACTGTTTTTATAAAAAGTGGAGCCGCCCAGGTAATCAGTGAAGTTATTGTTGCTGCCCCGGAAAGACGGCACGCCGCTGACCTTCGTAACGGCTACATTGGTGGAGCTTGCCGTGTACCCGGTGGTAGTCCCGCTCAAAGGCGAAGCATATTCACCGGTATTGAGGCTGTTGAACGTCATAAAAGAATTTCCGTCAAAGCGTATCGTCTCCTGTGTATCCACATAGAAATAATCTACTTTGACCTGCGCCCTTGATGCGCTTTCATTGCCTATGAACCACCACCCGTTATAAAAACTGGTTTCACAGTAATAAAGCGCCGAGAGGGAGCCGAGTTCTGTAAACGTCACTCTCGCCCCCACCGCCTTGTCGTTGTATGTGCCGATATCCGCATAGGTGATCTGAACCACGCTGGAATTTCTCAGGTTTGTGAAACGGGCCGTGCTTGCCCCTGTGTCCGCGCCGCCGTAAGAGGCTTTCCCCCAGGAAGCGCCCGATACACTGTAACTTGACGTGGTGTTCTGCCGCCTGATCTTCAGCCCGTTCCCCTCCGTAAACTGCCCCAGGTCAATCTTTGAGATTTCAAGCGTTGCAGGGACAGAAGGGGATGTATCGGGGTAATAAACCTCTATCGCCTCCTGCAAGAGCGTCACATAAAACTGCTTCTTCATGGTAGAATCCGTCCCCTCCGCACGGTAGGTCACTTCATAGGTGACGCGGTCTTTTAAGGAGCCATAAGCAATACATACCCCCTGCCTGCCGTCCTCGGTCAGCCTGATTTCCTCCGGTTCCCCGCTCACCCGGCAGACCTGCTCCACAAGGACACCCACCTCGTCCCCGTCAGCCGCTGCCTGTATCCCGAAAACTTCCGGGTCAATGGACATGCCAACGCTCCCGTATTCCACGAACATCTCCACAGGGGATTTGAGGGAATCCACTTCTGCGCCGTCCTCATACCAGACCACAACAGCAGGCGTCTCCGGTTCTGTCCCTTCTTCCGCACCGCCCTCCGGTGTCTCTCCCTGCCCTTCCCCGGAGCCGGTATCATCCCATACCTCCGGCTTTGTTTCTGTCTCCCCATTTTCTTCCACATCAGCGGGTACTGCATCCTCCGCCTCCGCTGTGCCCATCTCCGCCGCATAAGCGGCCATGCCTCCGGCAGCGCCGGAACCAATGAGCGTTGTTACTGCCACCGCCGCAGCAAGCAGGCGGGGCAGGAATTTACTCCGTTTCTTTTTTCGTGCCATAGTCCTCTCCTTTCCTGGATAACAAAAGGCCAGCATCCTGTCAGTCTGGATACCGGCCCATCCTATACACTATCTTTTCCGGCACAGGCTGTTCCCACAGCTTCCCGTGCCCTTTATCCTGTCATACGGCTGCGCCCCGATCCTGGCCGCCCCACTTTGTCAGCACCACGGTTTCCCCGTTCCCCAAAGTGTCCCACAGGCCGTAAACCTTATCCGCCACATCATCCGGGTCGGCATATGCCTCACTGCCCACCATCATAAACTCCCCCGGCCTTGCGAACAGTTCCTGAAATTCTTTCTGCTGCCCCGGTGTCAAGGAATCAAAAAGGCACCCTTCCTCCGGTATGCCGCACAACAGGAATGTGCCGCTTACAAACCCTTTCCCGCCCGGCATACAGCGGTTCGGGGCAAGCCCGCCCGTATCCTCCCGGCTGATCAGCAATACCCTCTGGGGCAGGAAGCACCCTACCTGTGCCGCGCCCCCTAACACCGCCTCCACAGCTTCCAGCGTGTTGTCCGGCAGCGCGGCGGGACGCGGGGCCTTCCCCGGCTCCACGATCAGAATGTCCATTTTCTGCTTCATGTTTGTTGTCCTCCTTTAAAATTTTTGTCTATGTGCAGCCCGTAAAAGGCTTCACAGCAATGAAAAAATAACCAGCGGAAAAGGAAAACCAAATGCTTAACCGCTTCCGAAGCCTGCGGCCATATCGTGGCTCACAAGGCTTGCATAATACTGGCTGATGGTCACAGGCGCATTGAACAGGGCTGACAGGGTATACGCCCGGATATTTCCCACCAGCGTCGTGTTCCTGTCAAGGCAGTCCATGACATACTGGATATGCCCGCTGTCCAGCTTCAAAAAGCGGCTCTTTACGACCTCCGTACTCATATCCCCCTGGTTGATGCGTATGCTTTTCCGGCTGCTGCAACAGGTCTCCGCCATCAGTTCCACAAAACCGTCCAGACGTTCCTTGTCGTATGGGTGGTCATGCAGGAGATAGTCATAATCAATGTTCTCTTTTATCAGTTCCCGGTAAGCCTCCATCTGATCTATCCCATCCATGCCATACCCCGCAGGAGAAACGTTATCCACAGGAAAAGCCCCGGCCTTTGCCGGATAGATGGATGGATCAGTCTCACTAAAATCAGTTTTATTTAAGTCAGTATTATTTGTTTGTGATTTTCGCATTTCCTGAATTGTGATTTTCACATCCCCTGATTTGTGATTTTCACAATTCTTGATTTGTGATTCCGGCTGCCCCGGCTTTATCCTGCAAATGAAGTTTTTAACGTATATGACATTGGGTTTCCCCAGGCCGCGCCGGACACGCTCGATCAGCCCCACGCCTTTTGCGCAGTCCAGTTCATTCAGGAGCTTGTTTGCCTTCTGCTCCGCACACCCAAGTGTTTCCATCACATCGGCAATCGTGAAGATGATATACACGCGCCCCTCCCCGTCAAGCCAGTTGTTCTTTACCGAAAGCCCCATACGGTCAAGCAGAAGCCCGTAAAGCACCTTCGCCTCCACCGACACCCCCTTAAAGAGCGGGTCTGTAAACAATATCTTCGGGATGCGGTAAAAGCTGTACTGTTCCGCTTCATTCCCATAGTAATAATCCAGTTGTAACGGCATCCTTACTGCCTCCTTCCCTTCATTGGAGCAAATCGAGTAGGAGGAAATTTCTCTAATTGAGAAATTTCCGACCTCTCACACCACCGTGCGTACCGTTCGGTACACGGCGGTTCAATCAACTTAACAAGTTACTCGCCTTTCGGCGTAGTAGTCCGACATGGAAACTAATCCAAACCGGGTTAGTCTCTCTTTCGTAACAGCCACATTCATTGCTCCTCTTTGGCATACATAGGCTATTCTTGCCCCTGTATATGCCGTTGACCACGCATATTTGCGGCTGATACCTAATTTTATCAGGTTCTTTGCTCTATTCTGCGGTGTTTTCCAATGCTTCCATATGCACATACGAAGCCGGTAGCGGATTTGACTGTCTAGCCGTTCGCATAACCCTTTCATGCTGCCGATTTTGAAATAGTTTATCCATCCTCGGATAAGTTGGTTGAGCTTCTTGACTTTGTATCCATTGCTCACTCCCCAACTCCTGCATGTGAGTTTCTTCATCTGCTCCCTGAACTTTGCCGCCGCTTTCGGGTGGGGTCTGGCTTTATACCCTTTGGCAAATGAGTCATAGTAGAATCCAAATCCCAGATACTTGATTCCCTTGGGCTTATCCACCTTACTTTTCTCCCCATTTACTTTCAGGCCCAGCCTTTCTTCGATAAATCGGGTGATGCTCTTCATTACCCGGTCTGCCGCCTGTCTGCTTCCGACCATGATAATCAGGTCGTCTGCGTAGCGGACGAAATCCAGCCCTCTTGCTTCCAGTTCTTTGTCCACTTCGTTCAGCATGACGTTCGCTAACAGCGGCGAAATATTTCCGCCCTGCGGCGTGCCCACTATGGTATCTTCATACTCGTCGTCTATCATCACTCCACTGACCAGGAACTTCCTTACTACCGATATGACATCCCCATCCTTGATTGTACGCCCGAAGATAGTCATCAGCTTGTCATGGTCTACTGTGTCAAAGAACTTTGCAAGGTCAATGTCTACAACCCAGCTGTGTCCGTCATTCATCATCTCTAATGCTTTCAAGACTGCCTGTTGTGCGCATCGGTTCGGCCTGAACCCATAGCTGTGGTCGTGGAACTGCTCTTCAAATATCGGAGTGAGCACCTGTGCTACTGCCTGCTGCACAAATCTGTCTACCACCGTTGGTACTCCGAGTTTTCTTGTCCCGCCCTCTGGTTTGGGTATCTCCACCCTGCGGACTGGCTGCGGCTTATATTTCCTCGTCCGCAGCTTCTCCCTGATGCTTTCGCCGTTTTCCGAAAGGTATGCGCCAAGCTCTTCGACAGTCATCCCGTCCACGCCTGCCGCGCCTTTGTTCCTTACGACTTGCAGGTACGCGGCATTAAGGTTATCCTTGCTCAATACCTGCTCCATGAGACTACTTGTGTCCATGCGTTGTTTCCTTTCTGCCCCTTTTGCCTTTGCCGCCTTTGAAGTCATCGACAGGCGTCTGCTCCGGCTACGAAGTGGAACGTACTTCAACTGATTGATTGTTCAGCCCTTCGCTCCGTTCCCATTACAGGAACTTCGTCACTACTATGGCTTCTGCTGACTTCTCACAGTTCGTTGTTACTACGGCTAATGAGACCGCCTGTGAGATCTCCCCGGTTAAGATGCGTACTCTTTCCCTCCATGTGCCTGCCGCATTTACTCGTACTTCCAGCAACTTTTGGACTTCAGTGCCTTTTGCCACCTTATCCGTATTTCCGAGCCTTATATGCGGTTCCTGTCCGTCAGGCCAGAGATTTGCTTACAGCTTCCTTCAGATTCCCCCTCACAGTGGACACCCTTGCTGTTCAGCTATGTGCTTCGTCGTTGCCTACGCGCACTCGGGACTTGCACCCGTTAGAGAACGCCCATGCCGGGCAATCGAGTAGGAGGGGAAATTAAATAATTTCCCCGACCTCTCACACCACCGTGCATACCGTTCGGTACACGGCGGTTCCTTAGTTTTCGCATACTTGCAGGTAATAGCCAGTCAAGGTCATATATCCTAGATTGGCTATTTCTTTGTTAGTGAGTGCCTGATTTAATACTAATGCCGACCTCCATATCCCTTTGCGGCAGTTGGCTATCTCAAACACCACCCATTCGGGTAAGTTTAGGCTGCGTAGTTTCCTGATTCTTGTTCGTACTCTCTTCCATTGTTTCCAATAGATTGCCCTTATTCTATGGCGTAACCACTCATCTGTGTCCTGTAACAGCCTTTTCATATCTGCCAGCTTGAAATAGTTCACCCACCCTCTGATATACTGTTGCAGTTTCAGAATGCGGTGTTCGTTGCTCCAGGCATTATTCCTGTCCGTTATTTCCCGAAGTTTCTTCTTCATCTTGTCCACCGATTTTGGGTGTACTCGAAATCGAAGTCCTTTATGGTTATAAAACGTATATCCCAGATACTTGACCTTGCTGATGTGAGCCACACAGGTTTTCTCCCTATTCACCCTAAGGAATAATTTCTCCTCAATATACAGCAAAATATTTTGGAGCGTACGCCCGGCACTCTTCCGGCTTTTACAGAAAATCATACAATCATCTGCATACCGTACAAATCGGTGTCCTCTGCGTTCCAGCTCCTTGTCCAGCTCATTCAGCATTATGTTACTCAACAGCGGACTTAACGGTCCACCTTGCGGCACGCCCATTTCCGTCTTTTCAAACAAGCCATTTGCTACCACTCCGGCATTCATATATTTATGAATGAGTGAAATCACCCTGCCGTCCTTTATGGTTCTTGACAGGACTTCTATCAGTTTGCTTTGGCATACGTTGTCGAAGAATTTCTCCAAGTCCATATCCACCACATAGACATAGCCGTCATTTGCATTCTTTTGGCATTGTTTCAACGCATCATGCGCCCCTCTATTCGGGCGGAAGCCGAAACTGCTTTCAGAAAACTGTTTCTCGAAAATCGGTGACAATACCTGTGCGGCTGCCTGTTGGTATACACGGTCTGCCACAGTCGGTATCCCCAGCTTTCTAAACTTTCCCTTTTCTTCTTTGGGTATTTCTACCCGTCTGACTGGATTAGGCCTATATTTTCCGTCCAGAATCCGTTGGTTAAGTTCTCTGCCATGTTTCCGCAAGTACGTTAGAAGTTCTTCCACGTCCATTCCGTCCACACCCCCAGAGCCTTTGTTAGACTTTACTTTCTTATATGCCCTGTTAAGATTGTCGCTTTGTAAAATCTCTTCCAACAGTCCAGTCGTCTGCAAGTCTGTGATGATGTCGGTGTTTTCAGCAATCCTTAAACAAGCGGACGCCTCTGCATACTCTCTCTGTTCCGCAGATACCATTTGCAGATGACCCTCTGTATGAAGTTGTCTGTCCTTAATTTTGCCCTTGGTCACATTCATTTCCTAACATCTCCTAAAGTTCAGCCCTTTTCGTGGCGCTTGCAATCACCACGGTACTATGGCTTCTGCTGACTTCTCGCCATTCGTTGTTACTACGGCTTCTTACTCTGTTTCCACCGCTGACGAGACCTCCCTGAGTACCACACGTTTCTTTCCCTCCATCTATCTGCCACATTTACTATGCACAGTTCCGTACAGTTATTGGACTTTAGTGTGTATTGCCACCTTATCCCCATACATAGCCTATATGTGATTTCTGTTCGTCAGACCAGAGGTTTGCCTACAGCTTCCTTCAGATTTCATCTCACGATGAACACCCTTGCTGTTCAGCTATATCCTTCCCACTGTCAGGCGGATTAGGGACTTTCACCCTTTAGAAACGTGCGCCGTCAGGCGCACAATGACAAGGTCCGCGGCCGGAAGCCGCGGACCTTCTAAAAA